>ULRB01023051.1_pt1 | contig 25742 bp, 18 predicted proteins | sample 1955051 | NCBI WGS metagenome assembly ULRB01 (sample SAMEA4835671, study PRJEB28245) | human gut metagenome | biome: gut microbiome; material: fecal sample | place: Denmark | collected 2008 | reverse complement strand
CCGCCGATCCTGCGGCTGAGGACGTTGCTCCTCCCATGTTACTATATGTGGTGTTAGGAGGAGTTTGCCATGTCCCATCACCACGAAGATACTTGGCTTGCGCTCCGGCGGCAGGTGCGGGGACCAAACCTGCCTTTCCCGCCGCTGAGGCAGAAGCGGCTCCCATATTGGTGTATGTCGTGTTGGTATCCGTCCACGGAACATTCACATACATCTTACCATTTCCGTCAAGAGCTACCGGGTAATTCTTTCCGTTAGCTGAATACCCGATCTTAACAAGACCCAGATTATCGCTTGTAGCTTGGGTATAAGTCGTGTTACTGTCAGTCCAAGGGACATTGACGTACATCTTGCCATTAGCCAATAGCACAGCGTAGTTCTTTCCATTAGAAACATAGCCGATCTTAACCAATCCTAAGGTGTCGGCCGTGGCTTCATTATACGTTGTGTTATTATCCGTCCACGGAACGTTAACGTAAGCGTTGCCGGACGAATCCAGTTGCACCTTATAGTTCTTCCCGGAAGTCGTATATCCTACCTTAATACCGCCAAGAACGGTAGCGGAGGACGTGGGAGGGGTGAAGGTCCTTGGTTTGCCCGTAACCCCGGACCAAGGCACGGAGGAAGCCTGACTGGCCGTGTAAGGCTCATACCCATCCTCACTGCTTAATTTAGACTCGTCTTTTATCAGATACATCTTACCTGTAGACGTGACCTTTACCGTATCACCACTTTGAGCCGTAGCGGTGGTAAGGGCGAATCTAGCCGTATCATCAGCTACCACGATCAATCTCCCCAAAGCCGCCTTAGGTAATCTATCTATGCTGATGGTTCCGGACGCGATCTTAGAGGCATCAAAATTAGCCAATGTCGTGGAGATAGTTACGTTGCTTCCGAAGTCCGATGAGACACTACCAGTAACAGCCCGGACAGCGCTATGGTCCTAGCCGCCCGTAATTTAGTGGCGGTAGGGGCATTATCCGTCTTAAGAGCATATTTGGTAAGATCAATATCATTAGCCTTATCCAAAAGCTGCTCTATCTGCTCGCCATTGTATTTACCTTGAAAATCTGCCATATCATAATTATTTTTGCTCAAATATAACTATATACATAAACACCAAGAAATCGAGGGGGGTAGATGCGGGCAGGTGTTAAAAGCTACCGTCCCCATGCAGGAACCCGGTACGGAATATAATAGCCTTGTCTTTCAGCTTCTGGACAGACCCCCATTCCCATTCACCCTCACAAGGCTTAATGACATACTTATTCCCCCATGTCTTAAATCTCCTCTCTATAACGAACATCTCCGAGTCTTTCAAGACATGGAAGATACTCCCTACAGGGAAGTACTTATCCGTCCTTAATATAACACGATGATGCTTCTCGTCATATTCAGGATCACCCACGATATGTGCTTTATAAAACTGGAAATCATTTAACGTCTGATCCACTGGCTCTATCCAATAATACCCCTTACCCATTGCAGTTTGTATTTAATTATCTATATTTGCGGTGTAGTAACTCATAATGTTTTAAGTGATTTTCAACCAAAGGGGAAGGGTGTCCGTGAGGATGCTTTTTTCATTCCCGCCCACCCTTCCTATGAACAAAAGATCTACCTCGAACAAATGTAATCATAATAAAGTTACGGGCAAAAAGAAACCCCATCGGTATTCTATCGCCGACAGGGTTCTTCCAACGTTGTATCAGTCTTATATCATCTCACTCCATTTGATTGTGTCACCGACGAAGCACCGCACCGCCAGATACCTTACGAACGCCGTCCCTTCCGGGGCGTCAGGGTCTTCCAGATAAGCCAAGACAGCCTTGACTATTTTCTGGTCGCAGTCCAATACCTTAGGAAAGTAGTCGCTATAAAACATAGCGAACAGATATTGGACATCCCCCCAAGTGGCGTTATCAGGTTTCTTGGCCCCGCATTTATCGAACATCTGCTTAGCGTCCTCCATCGTCCATCTTCTCTTGGACCCATCGGCGTTAAGCATCTTATCAGCGGCCTCCCTAGCCAACTCCTTGGAAAAGTGATATCCATGGGTGTCTATATACCGCTTATAATCCGGGTCATCAGCGTCTGCTCCTCAGTAGTAACGACTCCTGCGTCCCCTGCGCATATACGGTTCGGTACCTTCGTACTCGTCACGGATGCCACGTTCACCGAACCATCCCCTGCGATACATCTCATCCTCTCGTTCATGGAGTCTCTCACGTTTCTCAAGCTCACGCTCATCACGTTCCAGCTCCCTCTCGCGCCTTTCGAGATCACGCTCACGGCGTTCTAGCTCATCCATCCTACCGTCATGCTCCTTGCCATAATGGTCATATATTCCACCACCATAACCCATGTAAGTCCCATCTGAACGTCTGCTACGTCCACGGCCGCCTCTGCGATCATAGATCTCATCATCATATTCCTCTTGGCCGTTGCCTAAATCTATAACTCTCATATTAACCTAATTTTTTAATTAACAACTCTTTTAGCTCATCGAAAGAGGATCCCATCCTATCGACTTTCTCCTCAAGATTCTTAATCTTTCGGTCTTGATCCTTAGTCTGCTTAAAAGCCGGATTGATTTCCTCAAGGATCGAATCACAAGCCTCTAGCGTTCTCCTGTGCTTATCGATGCTATCGAGAATATCGGAGCTAGCTCTCTTAGCGGCGTTAAGCTGGTTCATGATCGGATCGACCGAGCAGGCCAAAGTTATGTTATTGGACATAGCGACATCCCTACCCTCCGGAACGACGTAGGTCATGGAGGATCCGTTTATCTCCACGGTAAGGTCTATCACCCTATCCTGTAGTTGCTGATATTGCCCCATCTGACCCATCTGGGGTTGCTGGAACCTAGGCTCGGACACGTTAACCACATTCCCCATCCTGAACACCGGAACATCGGACGTATCCAGCGTATATACTTGAAATCCTTTCTTTAAGTCTCTAAACATATCTCGATTTTTAAGCGGGAGGGAATACCCTCCCATTAGACATCCAATCTAACCTATTCCTCACCAACAGTCGTCTCCGACGCCGAGGCGGAAGTTGTAGGCACACAGCAATCCATGAGCCTCAATACACCCCTTACCTTGTTGAAATAAACAAGGCGTTCGGTGTTGTTAACCATAGCCGCTCCGGTCACAGCCACGTTGATCGGATTCACCACAGCCACGCCGGTTACCGGGCAGCATGTGTCATCACCTACCGTGGATACGGTGCTGTTCGCTGGAATAGCTATCTGTACTGGCAATGTCTCGCCTGTTGTCGGAACCACCTGCCGGATTTTCAGCAGCAGAAGGCCCTCGCATGGCAAGGACAGCCATATCCTTGGGTTGATGCCGAAGATGGTGTTGGTAGTAGTCACTACCACGTTCTTCGTGACCAACTCATAAAGAGACCCTATTTTAGAAACACAAGCCATAATAGCCTCCTTCCTTTATAGAGTTAAATAGCGGCGTTTCCGTTGTTGCAGCATCCATTGTTGCACCCACATCCGTAATTACCTCCATAAAATGCTTGACCCCATCCATAAGTCTGGTAAGGAGAGCATGAAGGATAAGCCGGCACAGGGGTAGGTCTCAACTGGTTGATCAAATTCTGAGTCTGTCGCTGAGTCAACGCGGAGGCTTGGTAAGCCGACCTTTCATCACGCAACTGATTGATCGTATTCTGCATCTCACGCATTTCCAATTAACAGAATTTATCATTAATCAAGGTTGTTTGAGCATCAATCTTAGCGCTCAAGATATTGAACTGCGTAGTAGCCTGCTCACGATTGTTTGTCAATCCTTGGTTGATGTTACTCTGAAGAACATTGGTTTGCTCTAACGTCCGTAATTGATTGTCAAAGCCTTGCTGCGTTATCATATTTTGAGTAGCGCACGTGCTTTGGTTGATCAAAGAACTCAAATTGCAGCAGCAGGAGCTAATCTGGTTACCGATCTCACATCCTTGTTGCTGTACGGCGTTAATAACAGCCTGAGAAGTCATACCTACCTGACCAGCTACCTTATCGATAGCGCCTTGCACGTTACAGATAGCGCTTTGCAATTGAGTAGTAGTACAGTTCAAGGCGTTAGCGATCTGCTCGATAGCGCTTCTGTTACCTTGGATAGCCTGCATCAATAGCTCACGGCCATAGTCGTTGTTCAATTGAGCCGGAAGACCGTTAGCGCAACAATCATTTCCATTACCACCAAAACCATTTCCGAAACCACGTCCGCCCCATAACCAGAATAGGACGATGATCCACAACCACCAGCCGTTGGCTCCTCCGAACTGGTCTTGGTTGTTACGACCGTTCATCAACGCCGCGACTAGATTCGGATCCATCTTATTACCACCCAAAAGGCTGGTAAACATACCCGGAATCATAGATAATAAACCATTAGCGGCGCTACCGCTCCCGGAACCCATGCCGTCTAACAGCACGATTTTGTCTCCACTTGTACCCATGTCTATTTATTTTTGAATTAATAATAACCCCACCTGATAGTGGGCGTTACAAAGTTCAAAAATTAATAATCCTAGGATCGTGATATATGTCATCATCAAAGCACGTCATGTCATGCAATTGGTATTAATAAGAACCGGTACAAGACAAAAATCCGGAACGTATCACTACGGCCCGGATTCATGCAAATCCATAAATTCAATGTTTCAATGCTCGAAAGAAAACGTCTCACGACGTCAAAGAGAGATTAACTACACGAAAAATCTCGCATCAACTTATTTGTATTAGCAGTGTATTCATTAACTATCTTACTGGATGAGGGATTATCCTCTATCCTTGACAGGCGGTTATCGTCACTCCTTACCGTAACGTCACCCATCCTTCGTACCATGTTTTCTTGATATGATGATGGATCGGAGTATATAAGATCATCAACGAACCTGTATATCGCACCATCAACCGTCTCACCTATCTTCTCATATAAGCCGGATTGGAATGACACGAAATCATCATACCTCCCACGAGCCAAGAACGAACCGTCCGGTCTCGCCTCGACACCGCCGTTGACCTCCCGGAGCAGGCCCGGATTCCTTTGGTACAGATACCTATAAAACCCGGCATCCATCATCCTATCCTGTCTATCCAGATAGAAAAGGTTTCTCATGCTACTGTCACCGGACTCGATAGCCACGTCAAACAGAAGATCCCTTACCTGACCTTCCGGCAACGACATCTCCATGCTTTTTAACGTACCTCTGTCATGGTGATTCAAAGATACATTATAAAATCCATTAAAATCAAGGAAACGTAAGACATTATTATATAAATCCGATTTTTTTAACCTTTCCTTGATCTGGATCTTCCTCAACGATGTACAGGATTTGATAAAATCCCGATCCTTTCCCTGCCTAGCCTCGTATCTCCTGAACTCCCGATCAATATCGACATCATCCATCTTAGGGGTTACGGGATGCTGGTATATCAATCTGGTAAGGATCATGTTCTCAGTATTCGAGGATGAGATGTTGGACATAACTAGCTTCTTTATGTTATCCTTGATCACGTCAATATCGGAACGGGAAGCCCCGGCGGGAACCACGCCAGCCGGCAAGTACGAGGGCCGCTCTATCCCGATATCGGCCAACATCTCATAGGCCTGATCGGTGTCGGTTATCGGGGCTGTGTTATGGTACGTATTCCTACCCATATACAACATGCTCCTATCATACATATCGGAAGGGGATGTATTCCCGGACCTTACATACACCATCCTATCACTGGTAGAATAAGTATCCTGAACCTCGTATATCGGATTCCCTTTTCCTGTTATCCTATCAAGATCGGAGATAAAGCTATCGTATACCGAATTGCCTGCCTGTATGGAAGATAACATGACATCCAGCGACGCCATAAGATCACGGATATCCTCCGGTCTGGATATAACCATCTCATCGCTGATCGCCTCGCTTATATCCACGCCCATGTCGGCAAGATCCATAGCTATGTCATACAGACGTCCGGAAACGTCCTTGATGTCCTTAAAATCATCCATATCGATTATCTCCCCAACCTTATCCCTTAGACCCTTCATATCCTTAGGCATACTGATATACGGTGTGGTACTATTGAGGTACGAGTCGGTAATCGTATCTCCGTTCTGACTCCGAACCTCCATACGGGTCATATTACGATACGTGTCATACATCCGATCTGCGTAATCCTGATCCTCCTGATACCGGAGTGCCAAGGAAGGGTATGGGATGGAGGCGAAAGCCTGATCGAACTCCCGGCGGTCGCTGATACCGCCTACCGCCCTCATGATCGTATCCCTTACCTCTATTGGATTCAAGCCCCTTCTCTTTCCTAACGAGTCATATGTATCCTCATATATCATATAATCATCACCAAGGCCTGACTCGGAGGATAGGAAATACATATCCTTCTCATTAAGATCCCCGTCAGACATAAAATCGACAATCCTCCTCATCATATCCCTTACCCGCTCATACGCCGATCTGTTGGTCATGATATTATCAATCTCATCGGCGTCATACATCCCGGATCGCCCAAGATTGTACCTATTGAGGAATATATCACCGCCTGAGAGGAAATTAGATACAATCATATCATTAAGATCATTGATATTATCAACCCCCAAGGAAGTAAGGGTGTTATTGATATCCTTAACCTCATCGGCCATGAAATTACCGACGAAATAGTTCTTCCGCTTGATAAAGGACATGACATCATCATACCTAGGTTCCCCATTACTATCCAGATCATATTCTGATGACATGGACATCCAGTCGCCAAAAAAGGACACGAAGTCGGGGGAGTAGGCCGTACCCCAGACCGATAAGGCCTGCTTCTGGTCGCCCAGCACCTCCATAGCCATTTGGTATAACCCGGATGGTTGGTCGTTCGGGGCAAGGACATTATCTATCCCACCCTCCTTATTTTTTATAACATAACAAGATCTGCCCATTACTAAATCGTTTTGACACAAAGATATAAAAATCCCGCCTACTCTCACGAGCGGACGGGAGCCAAATAACAATAATAATAAACCTTATGTTTCTACTGAAAAAGTACAAATCGTTTTGCCGATCCTCACGAACAGGCAAAAACTCAATCCTAAATTATAAAAATGGAATTTATCGTTTAGCGAAAATATCTTTATCTGATCTACCGAGAACCCTACCTTTCAACTCCAAGAACCTAGGCATCCATTCCTTGGATATCTTAGACACGATCCACTGGAATCCCTTAGGAGTCACATAAACAGTGTTAGTTCCATAAAACTCATCGTCATCACGATATCTGTAACGAGCATAACCACGATCTATCATCCTTTGGGATAACAACCATCTTTTACCGGTTTTAGCGAAGAGCTTATTATCCTCAAGCAATATCCGGAGATTCTTCTCCGCTATATCATAACCATGAGCCTCCAACTTCTCCCGAACCTCTCTGATCAACATATCTGTCTCTTGGGCTATTTCGGCTGTCTTAGCGAACTCAACCATAGGAGCTTGTTCTTTAATGATATTATCAGATATCCTTTTGGCCTCCTCTGCCGCTTTCTTCGCCTCAGCTAACGCACGCTTCTCCTTTTCCGATTTAAGCAAAGCCTCTAATGCCTCTATATAATCAGATGGAAGTTCATTCTTTGATGGCATATTGTTAGATGGCATAGAATAAGAACCTGTTTTTCTAATAGAAGGAAGAACCTCCAATGTTACCCATCTTTTAAATTTCTTGGCGAACTCCTTCTTAGATGACATAATTAAAGTATACATACCAGACTCATTAATAATCTTTATCTGGCTAACATATTGATTGTGAATAGGGGTGAAATCGTAGGCCTCCCTATCTTCTGACAATCTCAGCATTTTACAATCCTCGTCATCTACCAACCTTCTTACAGCATCCCTAGGATCTGCATACCCTAAACATTTAGCTACATCATTACCTACAAACCATGGTTCATGCTTCTCATCCAACAATACTCTCACATCCCCAAAATCAGGATTCTCAAACAATTTTAAATTATTATCCATAATATAAAAACAACGAGAGCCACCAGCGTCCGTTACTCCACTGGCGACTCTCATTTATCGCCTACGCCTAAGCGATATTAATATCTTCTTCTGGTCTAGCAACGGATAGACACCGCAAATATAAGACCTCATTTTGAGACTACAAACAAACAGGATATATTTTTACAAAAAATGTAATCAATTATATTCCTCTGTCATATACAATGCATAATCATACCTATCCTCCATCATCATCACCACCTTCTTGATATCAGATAAAGTTAGTTTCTTTATCTCCATATTCCTGCTATCCATTCTGACAAAAGAGTTCTTGAACTCCTGCTCTGTTATAGCCTCCAACCTAAATAGATTGTATTTTATAAGTAACTGGCTTACGTCAAATATCAGGATATTAAGATCAATATCATCCTTCAACTCATCAAGAAGATCACGCATCATGGCTTTGATAGCATCGGTATCAAGTTCCAGTTTCTCGGCCTCCTTCATCAACTTCTTGATAATACCATTGTGCTCGATTATGATATTAGCATTATCATCATCGGTAGGCAGAAGTACATCCATCGTACATTTTATACCAACCTTATCACTAAGCCTTTTATTGAACTCAGTCATATAGTCAAAAGCCTGATCCCTGCTTAAAGCGTATGTATGATCAAGCAACTGCTTTTGTCTGACATTGACAAAATAGTTACTGGTGTATAACATCATCAAGACCTTTACTCGCTGGATGCGTAGGTCTTGCATAATTTTCCGGTGTAAAAAAGCATCTAATTGCATAATATAAAGAGTCCCCACCGGGGCCATCACACACCCGACAGGGACCAACTTTTAAATATCTTGCTCGTCAGGTGATGGACTGACGCCGCGAAGATAAGTCAAGATATTTAATTTAGCAAGGATTTTCCGCCTCATTTTCTCCGGATACTACATTACCGTCGGAAACCAAAGACTTGTCCTCGGCAGCCTTCGTAGGCGAGACGGATCCCGATTGGAGACCAGACGGGTTGACGAACGGGGTCTCCGCATCCTCGAAGAACGTCTCATCCCTCCTAATACTCATCCTGAACTTAGGAGCTATGAAAGGATCGTTATTAAGATCAATGTTGATCGTAACGTCATTCATCAAAATATCCTCCTTAGTCCTGGAATCGCCTATCCATCCTCTTACGTCAGTAGTCATAGGCATCTTACTAGCCGCTTCCTTGACAGCCCCTAGCCGTTTCTTGATAACATCCACGTCTCCCGTCAACGGAATCATATATGTCTTATTATCCAACCCGGATCTGGCTATAGCGTTATTAAGATCCATTATATCATCAATACTTACGCCTCCGCCTAGACCCTCCATAATCCTATCAGCCATCGATCCGATCATAGATGAAAATGATGATATATCCTGATTTTTCAATCTTACGGGGTATAGGTAATTTCTTCCATTTCCTGTCTTTATAGCTACAACCGGGATACGCGAATTTTTATAATTACCATACTTGTCCCTAACGATAGCCGTACAGAACGGGAATATGTTATACCTAATATTATCCTTCATCGTAACCTCCCCGTTCTCTATATATCCTACGCTCTCGACCTTACCAACCGTCTCATTGGTAAAGTCATTCTCGGATACCATCAACGTACCATTATCATCACTTATGCTAAAATTAGGTCTTCCCGGCAAAACACTGGTAACTGTGCCTACGAACGGTATATCAATCTCGCCAGCGACAGATCCTACATTATCCCTATACAACTCAAAGGCCATACTCCTTAAATCAGCGTTACTCCCTTTTGAGTCCGGGTCATTGGCTTTTAGCACCGAGACAAAATTACCATCACTATCCACGATCTTAATAACCATATTATCAACCAGCTCTCTGTAAGCCGACTTAGTCTCATCAGAATTAGGATCAACGGCGTTAAGTCTATTGTATTTATCATACAGTCCCTTGGTGTATGGATCTGACATATCCATCTTAAACCTTACCATATCACCCTTGCGAAGGCTAGCCGCTGCTTCCTGATTCACCGACTCGTTGTTAGATCCAAACGTATCACCCGTATAATAAGGGACAATAGATCCATCCTGCCCCTTGCGATACACCATGAACCAGATGGAGGTCGACAAGGCGGTTTGCCGCCCCAATATGACACCGGTAGCGTTCTCGAAAGCCTGAGCGTCATCCTCGCTAATCATCCATCTTGAGTGGTTATCTGACTCTATAACAGTAAATATGTCGGTTCCGTTGGTGAAATCCATCACCCTTCCATTATCAGTATCAGTGGCATCAGATCTTTTAAGCCCAAGACTGTCCATAAACCTGTCAAGTCTCATTCCGCCAACTTCATAATACATAACCCCACCGATCTCTCTCTTCTGAGCCATCAACACCACCGGATTCTGGGCGGCGTTAACTTCCGTCCTGCCGGTGGATGTCCCGGGTTCGCTCTCTGTGAGGACATCACCCATAGGTATGGATTTATCGTAATCCTTGACAGCTATACTTCCGTTATCATACAACCTCATCCATTCCACGAATTGAAGAAGAGGACCATCGGAATAATTATTGATAATATCAATAGCCTCATTAAGCTTATCCTGGTCAACCTCATTGCCATTGTCAGCCTCATTCATAAGATCGTTATAGGTCTTTATAGCCTCCTTAACCCGATCCTGATCAAGACCATTAATATTCACATTTATGATATCATCAATATTATCCTTAATATTATCTGATACATTATCATTGATCTTTAATCTATCTATCATTGACTTAGCCCTATTTATCCTAGCTATAGGATTATCGCCAAATCCTTTTACAAGATTATTAATACGATCCTTATTGTTATCATATATCTGCTTTTCCCTAGGAGATAAAATATCCTCATTACCGTTCCAGATCTTTATGGCTATATCATTGGCTCTATCATCTGAAGGATTTATAATATCCTCATCATCAGGAACCCTCTCAACTATATTACTTTCATCAGCCTTAATCTCATTCTCCATAGATCTGGCTATCATATGATTATATGTCTTGAACATAAATGCCTCATCCTCTCCTATAAGACCATCTTGGTAAGCCTTGTCTATGGCTTGATCATTAGCGTAAAGGGCGTTTGCTTCAGGATTATCAGTATTCCTGAAATCATACTTGCTATCATCCTCCTCATAAGTCTTACCCCATGCGTTCGACAATATCTTCATGAACCCGCGCTCCTGCGCCCGGATGAATCTTCTGTCACGCATACGACGAAGAGACTCGTTTATATTCTTATAAGCCACAAGATTATGACGACACTCGCTAAGCAACGCCATGGCCTCTTTATGATTATCGACCCCACGGGTAGACACGGCATTCTCAAAATCAACTATAGTCTCATAAGCCGCCATAAGATCTGAGACGCTAATCTTAGAATCATTATCATTTAAAGATAACTTAGATATATCCACATCTGAATTAATCAACGTGCTTAACTTTCTCTCCAAGGCAATTCTTTCTTCCGTCAATTTAAGAAGCCTATCATTCTCCTCAGCCAACTTAGTCTTATCAGACTCAATTGCTTCCTTCGATGCAACCTTTTGTTGAGTATTTAAGATATTCCTCTCCATCTTCCGTATATCATTCGTCAGCTTCCGGAGTTTTTCGAGAGCCTTGCTTGAATCAGGATTAAGATGAGAGTATATATCAAGGGCATCACCTATACCCGTCTTATATATCCTGTTTAACTGATTGGTGATATCATTCAAATTATCCTTAGCCTCAATACCGTTATATACCATATTGGAGATATAGGCGTTAAAAGACCTGTTCGGGATACCCTCAGTAAGTGAGTCGGCGAATCTGTTGGCCATGGTAAAATTATCCACCTTCTTATTAAACTCGTTGACAAGATCGGCTTTATACTCATTAACCTGCTCATCCGTCATATTCATATCGGACGCTATATCGCTATTAGGTATAGATTCGACTACCGTCCTGAAATTCTCCTTGGTATCATCCAACATCCCCATCTCCGAATCATAACGGAGACGATTGAATACGGCGTCACTAAAATCCTTATTTATGATCCTACCATCACTCTCGTACGATGTGTCTACACCAGATAATTGAGCGTTAAGAGCCATACTGCCACGAATAGCACGGACAGCGGCGGTGGTCAAGGCGCCGGCATTGGCGTTGTAGGCCTCCACCATCCCCTTGTTCCGGGACATGTCTTGGCTCCATTCCTTTATACCCCCAATAGTCTTTCCACCCATAATCGATCCGATAATCATACCGATACCGATCTCCTTCCATCCTTGGCTAGACCCGTACGTCTCCTTGAACCCATTCTTTATAGCCTCCATATAGCCTATATTCTGCCGGATAGCCATAGGATTGTATCTTGATTCTACCCAATCCTTGGCGGACCTACTAGCCACTCCCTGAAGACCTTCCTCATACAGACCCTCTGACACTGGGCGCTTGATGATATTGAACGTATTTCCGGCTACCTTCTGCCATTTCTTTGGTGTTATGGCTCTTAACGTACCGTTATCCATCCTCTCGGCACCTACGCCAAATATATTGCGTTTTATGAACTTATCCACACCAAGATCCATGCCGAACATATCGCCGAACATAGCTATATTGGATAATGACAATATGCCGACGTTGGCGGCGAATACAGCATTAGCGGCATTGGCATTATCAGCCCTGAACTTCATAAGCTCCTCATATGGGACTTCCCTTCCATAAGCGTTACGGTAAGACTGCCTGAAATTCTCCTCAGCCTCCATCAGCATACTTCTGGCCTCGACAGACGCCTCCCACGAGGTAGATGCGCCAAGGAAAGCGAGGGTGTCCAGTCCCTTGCCTATCCTCCGTCCCGTACGGGCGGCCCTAAGGTAGACGCCGAACGCTTTCTTGGTATCCGAAGCCGCTTTGCCTATCCTAGCCAAAGCCACGCCCGCCCTAGCTCCCGTACGAGCTAAGTTCATCAATCCAGCGCCGGAATATACGGCTGACGATAACATGGCTCCAGCGGTAAAAGCAAGACCGGATAAAAAATCGTTAAACCAGAAATTAGCCGTGGTCATGCTTTGAAGGAAATTCATATCCCGCTCCTCACGATTGTAATAATGAGCAAGACCGTAATCCATCTTCTTGTCCTGATCATCCAACCATCTCGTGAAATCGTTATCAAAAACAGCGTTAAAATTACCTCTGGATACACCGGCGTAAATACCATAAAAAGGCTGAATAACACCACCTAATCCATACAAAGCGGCTTTACCTACAAATTTCCCCAAACCTCTCATCCATTTCTCAGTCCTACCTTGACTCCTAGATAAACGTGTGTCGTTATCTACACCGGGGATATAAGACTCGTATTTAGGTATCCAAGTACCGCTACTAAGTCGATACCTTGAATCCTCCAACGATATCTCCGGACCAGTAAGATTAAACCTGCCCTTATAGCTTTGATCAGAAGCTATATATCCTAATGGGGACATATGTTTCATATCATCATAATAATTTGTCTTAACAGTATTCTTGATCCTCTCCGACAATGACGGTATCTGGGACTTTGATCTCTCGGAAGCGGAATACGGATCCAATACCGGAGGCAGGTCACGATCCGGTATATCATAGGGATCCGTACCAATAGCCTTTATATTATCTACGTTTATGGTAGGATATCTGTACTTCTCGGCAAGATCCTTTCCGTTAGAGGTATTATTATAGATTTCCATTGTTTCCATTATTTCCACTATTTCCGTTATTCCTGTTTCTTATCTCCTGATCAATCATATCAGCTATGGGCGAGATGAAGCTCTCGAAATCATCAGTAGTAGATCTTCCCTCGCTCCTCCAATACACCTCATTCTCCTTGCTAAGTATCTGTTGCCATGCCATGACCAAATAATACTGCGGGCAGAAGTCGATCTTCCTTGCTACCTCATCAGCATAGTTAACGCCATCCAGATCAATTGAATACAACGGGGTATTACCCTCTCTAGCCCCTCCTTTGCTATATATATCAACATTTATCCCAGAAGAACCATTATTATACTTATATCCGGAAGCCCTTAACTCGTACATAGAAGCGTTATCGAACAACACGTCAGTAGCGATCATCATCTGATTCTTCCTGATATTACCGTCATTTATATTCGTAAACATATCTATATAAGGCATTACCGTGTCCTTGGCCCCGCTAGCGTAAGCGAATGAAGCTACCAACAATGACTTAGCCATCTTCCCATAAGCGTTGTTGCTTGAGCTGGCGAAAGATATGGGTACGACACCGGAATCATAGGTCTCGGACGGGATGCTTACATCCTCTTTGTAGAAAGTAAGTCTATTCGCAGCCAGATCAGCCTCGCTTACCTCAACAACAGATCGACCATCACCTCCATTATTGCCAATGATCTGATAATTACCATCACCTATAGGGGATATGGTAAACGTTATCTTCGTATTGGCATTATCCTTATCCTTAGGAATAAAACCGCCACCACGGGTAAATAGGTCACTAACCTTTATATAATCTTTCTCTTCTTGACTTTTAGACGGATAATCACCGGAGAAGATATACTCACGCTCGGCATACTCATGACGATATTGTCTCAGGTAATCCTCGCCAGCACGTTTAGCGTCATCAGCGATCCTACCTAAATCCCCACGACTCCATTTATGTCTTAATAAATCATTCCTCTCTTTATGAGCCTCATCATATATAGCGGTAGCGACAGCGATCGCCCTGTTATCCCCGGCAAACCTATCTCTTATTTCCTCAATGTGCTTATTCTTACTAGCCCCAGATACGGCAAGAGACATTATAGATTCAATATCATCAAGCGAAAAAGACGTTCCCATTAAATCATTCACACGATCCAATAAGACACCTGATTGACCCGAATCCATTGATACATGAGGCATTTCTCCTTCAACACCGTAATTAATAGTATTTATATTATCATTTAACAAAGAGCTGTAAGCGGACAACTTACTCCAATCATTTAATGTTATATCGTTTATACCATTTATATCAAAAACCTTATCGCCATTGTTATTAATATCTCCAAGATTGAATGTGCCGAATCCATAACTAATATCTATACCTGACCCACTGTCCGATCTAGCTTCTCTCTGAATTATAGTATCAATACCATCCAAAACAGCATTGCTCGCCTTATTGAATCCATCATTGATCTTATTATACTTCCCTCTTTGGGTATTTAATCCAAGAAGCTTCAAATAACTATCCTGACCATTGTAATCAAGCAACTCGTTCCTTGACCCTCCATTGGCCTTGAAATAAGCCATGATAACCTGATCGTTATCCATATCCTTGACCACGTTACTATTCTCAGGATCAGACGCCCATGCGTCGATCTTCCTTCTAGCGTCATCTGATAATGACTTAACGAAATTACCCATGCCGGTAGTCACCGCCTTCTCGTTGGCTATGAACCCGTTCATGAACTCATCGCTTATGCTCACATCGTCAAGGTTTGCGCTCTTGGTAACCACGGTAGGCCCGGTCGTGTCATCACCTCCGCCACCTCCATTCTCCGACTTACCCGATTTGCTGGCTCTCATCAACGCTGCTTTCTCCATGGCTAGATTATGCCTTTTTGTCTCATTAAACTTAGCTCTCTCAATCATCTGCTGATTAGCCTTGAAATAATAATCATCAACACCCAACGTCTCGTATGAGTTATTATAAGACCATCTCAGCCCGACGCCACGAAGGAACTGCTGTCGTACCATGAACATGCCGGCTCGCTCCGGGCTGTAGTTGCTACCGATAACGCCCTCGGCCTCCTCCACGAAATCATTTCTCTGCTTGATAATATCCGCCAGCTCCGACTCCAACTTAGCCCTCTTGGCCTTGTCATTGCCAACGCCCTTTAGCTTGGCTCGTATGGATTCTTCCTTGACACTGAAATCATCAATATACCCTTTAAGGAAATCTGAGGTGCTTTGAACATTAAATAAGTCAGGATTCGTTCTAGCCATATATCTTCCCTCTAATTGCATCTGAGCCTTACCGTTCTCAGATATAGAAGCCATGGCTATATCCCTGACCTGAGCGTAACTCATCTCATCTATATACATCTCACGCATCTCGCCCGTCCTGTTACCATTGGCATCAGTCACCGGTACATTGACTTTCTTCCCCTTGTTAAGGGAGATGAAATTCTTCATCTTCTCATCAATCTCAGCATGATAATCCGTATAAGGGGTATAATGTATAGGATTAAGACGTGTCCCTACCTGACCGTCATTCATCCAAGCCACGGCATCGGCGAAAGCCTCAGCCTCGTTTATAGGACTATACATCTTGGGATTGTTCAGCTTCATATCCTCCATCTTCTCGCTAAAAGCCCGGATCTCCCTAGTACCGGCAATAGCATTCAACACACGGGTATCCAGAGCTTCTCCAAGACGAGCCTGTATACTTCTGGCTATACCGTCAGAAGCCAAATTAGATTTACGATACACGTTATTCACGTCCTGTATCAATCCATTTAACCTGTTCTGAAGATATTCCCTGTCCTGAGGTTTTATAATGTCAGAATTGATAATATAATCAGCATACTCGTTTATAGCCTGCCGATTGGTATCTATCTTCTGCTGCATGTACCCCATCCCCTGCATCATGACATCCATGTTGTAGGGTGATACGTACTTGCCGTAATTCCTTAATATACTATATTGTGAAGCCATCCTTTATCCTTTCTTGCCTTTAGTTACTTCCTGAGCAGGATATAATCTCCTATAACTCAATATATCTCCTTGAGGATCAGCGATCAACTGCCCATTAGAACCGATCTTTACATCCCCGAATATAGACCTTAATGTATTCATGGTCGTAGCCGTATTCCACTTCTGCTGGATCTCATCATTTACGCTATCGAAATACCTAGCCCAGTTCTCGTCATTAATAGCCAACCCCTGCAATATCCGTTGTTGATAAGCTTGGCGTTGGGCTATATTCTTATCATACGTGTCAGCCCAAGTGCGAGCGTTTATATTATCAGCCCAAGTTCTTTGAGCCACGTTCCCTTGTTCTACCTCATTAATGTATCTACCTATATTGGAACTCATGATAGCCTGTAAGTTGGATGATAAAGCCCCTCTCTGGGAATCCGGGACATTACCCATCTGATCCAATTGTGATTGGAAAGCACGATTGGCCTCAACCATATACTGATCAGCCGATCTCAACACCGGATCCACGGTAGGAGCGTAATGCCTTTCCAGACCTTCCGTTGTCACGGCTCCCGGAGTCATCCTGAACACCTCAGGGAAGTCAAGGCCACCACCCACTATATTCCTGTTCCCGTTACCATTATTAGTCTTACCGGTGTTAGTACTGGCATTTGTATTGGTCTTAGGGAGTGTATTAGGATCAATCAGCTCAGGCATATCCAACTTAACATCAGGATCCTCCACATCACCTATATCCATAGGACCGGGAGCCACCTTATGAGGGTCAAGTATAAAATCAAGACCTTCCATTCCTTTCATGGATCTCAATGCCTGCATCTTAAGCATATCCTCGCCAAGTATCTTATTAACGACATCCTTGTTCTTGTCAGAGAATAGTTGGCTAAAATGGGTGATACCAGCATCGTTAAGAGCCTTATGCTGTTCCTCTGTAACAACGTCTAGACCGATCATAGGGCGAGATGTGGTAAACAAACCTAATTTATTGTCTCTCATCCTATCATGATATGCGGCTTTCTTGTCTTCCGGGTAATTACCTTGACTATCCTCACCGCCAAAGGAAACGAGCGTCGTGTAATCCCGAAGCGCCTCGGCGTTGGCGATGATCGGGTTCTCAGCCGTAGCCAAGCCCATCCAGCTACTTGTCTGACCGTAGATAGCGTCTTGCAACGCCCTAGCCCTAGCGCCCTCTGAAGCTCCCATATAAGCATCGTAAGCGACCGGATTGAATGTCTTATAATAATTCAACCTCTCATCCGTATTAATACCTCCATAAGAGCCATCAGTTCCTTGGCGTTGATAACCGAAATAGTTAGGATCATTGTTGAACCTATTCTCGATCGGGCGGAAAGTTAATTTACGACCGAACAAAGACGCGCCTCCTATCTCCATCTTCTGGCGAATACCAGCCACTTTCTTAAGCAGCTCTTTCTTAGCCTCAGCTATATCCTCCTCCGTAAGACCGTATTCTTTCATGGATCTGGATATGATGTTATCTATTTCACCACCCTTAGCGAAATACGTATCCTCATCCTTCTTTATCTTCCGGTCTTCCTGCTCCTTGTATATGACGTTAGCGAAGTCCGTAAATCTTCCCTCTAATCCATTAACGATATCGTTGCTATCATTTATAGCCTTGGATAATACGGAGGCGTTTAAACGCCTTGTATTCTCGTCATCTATCTTATCGTTTTTCTTCAGCTTCTCCAGCGCCTTTTTCTGATCATCGTAAGCCGATTTAAGACCGATCTTAGCCTTATACCTGTCCATTAACGTAGCATACGTATCCTTAGGCGTGGCTTTGATCCCATACGTATCTCTGATGTATTTAGCGAAATCCGGCTCTATGGTTGTGTCGTCGGTAATAACCTTCGTTCCCTGCTCCAAGGAAACGGGGGTTCCACCATCGGCGTGCTTCTGCCCCATAGCCACCATCGGCGCCTCTCCGGGCTGCGTCACGTACTCACCCTTCTCGACCTCTACGTTGGCTTGATCTTCCATCGACTTAGGTAACGGATACAGGTACTCACCGGTAAGGCTTCCGCTATCGAACCTATTATTAGGCCCTAGATAAACACCCCCACCATCCTTGTACTGCATCTGGGATTGCCTTCTTTGTCTGGCCTCACGCTCCTGAGCCAACCTGATATTGGTACGAGTACCTTTCTCAGACGCTATCCCGGAAACCACGTTACGAGCCAATCCCATGATACCACTAATTCCTGAGGCTATGGTGGTTATCGTATTAGCTGTTTTAGCCCTAGTGGATAAATCTCCATATCCCTCACTTCTCATACGCCCTATACCACGACCCATCTGAGTGAATCTAGACCCTATATCATCAGCGCCATAGTAAGGGATGGTGGTAAAATCAAAAACATCCGTACTACCAGACTTATCAACCTTCTTATTACTGTCAACCAAAGCGCTCAAATCACTTGTATCAATGGTATTAATATCAGGCTGCTGAATATCAAATCCTATCCGGGTAGACGAAACCAAAGGCTCCACTCCAAGACCCTGAAGACCAACAACATTACCGGGCATGACAGGATCAACTTCCCCGGCATCTTGATATTTAGGTATCTTCCTCTTGATTACATACTTGCTCATATCAAATTAATTTCGTTCTGACACAAAGATAGTTTAAAAAAATAGAGACTCATCATTTCACAACGATGAGTCTTTTTAATATCAATCTTTTAAACACGTTATAGGATTGCTCCACTTCTTTTTCCACTCATGACCAAGATAATCTATAAGTTTATCATAAGTATCTATAAAGCCACCATCTATAACCCCGGTGATAACATTCTCTACAGCTACTATGTCGTTTAACTGATTCTTTGTAGCCGTATTCCTTATCCCACTCTCATGCTTGTTAAAGACGATAAAATTAATAGCCTTAGCTACCCTTGATATCTTATCAGACAACTGACTCTTGTCGCTAACCAACATGGCGACGGCCGAACTCATCTTGATATAAGCCTCGCCAGCGGCATTCCTGTCCTCTATGAATCCATCATGCAACCATATTATCACCTTGGCGTATATCTCTGGATCCAATTCCAATGCTACCATAACAAAAAAATACGGATTTACATACCATTTCTGACCCTCCCCCTTTCCTCTTCGGTAAGCCATTCCGTATTTTTTGAGATCGGTTATCTTATTGATTTTCAATTCATGGTTTTGTACCGTAAGATTTCTTACAGTACATATATCATTAATACTCAGCTCCCTAACAAGAGCTTTCATCTTTTCCTGAAATCCATTAGTAGCAAACAAATGATCAAGCCTTCTAGACTCCAACCCCATAGATTTACGTTTTTTCATTCAAGGCTTCCATAACTTCCGTTATGCATACAAACCCGTCCTTGGACATAACAGAAATGTTCCTACCTAATAATTCCCTACTCTCTGATGATAAAATCAAATTACTTTTCATACCTTTACTAAAAGTTTTAAATTAATAAATGCGCCTATCCGCTCGTGATGAGTAGGTAGGCGCACAAGTATAAGCAATACTAATATTATTACAAAATATAATAGCCTATATTATAGATAATAAAATCTTGAAATTTTACATATCTCAAATAATTACAAGATGCTAGATCCTTTTCACAAATAACGAACCTATCGCTTTCACCAAGTCATAGAAGCCAGCAGCGCTAAGCCCGACAGCCACCCCATACAACAGAGCTTCCCACCATTTACTCCCTACTAACAACGGGGATACCTGAAGAACCCAAGCCAGGATACATACCAGCATGCCGATAACTACAGCCGATAGGATCTTAGCCCACTTATGGGTGTCGATATACGGAACCACCTTAGCTAGCTGAGTGGCTGACATCGTGACGAAAGCCATGATTCCGGTAAAGGTAGTCAGATCAATAGTAATAGGCCCTTCTGATGGGATTACCTCTTGCGCCATCAAAGCGAATGGCGTCAATAACATAGTAAATAAAAACAACAACCTTTTCATACTAAAATATTTTTAAAAACAGACAAATATAACGAATTAGTCCAATATATCATTAGCTAACCCTCCTAAAGTCACGACAGGATTAGCTATATCAAGAATATCATCCAATCTATTTCCGATCCTACCCATCACGTTCGTATTTCTTAATATATCCATACCACCTATCAATTCAGCGGCCGCACCCGCCACCCCTAGTATATTCCAAAAATTATCATCATCCGGGCTTAGTGCCATCTGAGAAGAATCGACACCTATTCCTGATACACCAGATATTTTTTGGACAGAATTACTATGGGCTATATTATTCAATAACGGATACAATCTAGCGCCTGATCTCTCTATTAACCTCAAGAATCCAGGAGATGCTGTGGCTATATCACCTATTGTAAGTAAAGTATCAGCCATAAGCTTATAGGGATAAAACCTCTCCTTCCTTTTTATCTCACCCTCTTCTGGCCCCTTTTTAACAGATTCTCCAAACGTGTCGTACATGGCTGTATCAAAAAGACTATTCAAGAGATCAACATCCTTGTTTCCGCCTCCTCTTATATTATCACTCAATTTAAATATAGGAAGATTATTCATCCTCCTGAACTGATCCTCATCTATAAGACCCTGTTGAAAAGCAGATCTTGACGCATTTAGAATCTTATGCCTTTCCTTGCTTAATGCTCTTATCGCCTCTTGCTTGTCCACGATGCGTTTTCGTTGATCCTTATCATAAAACCATTTATCATCCCCAACAGGACCTCCTTCGAATTTTATTGACGACATTCCTTTTATATTCAGCATCAACCCCGGTATCATATTAAGCACCAACTGCCTTTTCGCCTGTTCCTTACGCATACGCTCAGCCTCCGCTATCTGCGCCTCTGATTGAGGATCATTCTTAATATTATTAGCGATGTCCTCTATAGCTTTCTTATTGGCTCCGGATTGAGCTAGCATCTTATATAACAGGTCTTGACCCTCCTTTTCCCACCAGCTGTCCATGGTAGGGCGGGAAGCCAAAGAAGGATCGGCAGGGGCTACCGTCTCAGGCACGGGCTGCTGGCCTCCGTCTCCCGTACCAGAATCCCGCTGCCCGAACTCGTATCTCATTGGCTCGTTCTCCGGGACACCGTATCTATTGGAGAACATATCAGCGAACTCAAACCGCTTCTCGTTTCTTAATGTCGATCCAAGGGGTCTTCCGTATCCTTGATTCCATGCCACGGTAGCGTCCTTATAATTCGTGGCGTTATCAAAATCAGCCTTCGAATACATATAGTAATTATATATATTGCCTTGAGCGTCCTTATCAAAGAACTTGCCTTGGTTCATGTAGTTCCAGCCTAGCCCCGGTACACGACCTTGATACTCATCCACAAGATAATCCAGCTGTTGGGTTAATGTCGGCTTATTACCGTACCTACGCTGTAGCTCTTTCTTTCTAGGCCCAAGCCATTGCTGGATGCCAAAATCACCGGCGGCACCTAGGGCTTCGGTATCCCCTCCTGACTCGGCGGCGATGTTCGCCAAGATACCAATAGCTTGAGTTTGTGGTATACCCTTCTTGTCTGTTAGGTAGTCCCATATCTCGTCATACACAGTCATCTTACTATCATCTGATCTACGAGGATCAACAACGTATTTGCCAGCTCCATAAGGAAGATTATTCTCAACAGCACCTCCTTTATCAAACTTATCATCATATCCTATAGATTCAAAATACCCAGGATTTCTATAAGCATAGCTTCCTTCTTTAGGCAATACTATTCTATCTCTTATCCTAAGAGGAGTATCACGCTCTGGGATAACACCCTCTACACCAAACCTCTTAAAATCATAATCATCCTTAACATCCAAGACCCTGGTATCAGGATGCCATCTAACAGAAAAGTTTTTCAACCCTCCAAGACCCGTATACTTATACTTGCGATCACTTCCCTCTTTTTTCTTTCTCAGTCTTACAGGAGAATGAGATTCATTAACAACAACCCACTCGTTAGGGCTATTTATGATTATCTCAGCCACATCGTTATCTTCTGAGGCAGCCCTTCTCATGCCTTCATCTTCATATATATTTTTATACGACTTACCCTTAACCTTTTCTTTATTCAACTTAGTGTACATCGTATCAGCTAAAGCCTGTATCATTCTAGCTTGTTCCTGCGGGAGTCCAACGTATTGGGCATTATCATCATCTCCTTCAAACCTAACATCACTCTTAGGCAACCCTGATATATCACCAGTGGCATACGCCTTCCATAAAGCCTCTTCATGATCAGTGGCATAATCATCCCTCTCAATATCAAACATCATCCTGCCTAATATCCCAGGACCATGATATAACGCCGATTTAACATCGGTCTCTATACCTGGGTTGATAGCCTTATACCATTTATCTCCATCAGAATCAACCATCCCATTGGATTTATCTAATTTCTTAGCTGGAGATTTCATAGCCTTTTCTATAGATTCGACAACAGAATCTATAAGATATCTTGGTCTCTTATAAAATTCGCCATCAACTTTTATAGGACCTCCATCCTGCTTATCTTTGATCTTCTCTCCCCATAGTCCATATTTATCCCTAGGCCATATGCCGTCTATGGCATCCACATAACCAACGGGATACTCCCCGTCCAGACGCCGGTTTCGCCGCTCGTCCGCCGGGTACAGGGCGTTGGCCAACGGCTGCGTGATATGACCCAACCCCTTATCCTTGGAACTCGACATAGCATCCACCACAGTCCGATATACAGGTCTTAATTTCTCAGGTAGATATAATCCCGCCTCATCAACCAACTCACCGATCTTTTTATTTATACCCCTGAGGCTGAAATTATAATTACCCATGCCATTATTCAACGGGGACAATGTACCTCTTATCCCATTCATACCCTTGACGGCAGCCCCTCCGCTAAGGATATCAAACTCCGGGGACACGTTTCTCAAAGGACTATCATCCATACCCCTGAAATACATGGGACGCTCACCTCTTACGACACGATCAAGATCCTCCTTATATAAATCCTTTATCCATGACGGGGTCTCCTCCCGCTTGTTCTTCTTTGCCATAAATCTTCTTTTTCACAAAGATAAGTATAATCAGATGCGGATTAAAACATTAGGCGGGTACATGATCATATCACCTACCCGCCTACATCCTCAATGCATATGATAAGCCGCTAAGGCTTTCTTAGCCGAATCCCTTGACTTGTACTTGGCCGGCCATAATTTACCAGTCTTGTTGCTAACCACTCGCCAATCACTCCCTACTTTCTTGATGCATCCTGACTTAGGGCATTTGCCATTCTTTTTACCACTAGTTTTTATTGCTGCCATAATATCAATAAATTTTCTCCTCATTACTAAACCAACGAACTATCATCTTGAACCGGCTCTCAATGTCATTCACGAACCTTGCCAAGAACCAATCGCCACGAAGACGATCACGCCACCTCCGATGATAATCGACAGCCCTAGGATCGATCTTCCGGTCAATGTCATTCACATCCTTGATCCATACCGGGAGGTTATTAGTATCGTCTTTGACCTCGTTAAAATAGTCATTTATATTTATCTTCTGATCAACCTCCGTCACCAGTATCTCACGGCTATCGTCATTGGTTACAGGATACCTTAACCGCTGGCTCATATCGTTCTTGTCAGCGATAACCATCCGAAGCTCACCACTGTTGTTGGTATCGTTATAAAACCATGCCTTATTGAATCCGGTAGTCCTAAGAATTTGGTAATTAACCTCATCCTGATACCTTCTGGCATCCATCCTATATTGGTAGTTCGTGAGGATCTTATTCACATACTGCTCACGTACTGGTACCTCTATAACGAACGGATATAGCTTACCGTAAAATACTTGATACGATTGGTTGGTCAATCCATGAGACCATAACCCTATCTCCTGACTTTCACTTGAGTAGTTCTTTCCAGACTGGAAATAATGCTGGTGCTCGATATAATAATCAGGGGTGTAGGATAAATATGATTTCCACTCACCCTTCAGGCAGTTATATCCAACGGTGAACGAGACATCCGTGAAATGGCTGGCGTCCTGTAGCTCCACCGCCTGCCCGTTCCTGTAGAACCGGCCGCCACGGAATTGGTACTCGCTCGGATTCCCTACCGGTATATAATCTTTCTTGGTTATCAGAACTCTCTTGAACCGATTGTCCCAGCCCATGGATAGCCCTATACCAAAGAACTTGTTATCGATATCGTAATAAGACAACTCAGCGTCCGTATCAGCGTTATATATCCGGCTACGGATGATCTTCATCTGAAGATGCTCCTTAAACCAGTTTCTAAGCCCCGGTGTGACCTCCGTAAGATTCCTACCATTAGAATCTACCTTAAACACTTGACCACGCCTTAAATCGACCCAGAAATGCCCGAACTCACAACTGATCATATCCCGGCTCTGGGTCCCGGAATATCCTAACGTCGTATTATTATACTCAATTCCACGAGACGCGAAAAGCCCACCTGTCCCTAGTTCACTATTCTCCGGGGATATTCTTTCCGCCAGCACGTCTATAGCATTATATAGTCCTACCTGATTCTCGAAGCGAGCTAGTATCTGATCCGACTCTATTCCCTTCATGCTTATAAGCTTCCCGAACGAGGTCTTGAACTCATGGTAATCCATAGGCTTGTACGACAGCCAAGGATCGGTCATGCCGTTCTCCGACACGTCGGCGGTGCTCCATATGACGCCGTTGGGTCTTTGGTAAGCGCAGTCCCAAAAATTGCTATCATACGTCTCTGGTAATGACCTGCCACCTAACGTAAATCGATTCTTATACACAGGACTCATCTTAAACACATTATCCCTTGATATAGGGACATTACGCTCTTGGGTCCATGATATATAATCCCCCACCTCCGGATAGAACCCCTCGTAAGGCTCAGGGCCGGCTATACGGAAATTGCAATTGATCTCAGACTCCACAAGAAACTGAGGTATGCCATAGAAATATAGGAAGAAACGACCGCTA
>ULRB01022946.1_pt1 | contig 26005 bp, 23 predicted proteins | sample 1955051 | NCBI WGS metagenome assembly ULRB01 (sample SAMEA4835671, study PRJEB28245) | human gut metagenome | biome: gut microbiome; material: fecal sample | place: Denmark | collected 2008 | reverse complement strand
CTTGAGTTATTGGGGTATTACCCATAACTACAGCCGTTAAAATAACGGTATCACCATAACGAACTAATACAGAGGCATTAGCTTGTTTAGCATATTCACCAGTTTCAACTATTAATTTTTTACCTAAAAAATCATACTCAAATACTCTTTTACTCATAATTTACTCCTTAATTTTTTTGTACCTTTATAATCTTTTATAAAGAATCCTATTTTATAGTACCATAAATTACTATTAATAGGTTATAATTTAAACATTTTTAACTTTAATAATCTCTTCTTCAAGAAAAAAAGCACTATAAAGATAAGTGCCTACTTTCTGATATTTAATTTTTTAATTGTTTCTCTGTAGCTAACTACATCGTTTTTCTTTAAATAATCTAATAAACTTCTTCTTTTACCTACCTTCATAAGTAATCCTCTTTTTGAATGATAGTCATGAATATGAGTCTTTAGATGTTCAGTTAAATCATTAATTTCATATGTAAGAATAGCAATTTGAGCTTCAGTTGCACCGCAACCTTTTTCCTTACCGAATTCTTTAACTAATTTTGCTTTTGTTTCTTTTGAAACTGCCATATTTATCTCTCCTTTTCTAATAATCCGTTTAATCTTAGCAAAAATCCGAAAGATGAGTGGTTTAAGCCAGGAATAAACTTTCCTAAATATCTTATATTATTTTTATCTAAAAAGCAAGTCCTAATTTTCAAAAGTGGCATCTAAATAATAAATTGGTCTTCCTTCTTTTTGGTATTGTTTTTCATAGTTTGTTAAAACATTAGGAATTGGTTTTTCTTCGTGATGTAAATCGAGACTTACACGATTAAATGTATACCAATATTGAGATAGACTCATTAGAGAATAAGCAAAATATCCTTTGTTATCAGTTTTTAAAATAATATGTTTAGTTTTTTTAAATACTCTATCATATAATTTTAAATAGTTAACATGGGTAAGACGTCTTTTCTCATCATGAGCTTTTGGCCATGGTTCTGGGAAAGTTAAATAAATTGTATCTATTTCTTTCTTAAATACTTTATCTAAATCTCCAGCATCCATATTAATAAGTTTTAAATTATTTAGTTTAGCTTTATCTAGTATTCTTATGGCACTTACCATTTGGGATGAATTAATTTCAATACCAATAAAGTTAACATTAGGATATTTTTTAGCCATTTCAATAATGAAGTCTCCTCGTCCCATGCCTATTTCGATTTTGATAGGATTGTTATTGTTAAATAGACTACTCCATTTACCTATATAAGTAGTTGGATTAGTAACAACATAAGGACTACGATTTACTATTTTATCAGCATCTTTTACTACTATGTATTCCATATATACTCCGTTTCTTTTTTATATACTATCATAAATTATCTTATTATGATAGTTATTTTAAATTTTTCTAATTATTTTTTCTTTGTAAAACTAATTTTTCGTAAGAAGCAACATCTTCTTGGAAGTATTTAAAGCCGTCAGCAATTATTTTATCATCAGTTAAATCAAGGCCAGCAACTTTTAAGGCATCTAAAGTCTTTAGAGAGCCTCCTGTTTTTAAGAATTCCAAATACTTTTCTTTACTACCATGAATATTATTTTTAATATCATTAGCTATTTTGGTAGCCATTATTATACCAGTTGCATATTGAAAATTATAGTAACGATAATATCCTAAGAAGTAATGTAATCTGGTAATATAACCATATTTTAAATAGTCATCTACTACTACTTCTGGATTATATTTTATATAAAGCTCTTGATAAATACTAAGCATGGCATCGGCTGTTAATGGTCTTCTGGTTTTAATAGCCCTACAAATATTATCTTCAAATTCAAACCACATCATTGAATTATAAACATTAACTATAAACTTTTTAATTTTTTGTTCTAAAATGATTTCTTTTTCAGTATCAGTACTTGCTTTTTCTAAATAATAATTAGCCATTAAAATTTCGTTAGTTAAAGAAGCAACTTCGGATAGAAAGTTAGAAAAATGAAAGTTACTGAATTTTTGATTTTCTTTAATGAAGCTAGCATTAACGGCATGACCTAGTTCGTGAGCCATGGTGTAGCTATCTTTTTGATAATCATGACTATTCATAACAATTAAAGATTGGGTATAGTTGCGAAAATGGTAACCACCTAAATATTTATTTTCTCTTGGGTATACATCCATTATACCAGTATTTAATAAAGCTTTTAGATGTTCGATGTAGATTGGTCCTAGAGGAGTTAGAGCATTAATTACATTATCTATAGCATCATCAAAAGACATTTTAACTTCCGTTTTACTATCACGACTATCATAAAAGTGCATTTTTTCAAGATCTAAAGTTTGTTTTTTTAAACTGTAATATTTTTTTAAAGCATCTAAATGTAAATTAGTAGTTTTTAAAAGATTATCAGTAATTGCTAAATTTAAATCATCATCACCTAAAGTATGTTCTAAAATAGAATTATAGCCAGCATCTTCGGCTAGGTCTTGAAATATTTGGTAGCGCATATTAAGTAAATTAGATACCGTTTTATTTACTTTTGCTAGACTTTCAAAGTAAGTAGATGCTAAAACGGCCTTTTCTTCGCTACTTGCGTTTAACATTAAACGATTATAATTACTTGTAGTTAGTTTTACAGATTCGCCACGAAAAATTATTTCTTCGCTAGGAAACTCAACATTCATTATGGTACTGTATAAACTATTTATTCTACTAATATAAGGTAACATTTTAGCAAATAAGATACTATCTTCTGAGTGCTTCTTCTTCCTTAAAACATTATAGAAAGTCATATAATATTCTTTTAAATCTGGATTTTTTTCTAAATATTCATCTAAGGGAATATCGATATTTAAGATTTCTCTATTAATTACTTTTTTTAGTTCATCCAATTTTGTCTTTATTTTATTAATTATATCTTTATTTTGATTATAATTTTGATTTTCTAAGTCTAAATCAGAGTTTACTTCATTGTAACTATAAAATTTTTCCCATTCTAAGTACTTAGCAAAGTACCAATCAAGTTGGTCTTTTAAAGATTTTTTCTTAAATTCTTCGATATCAAAGTTTTCGGTTTCTAACTGTTTTAGATGATTAGTAAAAGTTTCGTCATCTTTAAAAAAAGAAGTAAAATTAATATTAGTTTTATATTTCATACATGTATTTTCCTTATCTTATTAATGATTATTTTGATTATAATGCCTATTTATTCTTATTAATTTTTGTTCTGGTGTTTCTTTTATATTATAGTTTTTAGGATAAAACCCTAAATTACCATTTAAAATAGATAAAACAGGTTTTATATGCATCTTTTGTAAACCTCTATCCCAATCTAGAAATACTTGGTATTTTAATAAACAATCGTCTACTAAATCATCATCAATTATAACAAAATCAGTTATATTGGGATTAGATTTTAGATATTTTTTAATTTCCATGCTTCGATTTTCTTCTACATAAGGTGTTAAATCATAAATATTTATATTATTACTTTCTAAAATTTTGATATATTTTTCTAAATAACTACCTTGTAAAGTTTTAATACCTTGACGTTGAAATTGATACTTATTAGCACTTGTTAATACTATTTTAGCTTTACTTAAGATGAGAATTTCTTTTAAGATATTAAGGTTTTCAGGGGCAATTAAATCGGGATGATACCAGTTATTTAAAACACCGTCTAAATCAAGAAATATTATTTTCATATATCTTCACTTTTTTGATTTACTTTCTAATTTTGTTGTTTAGTTTCTTTATTTTCACTAGCTTCTTTTTCATATAATTTTTTATAAGTTTTGCTAGTTTTTAAAAGGGTTTTATGACTGCCAGTAGCTTCAACTACTCCATTATTAATAACGAATATTTTATCAGCATCTATTACGGTTGAAAGACGATGTGCAATGATTAGAATAGTATATTCGCCTTTTAAGTTACTAATAGCTTGTTGAATTTTAGTTTGGGTTTCATTATCTAAGGCACTTGTTGCTTCATCAAATAATAATATCTCAGTTTTTAAAAGAAGAGCTCTAGCAATAGCAAGACGTTGTTTTTGACCACCAGATAAGGTTACTCCACCCTCACCAACGATAGTATCATATTTATTAGGTAGTTTTTCAATAAAATCATCCAAACAAGCTAAATGACAAGCTTCTTTGATTTCTTTAATAGTTGCATTTTTCTTTATAACTTTTAAATTATCCATAATACTCATATTAAAGATATAAGCATTTTGACTAATTACTGATAAATTACCTCGGATACTAGATTTTTCTAAAGTGTTGATATCTATGCCATCGAAAGTTATCGTACCACTATTTACACGTTCTATGGCACTAATTAAGTTAAAGATGGTCGTTTTACCAGAGCCAGATGGTCCGACAAACCCAATTGTTTCATTGGCATTTATCTTAAAGTTCATGTTTTTTAAGACTGGTAGATTTTCTTCATAAGCAAAAGAAACATCTTTAAATTCAATATTACCTTCAAATTTCTTTAGTTTCTTAGTACCAAATTTTTCTTTTGCAAATTCATCTTCTTCTAAGATACCAAATATACGATTAGCTGCTAAATTAAATTGTTTAATAATTTCAAATATTTGTTCTATCCAATCGGCTGTCCATAAGATTCTATCATTATAATTATAAATAATAATGGCACTTGCAACACTTAAGATACCTAAACTTAGAAGCATAAAAATAAAGGAATTAATAACTAGTTCGCCAGTATCTTTAATAGAACTACCAAGTGCTCGTAATATTGCTCTTTGTCTTTGATATTTATAAGAAACCTTATTAGTTTCTGACATATATTCGTCTGCTTTAGCTAAGAATGATTCCTCAGCATCTAAAATTTTAACATCTTTGGAACCTCTTACGATTTCAGAAATAAAGCCACCGGTTCTTTCTCTACTCTTACGCCATTCTTTACGATTTTTATAATTAATACCACTAGCATACTTATTATATAAAAATACGATAACCATTAAAGTAACATAGATTAATCCTAGAATCCAATTAATAAAGAATACAGTTATAAGAACCCCAATACTACCAATAATACAACTGAAATAATCAATCATAGATGTAAAAATATCAGTTAAATTGTCGGTATCACCATTAATTCTTTCAATAAAAACACCACTAGAATTATCGCTTAAATCTTTTTGGGTAATTTTTAGAGTTTCTCTTACTAATTCTAATTGTAAATTTCTTCTAACATCATAATAAAATTTATTGTAAAAATAATTATAAGCTAAACGACAAAAGGTATTACCTATTTCTATAATAAAGATACAAATAATAATTACTAAGAGTCTGCTATAATTATTACTAGTTAAAGCTAGTAATCTTTGAGCCACAAGAATTGGAGCAATAACAGAACCAATAGTCATTATAATATTAATTATTAAGAATAACCATAAGTATTTTCGACCAGTTTTAGCATATTTATAAGTTGATTTAAAATTTTTCCAAATGCTACGATTGGGAGTCTTAGATTCTTTTTTTTTTACTTCTTCCATACTTACCTCACTACTTTTAAAAAGTATAATCTTTTTATTCTTTTTCAAGTAAGTTAATTATAGCATAATAAATCTAGTTTTACTTCTTTTTTATATCTTAAATCCAGAATTTTTACAAGCCTCTCTGGCTTTATTTAAAACTTTTAAGAAATTTCTCCAATCCTTGTATTCTAAAACTTTTGACAATTTCCTAGCATACCAATATTCATTTTCATAATCGTCTATATCATATTGATATACACTCTTCATCGCAATAGCCAGCATTTGCACCCCATAAATATGTTCAGCAATACTTTCTAACCTATTTTTTTGAACTTTCCAGTCAAGCCACCCAGTTCTTATAACATTTTTCAATTTATTGCATAAAACATAATAATTAATTACATCTTGTTCCTTTGACATATTACCTCCTAATTACTAACTATTATACATATATTTACTAATTTTTAAAGATAAAGCTTGATCACCTATATTTTTTTCTTAATCACACTTTTTCTTAAAACCCATATAATATCTGGTATCAGTGCTTTCACAAATGTTAAATCCCATTCTTTTATATAAAGATATAGCTTTTTTATTATCTTTGTACACCCATAAGTAGACAGTATCATTATTTTTTAAAATATCTTTTATTATGCTTGTACCAATTTTCTTATTGCGATAATCTTTTTCAATATAAATTTCATCTAACAAATTAACATTATCTTTTCTTGTTAATAATAAACACCCTACAATTTTGTTATTAACTACTATATTATAATAATCATTAATTAAATTAGGAATTTTCTTTATTATATAATTATTTATCCTGTCAATATCTTCCCTTGCTAAATCTTTAGCATACTCGAAAACAGTCTTTTTTTTATATTCAACCAATCTATCTATATCTTTATTAGAAGATTTTACTAATTCATAATTCATTACTCATTACCATCATTATCTTTAAATAGATAAATAATTTTCCTTTCTGTAACATCTTTATAATCAATATACACCACTACTTTAAGATTGTGAAGAGGTATATCAAAACATTTTCGTTTATTCATATAACACGTATCAAATTCGGAATTACTATACTTACATTATTATCCGATACATTAGCACTACTCTCTAATATAACAAAAGTATTATCACAGTCAGCCAAAAAATTCTTATCAAAATCATCATAATTAATATTTAAATCATCTAGATTTAACAATGCTACTTTTTTTAAAGCAGTGCAATGGAAATCAATAATACAGAAATTCCTACAGAAGTTAGCATCAATATATAAAGTTTCGTACTTTTTTTCTAATAAACCCTATAAGGTGAAGCATTTTTATTTATCTCCTTTAGAAAGTTTTGAAATATCATATTTATACATTTTTTTGATTCCAAATAACGTAATAATTGATGGAATAATAACTACAATTACAAATGATATAATATAAGGCAAACATCTCAATTTAATTTTTCCCATAAGCAAATCAATGCCAGTCAAAAGTGGAATTCTATTAATTATTATATAAAATGAAATATTGAATAGTATTATGCTTAATAAATAAATAATAAGATTTAAAATTAAGGTTTGCATAACATATATTGTTATAATATTTTTTTTCAAATAACCTGATGTCTTTAATATTGCAATTGTCTTTTGCTCATTCATCATTTTTTTTCTAATATATAATGATGATATTATAAATGATGAACTAATAGATATAAATAATACAACTATTATTACAATTCTAATAATATTTATAGTTTGAATATCAAAAGTGCTAATTGTTCCTAATACTTCAAAGCCATTATTCTCCAATTCATTTTCAACATTAGTTACATTATTTATATCGTCAACAACAACATCTATAGAATAATCTATAGAAATATTTGAATTTTTTTCGTTTTCCAATTTTTGGGCATCAATAATTTTCTTTAAATCTTCTGCTGGAATGTAACATACTCCGTTATCATCTAATGTTTCTGTATTATCATATAATCCGATTACCTCAAATTCGTAACTTAATAATTCGTTTTCAATAGGTCTTTTATTTTCATCTAAAACATAATTATAAAAGTATACTTTATATTTATTATTTAGTAAATCATTTCCGTTTATAATGTTATCTTTATAAATTTCTAATGGGTTATAGTTTGGATAAAATGCTATCGGGCAAACCATAACCCCTTCATTTTCTATCTTTTTTCCTGTTTTTATTGCTGGTAATGTTTGTTCAACTGCTCTTTTTAGTGTAATAGTTCCATCAAGTTTATCACTTTCAAAGTCACTTTTCCTTATAACAACTTCTCGATAATCACTTTGATATACATCTATGACATGTTCCATGTTTGCAATCTCATTTACATCTTTTAATAAGCTTTCTTCACCACTATTTTCTACATAATTTGAACGTTGCATAACATTTACAGTTCTAAATCCAATGTTGTTATTTAGATATTTCAACATTAATTCTCCAACATTGTCATTAAAATTTAAAATCAATAAACTTAAAATAGATATTAAAAAAATCAAAAGTACATAGAATATTTTTTTCTTTTCTCTAACCATTAGTAAGATTGATAACTTCAATTCATCAAAAAAACTCATTATTTTATATCCTCTCACTCTTATTATGACATTATTTTACGTCTATTTTTATTTTTTTTCAATCAAATGCACAAAATTTGTTACTATTCACAGCCTCGAACTATAATTATGCAACAATGCTAGTTGAAAATGCCTTTTAAAGGCATTTTTTGCATTATAGTAATGTTTTTCTGGACTTTAATAAAACCTTTCGACATAATGCCATTATACAGATACAGGGTGATGTTAAATATGGCAAATTATGAAAAATTATATGAAAAAGATTATCAGAAATTATTGAACAAATATGATAAAAAATCAGATGAATATAAACTATGCAAAATATTTTGCAGATATAAAAACGTATATTAAAACATGCTATAGAAACGGAATTAACTCAACAAGTGTTCTCATGGCTTTAATGGATGATAAGCCATTAAAATTATCGGAAATACTTGCAAATAAAAAAGATGAAAAATCAGAATAATTTCATCCTTTTTTGGTGTAGTTAATTATCTAGGCTGTAAATAGTAACAACCCCCTTAAATTTTTTTCTATTTTTTTGATGAAAATTAGTGTTTTTTTTCAAAAATATGCTTTTTTTAATAGGCACTGAACAGTTGATTTTCGTTGAAACATAAGGCTTTATTTAAGGCTTAAAACACATACACACTCAACGTGATAAGTAAAACTAAACATATCAAGACCAATAACTGATTTAATATTATAATCACTTTTTAAATAGTTAATATCTCTTGCTAAAGTTATAGGATCACATGCTATATAAATTATATCACTTGCATTTACTTTTTTTAAAAGTTCAATACCATTTTTAGACATACCACTACGAGGTGGGTCAATTATTACTAAATCAATTTTGTCGTTTATTTTAGAAATTAATTCATTGGCATCGCCACATAAGTAAAAGCAGTTATTTAACCCATTTATCTTAGCATTATATGTAGCATTAATGGTAGCATTTTTATTTATTTCAATACCATATACCTTCTTAGAAAAAGGTGCTAGTGTAAGTCCTAGTGTACCAGTTCCGCAAAACAAATCAAGGACGCATTTATCTTTAGGAGCAAGTTCTAAAAGAAGACTAAAGAGATGTTCGGTTATACCCAAGTTAATTTGAAAGAAAGCATCATATGATACTTTAAAATACATATTATTAAGACGTTCTATAAAGAAATCTTCGCCACGCAAAATATGACCATTTTGTAAGATACCTACTATTTTAAAATTAGTTAAATTGGGAAGTTCTAACTTATCTTCAGTAATAAAATTGGCTAAAATTTCCATATTATAATTATTTCTGATAACTACTGTACCATTCTTTATTTTAAAATCAGGAATTAGTTTAATAAATTCATTAACTTTAAATGATACTAGTTTGCATTCATCAATACTTACTATTTCATTAGTTTCTTCTTTGTAAAGACCAACTCTTCCCTCTTTAACATGTAAAGTTATTTTATTACGATATTCTAAAGTATTTGGTGAGGCAATTACGGGGATATTAATATCTAAATTACAAAACTTTTTAAAGATATGTTCTAACTTTTGTTTTTTAAATGTAAGGGTATCTTCATATTTCATAAGACTTAGACTACAACCACCACAAGTATTACTATAAGGACAAAATGATTCTTGACGATTGGAAGATATTATTTTTTTTGTCATGGCGATATTATATTTTTTAGTTTCTTTTATTATTTCAATTTCAACTTCATCAGCAATACAAGTATTAGGAACAAAGGTTATTTTATCATTTATATAACAAATACCACGTCCATAATCATCTAATCTTAATATTTTAACTTTCATTTAAATCAATCCTTTAATTAAATTTTGGTTCTTTTTAATTTTAACATATTTTCTTGATAGCATTAATAAATTTAGTGAATTTATAAAACTTTTTTATTTAATGGTATTTATCACATAATTTTTTATATTTTTAACATACTAAAACTGGTGAATTATAATGACTAATTTAGCTAATTTTATAAAGAATAAAAAAAACAAGGAAGAATTATTAAATGATATAAAAAAGGAATTTAAAGATAGTAGTGATTTAATAATTAAAACTATTAATGATATTGATGTTATCTTTTTAGAAAGTTTATGTTCTAGTGATAAAATTAATGAATATGTTTTAAAAGTACTTAGTTTATCTAAAAAGAAAAATCATGATTTAAATAATGTTTTAGTTGGACCGAATACTAAGGAAGTTAATGATAAGTTAGAAATAGTTAATCTTTTACTTAATGGTTTTACTATTGTTTTAGGTAATAATTATTATGCAGTAGAAACAAAGGGAGATTTAGTAAGAAGTGTTACAGAACCAACAACGGAGTCAGATTTACATGGACCGAAAGATTCATTTAATGAGTCAATTCAAACTAATTTAGGTTTAATTAAAAGAAGGATCAAATCACCAGATTTAATTAACATTGATATGAATATTGGTCTTTACTCGAAAACAAAGGTAAGTATTTTATATATAAGTTCGATTACCGAAGTTTCTTTAGTTAATAAAGTAAAATCTCGACTTAATCAGATAAATATTGATGGTATTTTAGATGCTGGTAATATTAAACAATTAATTGGGAAGGAAAATAGAAGTGCTTTTCCAACTAGTCAGTTAACTGAAAGACCAGATAAAGCAGCTGCTGACCTATTGGAAGGAAAAATTATTATTTTAGTTGATGCCTCTCCTTTAGCTATTAGTCTTCCCTCTTTTTTAGTCGATTTTATTAATCCAAGTGTTGATACTTATAGTAAGAATATTAATATTAATTTTGTAAAATCTTTACGTTTTTTATGTTTTTTTATTACTTTGTTTTTACCAGGATTTTATATTGCTTTAATTAGTTATAATCAAGGTTCGATTCCTTTAGATTTGTTAATTAATTTTGCTATGCAACGCAGTAGTGTACCCATTACTTCGATTGTAGAGTGTTTAGTTATTTTGACGCTGTGTGCTATTTTAAGAGAAAGTGATATAAGGTTTCCTAATAATTATGGGTCATCTATTTCTATTATGGGAGCTTTAGTTATGGGCGATGCGGCAGTTTCAGCTGGTATAGTTAGTCCGATTATGATTATTGTGGTTGCTGTAACTTATATAACTAGCATGGTTTTTACTGATGTAGAACTGATTAATTCTTTTCGCCATGTAAGATTTTTAACACTTTTTCTCGTCTCACTCCTAGGTCTTTTTGGATTTTATATGGGTGTCTTTTTTACTTTAATTCATTTATGTGGCTTAACTAGTTTAGATAGACCTTATACTTATCCTTTAGCTCCTTTTGATAAAGTTTATTTTAACAAAACAGTATTTCGAAGTACAAAAAAAGATGATAAATTTCGTTCTAAAATATTAACAAAGAAAAATATTCGTAAAGAAGGTGATTAAAATTAAAAGATTATCAAAAGTAGTTTTGTTATTTAGTATTATTTTGATATTTGGTGGGTGCTACGACTATAATGAACTTAATAGTTTAGATATTATAAGTGGTATTGGACTTACTTTTAGTGATAATGAATATAAGGTAAGTTACGAAGTTATTAATACTAACTTAGATAAAGATAATACAGATAGTAAAAAAAGTTTTGTTGTTTCAGGGACTGGCAAAAATTTAAGTGATGCTATTGAAAGTGCCAATAGCAAGTTAAATAAAAAGCCTTATTTTGAACATATTAAGGTTATGCTTATAGATACTAATATTGATATTATGCAAATAAGTGATTATCTTTTAAGAAGTAATATGATATCAACTAATTTTTATCTAGCATTAGCTGATAATCCTCTAGAAATACTAGAATTTACTAGTGAAGATAAAGTTATCAATGCTAATTATGTTTATGATATTTTAAAAAATATTAATTATACTAAAATGAGTAATTATTTTGATTTTCAGGTTAGTAAAATTCTTAACAAAATTGATATAACATTACCAAAAATAGAACTGGACAAAAAAATTATTTTTAAGACTTATGGTCTTTATCATAAAAATAATTTTATCTGTTATTTAGATGATAATAACTTGGAAATGTATAAGTATTTATTGCAAGAAAAAAATTTTTCTTATAGTAATGATAAGAATAGTATAAATTTTTATAGTAATAAGATGAAGATTAATTTAAAAGATAACATTGATATTAATTTTAGTTTGAAAGCTAAAGTTTTAGCACTAGATAGTGAGTATAATTTACGAAATAATGATGATTTTAAAAAGTTAGAAAGTACTTTTAATACTAATTTAGAAGAAAATCTTTATAAGTTTATTACATTTTTGCAAGAAAAAAAGACGGATATTTTGGGTATCAATTATAAACATTATTTAATGACCCGAAATGATGATGAAAATTATTTTAGCAAAACAAAAATAAAAGTTAAAGTTAATATAGGTATTAATAAACCAGGACTTACAGTTAGAGGAGTTACAAATGAATAGCAAAAGACAAGGCATTTTAAGTATATTTTTAAGTCGAGTTTTGTATTTTGGAGTTGGTATTTCTTATATTTTAGCTTATGGTAATAATTTTACAATTATTAATTTTCTAATTGGTTTTATTTTGGGTTTCATCTTATTATTGTTGATGTTAAAGGGAGATTGGAATAATTTTTTTAAAAGTTTATTAGGAAGAATTATTATTCTAAGTATGGCTTTCTTTTTAGTTAATAATTGTTTAGTTGCTGTTGCTGTTTTAGGAAGTAATTTTTATTTAATAAATACTCCACCTATATTAATTATTGTTCCCCTATTTATTTTAATTTTATATGGAGTTAAAAAAGGTTTGGCTGCGACTTTAAGATTAAGTGATATTTTAATCTTTATAAGTATTATTACTGGTATTATAGCTATTTTAAGTATTCAAAAAAATATTGATTTTAATAATTATTTACCAATGGAAATATTAGATAAGACTGATACTTTAAAATGTATTATAAGCAGTGCTTTTTATAGTGTTAGCCCTATAATTTTGGAGCTTTCTTTTTTAAAGAGTGATGAAGTTAATAAGAAAGCAATAATCATAGGATATCTGATAGGTAGTTTTACTATTTTTTTAATGATTTTGTGTATAATCGGAATATTTGGGGGTAACTTTGCTTTGTTATTTCGTTATCCTGAATATATTTTACTAAAAAAAGTTAATTTGTTTAATCAGTTTGAACATTTAGAAACTTTTTTATCTATTATTTGGTTTAATGATTTATTAATTACTAGTTTGATAGCTGGACTTTTAATTAATAAAGTCTTTAACGGTAAATGGCTATATATAGTTAGCATTTTACATTTATGTTTTGTATATTTTTTCTTTATTAATAACTATCAACATATTCTGCTTCTTTATCATTATACTTTTCATATTTTAGGAATGCTAACTATTTTAGGATGTATCGGTTCAATCATTAATTGCAAGTTTTTAAAAAGGTAAGCATCTTAAATGTGGATGCTTACCCTTTTAACACATAGACTTTGAATTGGTTTACAAGATATCATCACGTCTATGGAGACGTTTAGGTAGTATGGATGATTTAGCTTGAGCTTTATCATAAATACGTTTCATTTGACGTATTTCTTTATTTACCTGGTCAATACTCAAATGTAAATCACTGGCTTGTCGTGCTATGGAATAACCAAGTATTCTTGTACGAATGATATATTCTTGACGGCGATTGAGATTGCCTTCATGTATAAAAGCCTCAACAACATTTTGGTTCCATGCAACTTGCTTAGCCATACCACCCCTGTCAATTAAAACTCATACTAAAAATTATAACATATTTATAATAACTTGAAAAGTACAACTTTTTTCATGTGCCTTCAAGTCACAATTCTGATATTTAAGATAGTTTCTAATTTTCTACTATGCCATCTAGGCTAAAGCTTTTAGCATCAGTTATATGAACATTAACAATTTTACCAATGAGACTCTTAGGACCAGTAACATTAACTAGTTTCATAGTATCAGTATAGCCATATACTTTATCTGTTCCTTTTTCACTAATACCTTGAATTAAAACTGGAACTACCTTATCTAATAATTTTTGATTATTTTCCAAAGAATATTTATTAATAATAGTATTTAAACGTTGTAATCTTTCTTCTTTTTCTTTTAAAGAAGTCTTATCTTCCATTTTAGCAGCTGGGGTTCCAACTCTTGGCGAGAAGATAAATGTGTAGGCTCCATCGTATTTGCAATGGTTAACTACTTCTAAAGTTTCTTGGAAGTCTTCTTCTGTTTCATTAGGAAAGCCAACGATGATATCCGTTGAAATAGCAACATTAGGTATTTCTTTTTTCATTTTATCAAATAGTTTTAAATACCCTTCTTTAGTATATCTTCTACCCATTAATTTTAAAATTCTAGAAGAACCTGATTGTAATGGTAAGTGAATATAAGGCATAATATTAGGATATTTAGCAATTGTGGTAATCATTTCATCAGTGAAATCCCAAGGATGTGATGTTACAAAACGGAGTCTCGGAACACCTGTTTTGGCAACCATTTCTAAAAGACCAGCAAAGGATACTTCATTTTGCAAATCTTTGCCATAAGCATTAACATTTTGACCTAAGAGAGTTACTTCTTGATAACCATCCTTAACAAGTTTTTCAACTTCTCTTACAATTTCACAAGCACGTCTACTTCTTTGCTTGCCTCTTGTGTAAGGGACAATACAATAAGTACAGAATTTATCACAACCGTACATAATATTTACCCAAGCGGTAATCTTAGAATCACGTTTATAATCAATATTTTCATATACGTTACCTTGTATAGAATATACCTTTATATCTTGCTTAACATTTTTTACATTTTTAATCATGGTTGCTAGTTCATGAATATTATGTGTACCAAAGATAATATCAACATAAGGATGTTTAGTCTTAAGTTCATTTACAACGACTTCTTCTTGAGCCATACATCCACCAATGCAGACAATCAAATCTTTTTTCGTAGTAGCTTTTAAATGTTTACATCTGCCAAGATAGCCAAAGACTTTATCATGAGCATTTTCTCTTATTGCACAGGTATTTAAAACGACTATATCACTGTCTTCTAATTCATCAGTTTCTGTATAACCTAAATTTTCTAAAATTGCCTTGATTTCTTCGCTGTCATGAACATTCATCTGACATCCATAAGTTCTTAAAAAGTATTTTTTACCAGCATATAAATTACTTTTTTCATCATTTTCTAGATAGATTACTTCGGCTTCATCTTTAGTTCTTTTTTTGGCATCAATCATATTTGGTAACATAAAATCACTTCTTTCTTTGCTTAAGTGATTATATCAAAAAATGAAGAGATATGCACTAATTTTAAATAACTTTTGCTAATATTTTTGTTTCTGGTCTTTTTAGTTCTTGCAATTTTTCTATCATTTGGTTTTCTTTAGTATTTAAAAATTCTAAGTATATTTTTTTAATATCACTTGGATAATAAGTTGTATGAATAATAAGTTCGTTTATCGCACTCTTAATTAGGAAAATACTTCTCCTAATTATATCATCATCACTTATCTCTTGATTATTATTATTTTCTTCTAAAATAATTGGATTATTAAAATCATAATAATAAGTAAAATCATTAATAGAATAATCATAAGTATCTTTATCAAGAAGTTTTAAAAGAAGATTTCTTACTTTTAAATAATCTAGTTTTGGATCTTTGTTTTCATTAAGCAAGTATATATTTGTAAATACCGCATATATTTTGTTTTTTAAAAGATATATCATTTCTTTATTTGTCATATAAAATCACCTGTTTTATAGTTTAACACTTTTATAAATTTCAAAACTGTAAAAAAACTGTAATTTTACTAGCCGTTATTAGCCAGTAATTATTACAGTTTATTATACTTTTGATAGATTTTAATCTTCTTTTGCCAAAATTTTTTTGTAATTTATTAATAGGATGATTATTTTTTAAGATGTTATTAAGGGTATATTGTTTTAAAAGTTTCTCTTGAGCTTTTAAATAATCATTTTTCTATTTACTAGTTCTTTTTCTAAAGTGTTTTTCATTGTAGTTTATTTTCTTTATTAATATTATTTGACATGACATAGAGCTAAAACTTGAATACTCATTTATTTCAGCAGTTAAATGTTTTAATACCATTTAAGATGACATAGAACTAAAACTAATATTATATTGCACTATATGAATATTGAGTTTTAATACCATTTAAGATGACATAGAACTAAAACTATAGAATTATTTCACGGTTATTTGGGAGGGTTTTAATACCATTTAAGATGACATAGAACTAAAACCTCAAATTTTAGAACTATATCTTAACATCCATAGAACAATGTTACATAAATGGTACCTTTTTTCTATATCAACTAAGCCCATTATAACATAAACTCATCTAAATTTTCATCTATTATATACTTTTTTTCGTTTTTTAAAGTTACACCATGACATATAGAATCTATTAACATAATCGTAATTTCATTATAAATAGCATATTTATATAATTCTACTACTTCATCCTTAGTTAAATACTGTTTTAAGTTTACAAATACTAAGAAATTATTAGTTTTCAAAGTATGTTCTAAATCAATTAGTAACATTAAGTTATCTAATAATTCTTCTTTAGAACTTATTCCCAATTTCACTAATTTATTAATATTATCTATAGTTATATCATTTTCAACATATAAAGGTAAATCTATATCATTTAAAGCTTTCTTATAAATTCTAGTCATTTTACCATATAAATTGATTAAATCTTTAGTATCTTCTTCGTTTATATAATTACTTACAAACTTAGATATTTCATTAGTATATTTTTTAGAATCAAACTGAAAATCGAAATAATTAATAAATACTTTAATTTTACCATTCATGTTTATTTCTTTATTATCTTGAATAAATTTTAAATTATCACTATAACCGTTTATATATACAGAATATAAATCATTAACAAAACGATAAAAATATCTTTTATTTTCGATTTCAACTGCATTTATATACTCATTTGCAAATACTATTTTGTTATCTAAATAATCAACACTTAAATTCATAATACTATTAACCTATCTTCATTATTTATAATTTTACTATTACTTTCACCAATTATATATTCTATCTTAGAATACTGCTGTTCAGTTATAGTTAAAACTTGGATAAGCCCTTTTTTAGGAGCATTTTTTCTTAATCTACTAAGTAATAATTCGGATTGATTATTATTTAATACTAATTTAGAATAAACTGATTCTTGCATCATGATAAATCCTTCTCCTAACAGATATTTTCGAAATCTTAAATAATTTCTTTTATCTTTGGCATAAATATTAGGTAAATCAAAAAATACTATTGTTCGCACTATTCTATCCCTCATAATATATAAAATCCTTATATTCATCGGTATTATTGATATTATTTAAAGTATTTTTAACAAATAAGCCGATAATATCTTTTAAAGTATAGCTTTTATTTTGATATTTATAGGAGTTATTTAAAATATTAACTATATCCAATTTATAATTGGTATTTAGTTCTCTTTCTTGATTAAAATAAACAAAATTATCAACAATTACTCGAAACGGTTCCATTAAATCACAGCTTAAATTAAATTCATTAAACTCATTCTTATGATGAATTCCCAGTTGGGTAAGATAACCACCAGCAATAACTTCTTTATTAATAGTAGATAAAAGTATAGCATAACCATAATTTAGGACAGCATTAATATTATCATTATTATTTCTAACAAAGTCCTTACCAAATAAAGCATTAAAATAGACTTTGGCTGCGTGTCCTTCTCTATTAGTTTTATCGCCACTTACGACTTCATCAATATAACTTGTTAATAAATCATATTTATCATTTTTTATTTTGTTTAACATTAAACATTGATTAAGAATTTTATTTTTAACTATTTTCATCCATAAGTCATCTTTACATTTGTTAGTCCACTTAATCTGTTCTTTTATTTTTTTACTAGAATTATGTCTAGAGTAATACGGTGATAGTTCGCCAAAAGGGTTATGTTTTTCATCACAAAATATCATATTTATTTTGGCATCAGCAATTTCTTTTAAAAGATAAGCAGAAATAGATACGGAGATAGAATCAACTACGATTGTATCTATTTCTGATAGATGAATGTATTTTTCATCATTATCTTGTTTAACTACTAGAAATCTATTTTTATAACTTATTTTAGATTGTCTAGTTATTACAACTGTTCGAAAGCTCATTTATTCACCATCATAATTTGCTGTTTTCTCTTTTAGACCAGTTACTGAGGCAAATATAAAATCTCCACCAGTTACATTAGCACCAGAAAGACGACCGATTCTGTCGCTTAAACCAAATTCCTTTAAGTTGCCATTTTTACTATTGCAATGATAAATTATTAATAATTGTTTAATTATATTAGCTAATTGTTCAAATGAACATTCTGTTAAATTTATATTATCTTGAATCTTTGTTATTTCTTTAGAAAATAAAGGAAATTCTTTTTTTATTTCAAACAAGTAATTTATAAAAGTAATTGCATTTTCAATGTCCATATTAGTTATATCATCATATTTATTTTTATAAACTTTATTTAATACATATTTACATTTTTTCATCATGTCTTTTTTTATTTTTAATTGATGAGCGTTAGATAATTCACAGTTTTTATTAGCTGTGCTATATCCCTTTACATAAACATCTTGATTCTTATAATTAATACTTACATCATAAGGAATATTGTCTTTTAAAATTACAATATCGTCCAAAGACTTTAAATCTAAATGTTCTTTGATAAAATCAAGTTTTACTTTAACATCTTTATTATTTGTAATACTCATAGGTATTCCAATTAATTTAGTCTTGTTACCATATTTTACTAAAGTTAAATAAGATGTTTCCATATTAGAATAACCACCATATGTTTCTGTTGGCATATTTTCCTTTATTTTGATATTTCCTTTACCTCTTTTATAAATTGTCTCTTTATAAAGTTTACCCGTTCTTATTTCCGTTTTTCTACTAATCAAAATATCATTTCTATATAAGGTATCTTCAACTAAATCATTAAATTCTTTAGCATTAAATAATAATTCACCAGTTTCCTCATTTATTAATCTTGGAGCAATTTTGGCAAAGGCACTTTGAAATTCTTCATCTAGACTATTAACTACAATACCATAATGTAGTCTCTTGTAATCTTCATTTTTTATTAATTTTTCATTAAATTCATTTATTTTATTATAATCTAAATCATAGTGTAAATATTTTTCTTGATAACTTCCAAGTGTTGCAGCAAGGTAAGCATCATGTGCATGATGATAGTCATTAATATCTCTAAATTTAAATAAATCATATTTATCACGATAACTATGGGAAATATTAGCTTTTAAATAAACTATCTTTGTTTTAGGATAAAAACAATTTAAAATATTAGCAACATGTTTAGTGATTTGTCTTGTTTCAACTAACTGTCTATTAATGAAGCCTTTAATATCCTCTTCACTATAACTTTTTCTTGTTAAGTTATAAAACTTCTTGTTACTCATTAACTTATTATTTTTTAATCTTATCCAAATACTTTTCGTATAATCGTTTCTAAATTCTTTTGGTAAAACTAAAGAGGCGGCCTTTTTCTGATTACAACTACGGCATACTAATACCCTATTATCCCAAGAATTATCTTTAATCAAAGTTCTTGGTAAGATATGGTCGATTTCATATAAACTATTTTTAGTATTTAAATCGTCGACGTTAATTGGTTTTCCACAATATAAACATTTACCTTCTTGTAAATAATATAAATATAATTTATCAGTATCGATTTTTTCTTCTTTAGCAAGTTCTTTCTTTAAGTTCTTATAATTACTATCTACTTCATCTTTAATATTGTCATACAATTTTTGTAAATACTTTTTACGGTCATCTTTTCTTATTTTTTTCTCATCACCACGGGCCATTTCTACCATTATATTTTTAGGTTCATAACCCATATAAGTAGTTATTTCTTTAACAACTTTCAAAGCTTGGTAAATGCCTCTTTTGGTAGCAGGCGATGTAGCAAGATTTTCTACAACATCATATGATAAATCATTGCTAGTATTCTCTATCTTATTTTCTTTAGCAATTAATTTTTGAAAATTGTATTTATCATTGTTAATAATTTGCATGAAATTTTCATCAGTCTCATACATTAAATCCATTATTGATTTTGGAATATCTGTTTCTTTATCTAAAACTCTAAGGTCTAACAAAAGTTTCCTTGATAAACGACCCCAACCGCTATATTTTTTATTTAAAATATTTTTAACTTGATTACTCTTTAATTCAGGATATTCATTTTCTACTTTTCTTTTTAAGATATCCTTATCATCAAAAATAGTTATCCATTCAATAATTTTTTCGGCATCGTTAGTATTATAACTTGTTCCTTCAAAAATACCATTTTCACCAAAGAAATCTATATAACTTTGCATATTATTAGCAAACTTACCATCAGCCGAATAGCCTGTTATTTTCAATTCATTATCATAGAAATTGTAATCTAAAGTATTAAGTAAAAATTCTCTAAATTTATTTTCAGTGATTGTCCCACTAGTCTTCATAAATAGTTCTTCAATTATTTTATGCTGCTCATCTTTGGTTAAATGTTCCCCATTAACCTTTATTTGTTTTAACTCATTTAATACTTTAAATTCGGAATAAAGAATAGAATTATTAGGTAAGGCTTCTTCATCTAAAAGGTAAGTACAATGAGATATCATTCTTTTAATAAATATTTCCGCAGTTTTATCTAAATTAACTACTTCTTTAAAATTATAAGGAGTAATATGAACACCTTGCATTCCTTCATTTCTAAGCATCCAAGCATTTTCAGACATATCTTTAGATACTAATGGACCAACAAAGTAAGGAATTCTAAATTCTAATAATCGCACTAATTTATATATACCATCAGATGTTTTATTTAATAAAAATGGATAATGCTTTCCTTGATGTTCAATGATACTAACTAACTCATCTTTATTTAATTGATATGGATATTTACCATTTTCTTTACTAGTTATTCTTGGTAATACTTCGTTATTTTCTAAACGCTTTAAAAAGTCTTCATCATTAATAATTAAATTATCTGTATTGACATATTTTTTTATTTCTTTAAGAAAATCCGTAGTTTCTAGTTTATTATGAATATATAAATCATATAAGCACATATCTTTGTCATCTTTAATATCTTTTTTACTTCTAAATATTTTATTATATATTTTTCTATCAGTACTAAATGTATCTTTTAATAATTTTAAGTCTTTTTTATGTTGATTATATCTTTCAACCATTAAACCTGATATCGTTGTTTCTTTGCTACCCCCAAAGATTTTTTTCAAAAAAACCATGTCATATAATTCTTTTAATTGTTCTAAAACTTCTAAATAATCATTAAGTAAGGCTTCTAAATCACCAGCCTTGTCTTCAAAATCAGTACCATCAAAACTTAAAGATACATCATTATCAGTTTCTAAATTAAATAACTTTTTCACACTAAATTTATTGCCAATAATTAGTTTACAAAATTCACTTATAAAATTTTTATTTAAAGAATAACTTGTTAATTCGTTTGTTAGTTTAACTTTTAAATCATTTTTTGATTGTTCACTAAAAATACTTGTTATTTGCTTATAGTTAATATTATTTAGACATTCTTCAGAAATATCTAATTCTTCTACTGCTTCACTTAAAGCTAAAAATATCTCCTTAAGTTTATTATCTATATTTAAATCATTAACACTAAATGAATTACCTTCATATAAAAAGTTGCCGCGATATTTAATAATATGATGAATTGCTAGATAAACTAATCTAATATCCATTTTTTCATTAGAATTCATTAATTTTTGACGCAAATGATAAATTGTTGGATACTTCTCATAGTACTTCTTAGTAGCATTTGTTTCTTCCATACTAATTAATACAGTTTTATTTTTTATGTCTTTAGAAGTATATTTGCTTTCTTCTAACTTTAGAAAGAAATTGCTATCAACTTTATTAATTTCGTCTTTAAATTCATCTTGTAAAAGTTTTATTCTTTCTCTTCTTCGGTCATATCGACGTCTTGTTCCTCTTTTGGCTCTTCTATCTTCGGCAGTAACGGCTGGATCAAAAAGTCTTACTCCCCATAAAGCTTTGCCACCTTTTCTCATTACTTTATTGGTTGCATCATTTACAACTGCCCAACCTACTGATGTTGTTCCAATATCTAATCCGATATTATAATTTTCCATTGACTTACCCTCCTACATTTGGTATTATGTAATTGTCTTAATACCATTTAAGATGACATAGAGAGTTAAAATAAAGGCTTAGCCCTAAATGTTTGCGACTGTTTAGCAGTCCTTTTTTTATGCTCTTTTGTCTTCTTAATTTAAATTATAACATCTTTTTATTTGATGGCAAGAAAAAAAGCCTAAGAAAGGCCCGATTAAACATTAAAAAGCAATATGAAGTAAATTAAGAATAATACCTATTACTATACTAATAAGATAAGTTAAACCAATAATAATAAAGTTTTCTTTCTTATCTTTATTAGTTTTAAATAAAATTACTAAAGCAATACCAGAATTAGTTAAAAGGCCACTTATCATAGAACCAAATGATATAGATGATGCTAAATATAATTTAGTAATAACAATACTAGAAGCACAATTAGGTATTAATCCAATAAGACTAGTAACAAGAGGACTTAAGAAACTGTTTTGTAAAAAGATATTATTTAAAATGCTATTTAAACTAAATTCAAAGATAAAATTTAAAACTATATTAATAATTAAGATAAATAAAGTAATATTTAAAGTGTGTTTAAAGGCGGATATTAAAAGATGTTCTTCGCAATGACAATGTTCTTCTTCACAGACTTCATAATGAGTTTTTATCTTTTTAGGTCTAAGCCAATCTATTATAAAACCACTTATTAAACCAACGATAAATTTTATTCCTATAATAATTAAAATTAATTTTATACTAACATTTTCACTTAATAAAATGGGTATCATTTCATCACTAGTACTTAGAAAAACACTAATTAAAGTACCCATAGTAATGATACCTGTTACATAAAGATTAGTTGCAATACTAGCAATACCACATTGTGGAATAGTACCTAGTAAACTACCAAATAAAGGACCTAAATGACCGGCTTTCTCTAATTTTTGATTAGAATTAATTTTGTGTTCTAAAATTTCTATTATAATAAAAGAAATAAGTAAAAAAGGAAATACTTTTATAGTATCTATTAACCCATCTAATAATACATCTAACATAAAAATCACTTCTTTCGTAAGAAAATTATATATTAAATACCAAAAAAACGCAAGATAAGTACTTGCATTAATTTAATGTTTGTGTTAGAATTTTTCTTGTACGAACGAGTATGTCTCCTTAGCTCAGTTGGTAGAGCAACTGACTCTTAATCAGTGGGTCTAGGGTTCGAATCCCTAAGGGGACACCATTTAGATTATTAAGGAGAAGTTAATTGCTTCTCTTTTTTTCTTGCCGAAGTAGCACAACTGGTAGTGCAGCTGAATCGTAATCAGAAGGTTGGGGGTTCAAGTCCCTTCTTTGGCACCATTTATTTAAGACAATCGTTTGATTGTTTTTTTATTTTGCTTTAATTTATTACTATGTTATACTAAAATAGAAATTAAAATTTAATTAAGGAGGAAATGATTAGCATCAGTATTAAATATTATTTATAACTGGTAAAATCATGAAGATACTATGAAAAAACATGAATTTATAGAATTTGAAAAACGATATGAGAAATTTAAAAAGAATAACTTACCTACTCCTTTCTTTGATGATGAAAGACAAACTTTTGAGTATGTTTACTATTCTAATCATATCTTTAATAAAAATAGCCAAAAATATCCAGAAGTTAATCCTGTACTCACCGATGCATTAGCGGATATAGCATATACGGGATTATATTATTCTTTTAATTGTAAGGAAATTCTTAATACAGATGATGGTGAAGAAATCACGATCGAACATAATCATGCTCATTTATTTGATGAAGTTGTTCGCTTTTTATACGATTTTCCTGAATCTTTTAGTATTTCAAAAGAAGATGAAAAGTTTTATAGTGAGCAAGAATTGCATTATTTAAGAAGAGTACAAAAATACTTGTTATTTATTGGCTTGAAAGATATTGATGATACTAAAAAAATTCCAGTAAGTAGATATAGAAATAAAAATCAAGAAAAATATGCCAATCTTAGAATATATCGTTTTAATAATTTTTATTTCGAACAAGTATTAAAAAAGAAAAAAGATTTTATGATATTTGGATGGTTTCCAACTCACGATAAAGCTGCTTTAATTGAAAAACAAGCTTTAGTATCTGATATGGAAGATAATATTAGATTGTTAATAAAATTTACTAACGAAGAAATTAAATTATATAAAGAGATAAAAGATGTTTATCAAAATAAAGAATTTAAAGATGATGAGAAAGTAATCATTGCTTATTTTAAAATTTTAAAAGAGTTTTAAAAAGTATTAACGCACTTTTGGTTAATACTTTTTTTCTTTGGTATATGTACACTTAGGATAGTTACTGCATCCTATAAATTTGCCATATTTACCATTTCTTAAAACTAGGTTGCCACCACATTTAGGGCACTTTGAAATGTTTTCTTCTTGTTTTCTTGATTTTACTTTTTCGGCATATTTAATATGTTTTTTATGTGTTTCATAATCGGTAATATTTGAATTTATTAACATTTCTTTTATTTTTTCTGGTTCTTCAATAATTTCATTTTGATAGCTTTTAATAATTTCTACTAAATTATAATTTCTAGCAACTGGTATCTTAGATTTTATATTTACTTTAGCTGTACTAGGAATACAGACAATAGGAATAAACTTATCTTGAGGTAAATTTAATTTTTGACTAAGAGCAATAACATGACCATAATTTTGATGCATGGGATTGTTAATATAAATTTTTTTGTTTCCAGCTTTCAAGCTCCAATTTTTATCATATTCACTACCAGTTATATAACCATTATATTGCTTAGTTTCAATCACAAAGATACCATATTTACTAATAATTATATGGTCGATTTGATGAGTAATACCGTCAACTTCAATCATGATATTATTTAAAATTTTATATTCATTTTTATCTAGTTTAAGAAGAGCTTCTTTAGTCCATAACTCCCCCATAAAACCGACAATTTGTTTGTAAAAAAGTACTGCTATAATAACAACTATAATAAATACCCAGAATAAAGGATTCTTTAGAAATATTCCTTCAGTTAATTGCCAAACAAATTTATCCATAATTTTCCTATCTAATTTTAGTTACAAGCATTTACTTCATCACGAATGGCATCCATGCCAATTTTATCAGTCTGTTTAATGCTTACAATCTCGGCATTTTCTAAAATCCAATTTAATACATCAGTTATACATGCACCATTATAAGCAAATTTAAAAACATAAGAATGTTTTTCTTTTAAATTAGGATTAATTTCTTTTTTTACTTTTACAGTTACAACATCATCTACTTGGTACTCTTTTAAAGTTAAATACCAATACTCCTCAGTATCACTATCAGTAATATTTAAAACTTGATAAGTTCTTCTAAAAGTTAAGTCTTCATTGTTTTTAGTGCACAAATCATCAACAGGCATTTCGTTAGTACCAACATATAAATTTTTATTGTCATCTAAGTTACATTTTACTATTTTATAATCATTATTATAATATAGAGTTCCATTGTTGTTATTTAGAACTTTTTTACTCCAACTATCTACTACTTTTATAATATTATTATTATTTAAATAATCAACTAAATCTTTAGTATTGCTATCAGTAATTTTAATGTTATCTAAACAATAACTTATTATTTGATAATTAGACATTTTGGCATAAATTTTATTG
>ULRB01038118.1_pt1 | contig 26047 bp, 24 predicted proteins | sample 1955051 | NCBI WGS metagenome assembly ULRB01 (sample SAMEA4835671, study PRJEB28245) | human gut metagenome | biome: gut microbiome; material: fecal sample | place: Denmark | collected 2008 | reverse complement strand
TGCCGCCGCAGCGGAGCCTGGCGTACATTTTAGTCGACCTCCTTTGTGCTACAGGCCTCACTGCAGTGTCGATAAATCCTTTACGGGCACTTGCGGTGGGGGTTTCATGCAATGGTGCTCAACAGGGCGTCCACATTACCTATAAATAGTGCTATGCCGCGCTCGCCTTTCATTTTGTCAAGAAGCGCCTTGCGTCTCCTGACATTATACCTCTTTAGCAAACATAACCGTGCAAGGATAGCAAAAAAACGATAGCCCAATCCACCACAAGGCAAACCGGCACTATAATCCTAAAAATATTGCAAATTTTGGGATTGTAATCCTAAAAACAATAAAAATTTTGGGATTAGCATTAATTTCCTTATCTTTGGCACAAATCAAGAAACTCGAGTATCATGATAGAGAGGACATTGCAGACAATAATCGAAAACGATATGTTCCGAGGCAAGGCAATCATTGTCATTGGAGCAAGGCAAGTCGGGAAGAGCACACTGTTCAAAATGGTTCTGGAGAAAAGGTCAGAAAAGATTCTTCGACTCAACTGTGACGAACCTGAGGTTAGGATAATGCTGACGGAAGCTGGAGTTTCGGACTTAAAACTTATTATCGGACAGAGCAGGATAGTAATGATTGACGAAGCGCAGTCCGTTCCAGGAATAGGAATGACATTAAAGCGTCTAATAGACAATTTTCCAGAAGTGCAGTTATTGGTAACAGGCTCATCCTCATTCGAGTTGCAAAACAAGCTTAACGAACCGCTTACCGGAAGAAAATATGAATACCACCTTTTCCCTCTCTCTTCGAAGGAAATATGCGCCGCGGGTGGCATCATGACTCTTCGTCAGACACTCGAGCAGCGACTGATCTTCGGTTCCTACCCCGAAGTATACTCCCGCCCGGAAGAAAGCAAAAAAATACTGATGGACATTGCTGGAAGTTATCTATACAAAGACCTTCTCACATTGGAAGACATCCGCAGGCCTGTCCTGCTTGAGAAACTACTTGTCGCCTTGGCTCTCCAACTCTCATCGGAAGTTTCCTATAATGAACTTGCACAAACAGTGGGGACTGACAACAAGACAGTTGAAAAATACATTGACCTGCTTGAAAAATGCTTTGTGATATTCCGACTCAACGGATTTAATCGAAATCTCCGCACGGAATTAAAAAAGAGCAAGAAGATCTATTTTTATGACAATGGTATCCGCAATGCCATACTCCAAAATTTCGCACCTCTGGCCATGAGGCAGGACACGGGGGCACTATGGGAGAATTTCGTCATAAGCGAAAGGATTAAAATGAATCATTATTCTGGAAACTATGCCAAAAGTTATTTTTGGAGAACAACCGGACAGCAGGAGATTGACTACATCGAAGAGAAAGACGGGCGCTTTACTCTATTCGAGATAAAATCCAACCCCAAGAAAGCCAATACAAAACTACCAAAGGTATTTATGGAAAACTACGATGTGGAAAAGACAGCGGTAATCACTCCCACAAACTGGTCAGAATGGCTTATATAGAAGATTAATGTCTGTTGATACCAATAGACGGGCACTTGCGGTGGGGGTTTCATATACAAAGAAAAGCTCAGTCAAAAGACTGGGCTTTTCTTGTGTGGTCCCTGCAGGGCATGATCCTGCGACTCCCTGATTATGAGTCAGGTGCTCTAACCAACTGAGCTAAGGGACCTTATGGGGCGGTCTTAATACCGCCCGATATCAGACTTTGATCTCTACTTCTACACCTGAAGGCAACTCGAGCTTCATGAGAGCATCAACGGTCTTGGCGTTGGAATCCTCAATATCAAGAAGCCTGCGGTAAGAATCGAGCTCAAACTGCTCTCTTGCCTTCTTGTTGACGAAGGTGGAGCGGTTAACCGTGAAAATCTTCTTGTTGGTAGGAAGAGGAATTGGACCATTCACCTTCGCACCGGTAGATTTCACTGTCTCAACGATCTTAGCCACTGACTTGTCAACGAGCATATGATCGAAAGACTTGAGTTTAATTCTAATTTTCTGACTCATATCAATGAATTTTACTATTCTAATTTATTATTCGTCATCTGAAACCTTATACCCGCTCTTCTCGATGATGTCCTTAGCCATAGCAGCAGGGACTTCAGCGTAATGATCGAAGGACATCGTACTTGTAGCACGACCGGATGAAAGTGTACGAAGCACTGTTACATATCCGAACTGCTCTGCAAGAGGAACGAACGCCTTTACGACACGCGCACCGTTAGCGGTAGAATCCATTGCGACAATCTGACCGCGACGACGGTTAAGATCACCTACAATCTCTCCCATATAATCTTCAGGGGTAACAACCTCAAGACTCATGATAGGCTCAAGGAGAACCGGCTTGCACTTAGGGCATGCATGACGGAAAGCCATACGCGCTGCAAGTTCGAATGAAAGCTGGTCGGAGTCAACAGGATGGAAAGAACCATCAAGAAGGGTAACCTTAAGTGACTGTACCTCATATCCTGCAAGGACACCGTTGGCCATAGCCGACTCAAATCCTTTCTGAACGCAAGGAATAAACTCCTTAGGTACATTACCACCCTTAACCTGATTGTCAAACTGAAGACCTGTAACACCTTCATCAGCAGGACCGATCTCAACGATGATATCAGCGAACTTACCACGACCACCGGTCTGCTTCTTGAACACTTCACGATGCTGGGTAGTAGCGGTGATGGCTTCCTTGTAATTAACCTGAGGTGCACCCTGGTTAATCTCAACGCCGAACTCACGACGAAGTCTGTCGACAATGATATCAAGATGAAGCTCTCCCATACCGCTGATTACGGTCTGACCTGTTTCATGATCTGACTTGACAGTGAAGGTAGGATCCTCTTCAGCGAGTTTACCAAGAGCGATTCCCAACTTATCAAGATCCTTCTGAGTCTTAGGCTCTACGGCAATACCGATAACCGGATCCGGGAATTCCATGGACTCAAGAGCGAACTTACGGTTCTCAACACAGATGGTATCACCGGTACGAAGGTCTTTGAAGCCGACTGCCGCACAAATGTCTCCAGCCTCGACAAACTCGATAGGGTTCTGATGATTGGAGTGCATCTGGTACAGACGGGCAACTCTTTCTTTCTTTCCGGAACGAGTGTTGAGCACGTAAGAACCGGCGTCAAGATGACCTGAATATACTCTGATATAAGCGAGACGACCAACGAAAGGATCAGTAGCAATCTTGAACACGAGACCACAGAAAGGCTCGGTCGGAGAAGGCTTGAGATCCACTTCCTCACCGGTAGTGAGGTCGGTAGCCTTGGTATCACCAATGTCAAGCGGTGAAGGAAGATATCTCATCACTGCATCAAGAAGGAACTGAACTCCCTTGTTCTTGAATGATGAACCGCAGCAAGCTGGAACAATCTGCATAGAGATGGTACCCTTGCGGAGCGCTGCGATAATCTCCTCTTCAGTAATGGACTCAGGATCCTCGAAATACTTATCCATCAACGCCTCATCGCACTCGGCTGCTGCTTCTACGAGCTTGTCTCTCCAAAGAGCGACTGCATCCTGCATGTCGGCCGGAATATCCTGAATCTGATAGTTGACGAGTTCGTTACCGGCATCATAAACAATTGCCTTCTTGGCAATAAGGTCGATGATACCTTTGAATTTTTCCTCAGAACCGATAGGGAGACAGATTGGAACTGCTGTCGCACCAAGCTTTGTCTTGATTTCTTCAACACAAGCAAGGAAATCGGCGCCTACACGGTCCATCTTGTTCACATACGCAATCTTCGGAACCCTGTATTTGTCAGCCTGACGCCAAACTGTCTCAGACTGAGGCTGCACGCGACCTACAGCACAGAAGGTTGCGACAGTACCATCCAGAACACGGAGTGAACGCTCAACCTCCACAGTGAAGTCCACGTGACCCGGAGTATCAATCAAGTTAATCTGGTAAGTCTCACCATTATAATGCCAGAATGCTGTGGTGGCGGCAGAAGTAATGGTAATACCTCTCTCCTGCTCCTGAACCATCCAGTCCATTGTAGCGGCACCTTCGTGAACCTCACCAATCTTGTGAGTCTTTCCGGTGTAGTAAAGGATTCGCTCGGAAGTTGTAGTCTTACCGGCATCAATGTGAGCCATGATACCGATATTTCTCGTGTACTTAAGATCTCTTTTTGCCATCTGTCACCTTCAACTAAAATCTGAAGTGTGCAAAAGCCTTGTTGGCCTCTGCCATCTTGTGCATATCCTCTTTACGCTTGTATGCACCACCTTCGTTGTTATACGCTGCAATAATTTCAGCACAAAGTTTCTCTGCCATTGAGTGGCCGGAACGCTTGCGGGCGAAGTTGATCATATTCTTCATAGAAAGTGAAATTTTCCTCTCCGGGCGCAACTCAGTAGGCACTTGGAAGTTGGCACCACCGATACGACGTGACTTCACCTCAATCTGAGGGGTTACGTTCTCGAGAGCCTTCCTCCATATATCCAATGGAGCCTTGTCGGAATCTTTCATCTTCTCGCCTACCATATCAATGGCATCGTAAAAAATAGAATACGCGATACTCTTCTTCCCCTGCAACATAAGATTGTTCACGAAACGGGTAACCTGTGTGTCGTGAAACTTAGGATCAGGAAGTAGAATCCTCTTCTTAGGCTTTGCTTTTCTCATTACAAATAGAAATTAATAAATTAAAACCATCCTTCAATTACTTTGGTCTCTTGGCTCCGTAAAGAGAACGTGACTGAGTACGTCCCTCAACGCCGGCAGTATCCAAAGCTCCTCTAAGGATGTGGTAACGTACACCTGGAAGGTCCTTGACACGACCACCGCGAACAAGCACGATTGAGTGCTCCTGCAAGTTGTGTCCCTCGCCAGGGATGTAGGCATTGACCTCTTTTGCATTGGAAAGGCGCACACGTGCAACCTTACGCATAGCGGAGTTAGGTTTCTTAGGGGTAGTAGTATACACCCTGAGGCAAACACCGCGCTTCTGAGGGCAAGCATCCAACGCACGAGATTTTGACTTGATTTCAATAACCTCGCGTCCTTTGCGAACTAATTGTTGAATTGTTGGCATAAATGGTTGTTAACAAATAAATTATAAAAGCCCCCAATGATTTGGGGGCTGCAAATATACGAATAAATAAATGATTTACAAAATGTTTTTGCGAACTTATTATCTGAAATCTGCAAACTCAACATCCTTCTCGGCCTTCTCTTTCATCTTACCGGTCTGAGCGAGATATTTCTCAACGTCAGATGAATTGCCGCGACGTGCAGCGATGACGGCACGAAGATAATTGCTTCTTGCACATTTGCAAGTAATGCTCTTCTCGGCCTTGTCAAGCTGGTTGGTAAGAATGTAGGCAACTGCAAGGTTGTGGCTTCCAGTACCCTCAAGATTCTTAACGGCAGCATCGTAGTTTCCCTTAAGAATGTCTATGGTACCGAGGTTAGCCTTGGCCTCTGTGGTTCCGGCCTTGCGGAAGAAATCAGCAGCGGCGTCAAGATTGCCCTTCTGAAGCTCGCAAACTCCGAGAGCGTTGTTTACGTCACCGTCCACCTTTGACACCTTCTTAAGAAGGGAAGCGGCCTGATCAGGCTTTCCTGCATTGAGGCTGAGAACTGCAAGGTTGAACTGTGCCCTGTCTGAACCGAACTTGGAAACAGCCATCTTGTAGAGTTCTGCTTTGCGGTCTGCATTTGAAGTGATGGAAGCTACTCTGAGAAGACCTTCCTCGTCAAGTACGTCAACAGCCTTGTCAGCAAGCTCCTTAAGCTCATCATCGCTGAAATTCTTGTAATTCACGTCAGCGATGAAACGAGCACGGCGAAGCTCAGGGAATACGTTCTTGTTGATTTCGGTGTAAACCTTGGACATATTCCTTATCTCACTCTCGCGAACAGCAGGATCGCTGTACATTGAAAGCACTCTGAGGATAAGTTCCTTGTCTTCGATATTGGAGTTCTGAACAGCCTCTTTGAAACCGTCCCAGTCCTGACCCATGCTCTTTACCTGGATATCGTCGGTCTTCATGCCTCCGGTAACCTTGTCCCATGCTTTCTTTGCAGACTCTGCACGCTTGTCAGAAAGCTTGGCATTGTACTGCTGTCCTCCTTCAGGAGAAGCGTAAGCCACAACTCTGGTGCCGGTCACGGTATATCTAGGATCTGAAGCAATCTCATCAAGAGCAGCCTGAAGCTCCTTTACAGAATCAGAGCGGAGTTCGCTTCTCTTAATGGTAGCAGAATTGTAATCATACATTACCTGTCCCTCAGCACTCTCGCTGATCACTTCCTTGTAATCATCTTTCTTGAAGCTGTATTCACCCTCGGTAGAAGCGAAGAGCTGTGTAACATTGCATCCGTCCGCTACCTTGATGGCAGGGATTTCAATGGTCTTGTTCTTATAATAAGCCACACTTCTGAGCTCAAGATAAGACTTCTCAACACCAGGGACATAGTCAAATGCCACCTTCTCGGTAACACTGTTGTCCACATTGGATGCAATCACGCGATAATTGTCCTTAACTTTCTCTCCCTGATATTTAAATGTCTTCCCAACCTGTTCTCCACCTTCATATACAAGCACCGGAGTTACCTCAAGAATGGCTGCAGGATGAAAATATTTAGCAGGGAAAGTCACGGTGATGTCCGCAGGAATCTTATCGCCTACAAGAGCCAGCACCTCCGGATTTGAAGACACTGAAACCTTCTCGGCAAGTTTCATCTGCTCAGCCCTGGAGGCGGAACATGAAGCGAATGCCAACACCATAGCGCAAAGCGCCAAAAAACCAGTAATTTTTTTCATATCCCAATAACTTTAATTTGATATTTTACGACAAAAATAAATAAAATTCCTTAACTTTGCCATATATGGACCTGCAGGAATTACAAAGAATAAAAAATAAGTTCGATATCATAGGAAATGACGCGGCTCTCACGCACGCTATTGAGACAGCGTTAGCCGTAGCTCCGACAGATCTGGCAGTGCTTATCACAGGAGAAAGCGGCGTAGGTAAAGATGTCATTCCAAGAATTATACACCAGAACAGCCTCAGAAAAACAGGAAAATACCTTGCCGTAAACTGTGGTGCCATTCCGGAAGGAACCATCAACGCAGAATTGTTCGGGCATGAGAAAGGTGCGTTCACGGGTGCCATAGGTGAAAGGAAGGGATATTTCGAAGAAGCCAATGGAGGCACATTGTTCCTTGATGAAATCGGAGAACTTCCAAAAGAGACACAGGCTCTGCTGTTGAGAGTGCTGCAAAACGGCGAATACCTCAAGGTCGGCTCATCCAAGGTGGAGAAAACCGATGTCAGGGTGATTGCCGCGACCAATATCAATCTTGCATACGCCGTAGCCACCGGCAAATTCAGGGAAGACCTTTATTATAGGCTTTCCGGAATCCAGATTAAGGTACCGGCGCTCAGGGACAGAAACAAGGACGACCAATACCTGCTTTTCCGGAAATTCTCTTCAGACTTCGCGGAAAAATACAATCTCTGCAAGATAAGCCTCAGCCACGATGCCATATCGATGCTGACGTCATACAGGTGGCCAGGCAATATAAGACAGCTCAAAAATGTAGCGGAAACCGTAACGGCCCTGGAATCCAAGCCCATGACTCCGGGACAGGAGAGGATAGAGATAAGCGCCGACAGGCTCGAAGGATACATCCCTCAGGAGCAAGGATCCATCATGGTAGCTGACGGAACGGGAAGCACCGGGAGCATGAACAGCAGTGAGAAAGAGCAGATCGTAAAGGCCTTTTTTCTTCTCAAACAGGAAGTGGACAGAATCAAGGAAAAGCTGGAAAGCATGGCAAGCGCCGGTGTGGTGTCCAGACAGGACTCTAATGTCCCGAGACTTATTGAAGAGTTCGGCAAGAGCACCGGTTTCCAACAGAATGCCGATTTTCAACAGAATATAGAACACACGGCTCCGGAAGAAGAATTCCCGAAGGTGACTTCTATGGAAGAAGCAAGCGATCTTCTAATCAAAAAATGCCTTGCCAAACATGACGGCAAGGTAAAAGCGGCCGCAGAAGAGCTGGGCATATCCGAGAGAACCATATACCGGAAGCTCGCCAAAATGAAGCAAAAATGAAAAAGTGGGTTCTTGCACTGATAACCGCAGCACTTGTCTGTTCCTGCGGAATATATTCGTTCTCAGGTACATCCATTCAGCCTGACGTGACCACCGTGTCCATAGACCTTTTCGAATACAAGGCTCTCAAGGTAAATCCTACACTGAGCAACGACCTCACGGAAGGGCTGAAGACCAAGTTCCGTCAGATGACGCGCCTCGAGCAGGTGGAAGAGAACGCCGATCTGGAGATATTCGGAGAAGTGACCGGATACTCCATAAGCGCTTCGTCCATCACCGCGGATGAAGTGGCGGCAAGCAACAAACTCACAATCACCGTCAAGGCTTCATTCACCAACAGGAAATATCCGGAAGACGACTTTACGGACAAAGTTTTCTCCGGATACGCGGAATACGACTCCAACCAGACATTCGAGTCGGTTGAAGCCACTCTTACGGCTGAAATCGTAGAGAAGATAGTGGATGACATATTCAACGCAAGCGTAGCACAATGGTAAAAAGAATGAATATCCGGACATTGAATTCCGAAGAGCTGCGCGGCATCATCGAGATTTATCCATGGTATGCAGGCGGGCGCATGGAGTATTTCCGCAGAATGAAGGAACTCGGAGCCGCAGCCGACAGCATAATCGGACAGACGGCCCTGTATCTGCCATCCAGGAAAAAGATAAAAGCCCTGTCTGAAGAGACCCAAAGAGCCGACTGCTCCGAAGACAATGCAAGGATGCTTGTAAGCAACTGCATAGAACCGGCACAGAAAGAGACGGTACGTGTAGTATATGCAGCGGCGGGCGGAGATTATTTCTCCCCGTCTCAGTACAATGAAGTCAAGCACGCCGAAGACAACATATTCTCTCGATTCGCATCAAAAGCAAGAGAGGAAGGATATAAGGACGCACACGAAGATGAGCACAACGACTTCTGCACGGAGACGTTGGCAAAAATCTATCTTGAGCAGGACTACGAAGAGCAGGCGATAGATATTTATTCGAAACTTATCTTGCGTTATCCAGAAAAAAGTGTTTACTTTGCATCCCTTATTGAAGAAATAAAACAAAAACACGATAACAGATGAACGTAGTATTTATCATTCTGACCGTACTCATCGTCCTTGCGGCGATTTTGCTTATAGGTGTAGTGCTGCTCCAGAACAGCAAAGGAGATGGTATGGCTAGCAATTTCGTAGCAGGAAACCAGACATTCGGTGTACGCCAGACAGCTGATATCCTCGAGAAGATTACATGGGGTTTGGTAGCATTCATCCTTGTAGTTTCCGTCGTGGCATCTTTCACCACAGGCGCCAAGAAGTCAGGCATCGATATCACCAACAAGATTGAGAATGCCGCTAGTAGCGAGCAGCCGGCCTTCCCTACCGCTCCTATTCAGCAGGACGCCCCTACTACCGAAAACAACGCAGAATAATTTCCCTTACTGACATTTTGTCAGTGGAATATTTTTTGGAAAAACAATCGTCGGCCCCGCAAAGGTCCGGCGGTTGTTTGTTATGCATAGCCGAAGCCATAGCGGGATAAAAAGGAGATTAGAAAATATGGCAAAAGAATATGAATTTTTAAGTAAGTACGCCATCAACCTAAATGATGCTGCGGCTAAAGGAAAACTTGATCCTGTCATAGGCAGGGACGAGGAGATCCGAAGAGTGCTGCAGATATTGAGCAGACGTACAAAGAATAACCCTATACTTGTGGGCGAGCCTGGTGTGGGTAAAACAGCTATTTCAGAAGGCATCGCACAGAAGATTGTCAACCGGGAAGTTCCGGAGAACCTTAAGAACCGTCTCATTTACTCCCTTGATATGGGTGCATTGATAGCAGGCGCGAAATATCAGGGCGAGTTCGAGGAAAGGCTGAAGGGAGTCGTAAAGGAAGTGGTGGAGAGCGACGGCGAGATTATCCTGTTTATCGATGAAATTCACACGCTGGTCGGAGCCGGCAGGTCTTCCGGTGCCATGGATGCATCCAACATCCTGAAACCGGCTCTGGCTCGAGGCGAACTCAGAACCATTGGTTCCACGACACTCGACGAGTACCAGAAGTATTTCGAGCAGGACAAAGCCCTCGAACGTCGTTTCCAAAAGGTAATGGTGGACGAGCCTACCCCTGCAGAATCAATATCCATACTTCGAGGTCTTAAAGAGAAATATGAGAACCATCACCGGGTAAGCATAGAAGACGATGCATTGATAGCAGCCGTCAACTTGAGCCACAGGTATATCAACAACCGATTCCTTCCGGACAAGGCCATTGACCTTGTGGATGAAGCGGCTTCAAAACTTCGTCTTGAGATGAATTCCGTACCTGAACCGATTGCCGAACTTGACAGCAAGATCCGCCAGTTGGAAATAGAGAAAGAAGCCATCAAAAGAGAAGGAGCAAGCCTCAAATCCGAAAAACTTGACGAGGAACTCAAGAAGAGCAAAGAAGAACGGGAAGTCCTGTCCAAGAAATGGGATGAGGAGAAAGGGATTGTCACAGAGCTCAACAACCTGCGCCAGAATATCGAGGGATACAAGCACGATGCTGCTGTTGCGGAAAGATCCGGAGACTACGGCAAGGTAGCGGAAATCCGTTACGGCAAACTCGCACAGGCGCAGCAGCGTCTTGATGAATTGACCAGGAAACAGGCTGCCATAAAAGACCCTATTATCACGGAGTCCGTCACACCGGAGGATATCGCTGAAGTAGTGGCCCGCTGGACCGGCATTCCTGTCAATCGAATGCTTGAAAGCGAAAAGGAGAAACTGCTCAAAATGGAAAGCGTGCTGCACAAAAGGGTTGTCGGCCAGGACAAGGCGATAAGCGCAGTGTCCGACGCAGTCAGAAGAAGCCGTGCCGGTCTGTCCAACGAACATCGCCCTATCGGGTCATTCCTGTTCCTCGGAACAACTGGTGTCGGTAAGACAGAGCTTGCCAAAGCCCTTGCCGAGTTCTTGTTCAACGACGAATCCATGATGACGCGTATAGATATGAGCGAGTATCAGGAGAGCCACACCGTGAGCAGGCTTATCGGTGCTCCTCCGGGATATGTCGGATATGACGAAGGTGGACAGCTCACAGAAGCGGTAAGGCGTAAACCTTACTCCGTAGTGCTGCTCGACGAAATCGAAAAGGCGCACCCGGACGTATTCAACATCCTGCTTCAGGTGCTTGATGACGGACGTCTTACGGACAATAAGGGGCGTACCGTGGACTTCAAGAACACCATCCTTATCATGACTTCCAACCTCAGGTATGAGGAACTGAAGACGAGGATGCGTCCTGAATTCCTGAACCGAATCGACGAGATTGTCACATTTGACCCTCTCAGCAAGGACAATATCCGTGAAATCGTAAGAATTCAGATGGACATTCTGCGCAAGAAGCTTGAAGACGACAATGTCCAGCTCTCATTCACGAAAGCGTTTGAAGACGACATGGTAGAGAACGGCTACGATCCGGAATATGGTGCCCGTCCTGTCAAACGACTGATTCAAAGAGAATTGGTCAACCAGCTTGCAAAGGAAATCCTTGAAGGTAAAATACGCAAGGACAGCAAGATTGTGGTAGACTGCAAAGACGGCGAAACCATACTCCGCAACTCTTGAGCAGACTCGCACAAAAAAGTTTAAAAATAATTTGCAAATCAAAAAAAACTCCGTACCTTTGTAATCCCAACCGCGAGGTACGGGGTTATATTGCGGAAATAGCTCAGTTGGTAGAGCGCAACCTTGCCAAGGTTGAGGTCGCGGGTCCGAGCCCCGTTTTCCGCTCCAACGATGAACGACAGTCCCTTGTGGCTGTCGTTCGGCGTTTGTATAGGTAGGCCTTTTGCAACCCGCGACCTCAACCCACCCCCGAGGGGTCGGCGGCCTCAACCTGTAACAAGCTGCGAAGATTCCGGGGGCATTGGGCGGCTTTGGGGTGGCATTGAGTGGATTTTGGCGACATCGGCTCCTCCGGGAGGTGTTGAGCAGCTTTGGGGTGGCATTGCAAACTTTTTGGCTGTGATTTTCTTGCTCGCGGCGGCATCCCGGGCTGCGCTTTTTGCACTGGCCTCCTCTTTTCTGGCAGTTGTGGCATTCGCTGCAGGCAATGCTCTTCTCCTTTCTGCCGTTTGTAGCATTCGGTACCGGAGAGGGCCTTCTACGGTACGGAAGGAATATTCGGTGCCGGAGAGGGGCTTCTCTGGTACGGATCAGACACTCGTAGCGGGCCCCAGTTCGAAGATGCAGCTGAATGCGAGCCCCGGTTCGAAGATACAGCCGAATGCGGGCCCCGGCTCGAGGATGCGACTATTGTAGAAGTGGTTCCGGTGGTGGCTGCTATGGACTTGCTCGCATAGCGAAACTATATCTTATTCCTGTAGCAGGCATACAATTGCCGAATAGATTGCTATCTTTGTAGCGGAGAATGGTAAAGTATCTCCGATAACAGTTATGCAAAAGTCTCAAGTCACAACCCCTCAAGCTCAGAGCGAGGAGGTGGAAAATCTCAAGAAGAGAATAAAGGAACTGGAGGCGCAGCTTAGACTGGCAGAGATCAAGGCTGAATTCTACGATGAGATGATCAACGTGGCGGAAGCGAAGTTCAAGATCCCGATAAGAAAAAAAGCCGGCGACAAACAGTAGATGACCTGCACGCAAAGGTCTCTGGACGCTATCGTATCCGGAGACTTTGCGGACTGGTTGGCGTAGGCAAGCCGGCTCATTATCAGTAAAAAGTGTAACTACAACTCAGTTTTCACTCGCATATAACTATCTGTCTCGGGATTCTTTTCCATAGTATCCTTGAGCTTAAGGGTATCTGATGTCAATGTGAGCACCGTCAAGCGCTGAGGGCGCTTCGCATGTTTCTTAAGTTCAGAAACCGACTTCTTGGCTATCATATTCGCAAACATCTTCGGAAATCCCTCTGGCTGCTCTATCATTTCAGAGCGGATGGATTTCGCATCGTAAGTCTGAGTCAGAACCCCAGCTTCATAATCCCATGTTCCGCTACACGAAACCAACATTTTAATCGTAGCTTTCTGTCCGCTACCATCTTCCATAGACATCTCCATAATGGCTGCATTGTAAAAAGAGCCATCCTTCGCTATCTTAAGCGTGTCTGAGACCGTCATCCCAACCCCATTCTCCGATGCCGAATTCCTCTGAGCCCAAACACCTGTAATATCCTGAGCAGCAATATTTAATGCCATAGTCAGGCAGGACAATAAAATAAGTACTTTTCTCATATTGTAACAATTTCGGGGACAAGTTAAAAAAACTCCAACAAAAAAGCTATCCTACAAAAAAGTCTCGAAATCCTTTGCGGAATCCAAGACTTTTTAAGGCGGAGAGGACGAGATTCGAACTCGTGGTACGGTATAACCCGTACGTCGGTTTAGCAAACCGGTGGTTTCAGCCACTCACCCACCTCTCCAATGACCTCCTATACGAACCTTCCGGCTCGTGATGGGAGGACAAAGTTACAACATTTTATTCTTTTTGCAATGCTTTTGCCGATAAAAAGCGAAATCTTCTTCAAAACTTACGGCAAACCGCAAAAGGCACTATTTTTTCCCTGAGAGAACGGTGTAAATCTTGTTGCTTACATCACTATTCTCCTGTGTCCCCATAAACATACCGGACTTAGGACCGTATGCGAAAAGAGGAACCATCATAGGAGAGTGTCCCCTGGATGTGAACGTACCCATTACCATACCTTCAGACGGCACGCCGAAATTAAGCACGGTACCACCGGTCTCGTGATCGGCACTTATAATAACGAGAGTATGACCGTCCTTCTCCGCAAAACGGATTGCCTCTTCAATGGCCTTATCGAAATCAAGGGTCTCGCGGACCACCCCATTGTAGTCGTTTCTATGCTCTTCTTTATCTATACGTGCTCCTTCAACCATAAGGAAGAAACCCTTCTTGGAACATGAAGAAAGAAAGTCAATGGCCATTTTGGTGGTTCGTGGAAGATAATCTCCTCTATCAGCATTTACAGACTCCGGAAGATAGATCAAACGCTTCGCATCACCTGCCTGTGCAGGGTCGTAAATCACCTTGAACTGCTTCTCTATCTCGGTACGGGTCTTGAGCTCAAGTGTCTCATACACCTTGCGTGTGCCGGCAGAAGCAAAACTCAGGTAGCAGTCAGTAAGATCGGCCCAAATGGCGGCGGTAGAGCCTCTGGCAGACTGATGTGCAAAGAAAGAGGCAGGAGTGGCACCGTTGAGGTCATCAGTGGACACCACACCGCAGGCATATCCCAAAGGGGCGAGTTTCTCAGAAAGATTGGCTATCTTTTCCTGCTTTGTATTCATACCTACATAGCCGTTGTTGGTCTTCTCTCCAGTGGCATAAGCGGTACCGGAAGCGGCGGAATCGGTAGTGAAATTGTCAGCGGACTGTGTGCGCACAAGTCCGAAAGTGCGAAGGTTTGTCATGGTGAGAGTACCACCATTGGCGTACATTGCAGCATTGACAGCTCCCATTCCCATACCATCACCTATCATAAGAATGACATTTCTGACCTTGGTATTCTTCCCGTCAATATCAAACGACGGAGTGTATGACTCCTGATGAACGGCATAGGCCCTTCCCGACCACGCCTTTACTTCCTTCGGAGCATTGTCACCCGCCTGAGCGAACATTGCGGCTGAAATAAAGAGCGCTGCTGTCAACGTGATTATTCTCTTCATGTTATTTAGATATTAAAGTGTTTCCGTTATCTCTTGCAACAGCCTCCTTCCACTTGTCCGTGTACCCTGGCTGAGAAATACCGTCAGGAATACCTTCAGAATATTCAGAATGCACAAAAGAACCGTCTTCGTTCTGGGCCTTGACATTGCCGTCAATGAACTTTACAAGAAGAAGTTCTTCGAGCCGCGTCCATTTTTCAAACTGGGTCATGGCCGTATTCACGCTGTAATCAGTCATTTTCTTCAAGGCTTTCCCGACACGGCCTGCGGACATCAAATCAGACAGCGCAGCGTCCATCTGAGGCACTGCCACATCCATCTGATAATTCTCAAAATCGTCAATTGCCGTTCTTACCACAGGAGCCATCTGATCGTACATCTTGTAGCAGGCATTGGCAACACGGTTGCACATCCAGAACTGAGAGGTCGCACTGTAGTGGAGCATGTCTCCATTGCCTACGCGCAGACACTCGGGAACAGACTTGGTATTGACATATATAGGAGTCAAATAAGATGTAGCCGCATCGTCGCACCCGAACCATATAAGTGCGCCCACTTCATCAGGAAGATACCCTCTTGACTGAGCGACAAACCAGAACCCGGTCTGCTGGGTGGCGATGGCCCTTTCGTTGATATAGGTTTTACCCTCCCATTCGAAACTCATCGGCCTCCAACGGTAAGGAAGCGCGTTGCCGCCGGCTCCTATATCTGTCGTCATATCCATAGGTGTCCCCTCATAATGATCGCGCATCACGTCCGCCACATCCTTCGCACCAATCTTACGCGACGGCTTTATAAACAGCGGCATTTCTCCCTTCAGGTCATACCCCATGGCATAGTCAACCCAGTCAGAAGCTGGACGGGAGACCTCCCTGCCGTCTTCCATGTATGTAAACGTTCCGTCACCGAGAATATTGAAAGCGCTCCATGCCCTGGCATCACAAGCGCGGGCTCCGCTGAAATCAAGCGGATTGAATGCATCTCTGAAACTGAAATCCTCATCCCGGCCTTCGAACCATCCTTTCTCGCGGGCAAACGAAATCACATCCGGAGCATAAAGACAGTTTTCCGCGTCGTTAAGAGGGAATCTCGTGATTCGAGCCTGATTGGCATGCGCACAAATATATCCGTCAGGAATACGCCTTGCCACCCAGACAATTCCCTTGCTGTCCGGTCCTTTGCCCACGATGTCCATCACCCAGGCCTCTTTGGTGTCAGCGATGGAGAAAGTCTCCCCTTCCGACACATATCCGTATTCATTGGCGAGGCTGACGATGATTTCAATGGCCTCACGCGCCGTCTTGGCACGCTGAAGAGTCACATATATCAATGAGCCGTAGTCAATCCCGACAGCATCCTTTTCCGGTAACAATTCAGATCTTCCACCCCAAGTAGTCTCAGCGATAATCAGCTGATACTGATTCATATTACCCACAGTCTGATAGGTCCTTGAGACCTGCGCAATCGCACCGAGCGGCCTCTGGGTATCCCATTCGCTGATTTGAAGCGAGCTACCGGCGCCAAAACGGGCGGCAGGGGTAAAATAAAGTTCGCCGTAAAGCTGATGCGAATCAGCGGCGTAAGACACTATACTCGAACCGTCCTTACTGGCACCAGGAGTAATGATAACATTGGTGCAGGCATCGGCATCAAAGCGAGAAACGAGCATCAAAAGTGCGAAGATTGGCAGAATTTTTCTCATTTTGTCTTTTCTTTACTAAATTTGCATTTCGTCAATAGACAAATATATGAAATTTATTTGGATTTTAGCGCTCTCTCTGCTCTCTACGGGGCTTTTCGCCCAACAGGCGAACACCGATGAGGGGGAGAAGAAAATGCGGGAGACGATTGACGCCCAGATTGAGAATTACACCAAGCTCTTCGACCTCGAAGGATGGCAGGTATTCTATCTGGACTCGATTCTCACCCATGACTATGCCGCCTTGGTGACAGAGATTAACGAGCTCAATTCAGCCAAAGTGAGCAACAGGAGCATTTATGAAACAGTTCAGGACAAATGGGCGGAGCAGATTTACAATTCTGTCCATTCTGTCTTCAATGATACCCAGTGGGCCAAATATCTCAAATCTGGCGCCGCAAGGGAGAAAAAGGCCAGAGACAAACGAATGGCCAAGAGGAATAAGTAGTTATGATTAGGGAAGACATTGAAAGAGTACTTGCCGAGCTGAAAGAACTGAAGTGCAAGTCACAGAAAGAAGTAGAGGAAGCACGCGTCAGATTCCTCGGAAAGAAAGGAGAAGTCACTGCGCTCTTCGAAGAGTTCAGATTAATGGACAAAGAGCGGAAGAAAGAATTCGGCCGCACGCTCAATGAACTCAAGAACGCCGCTCAGGCACGCATTGACGAGCTTAAGTCAGCCGCTGAAGAGAAAGCCGCTGAAGATGCCCCGAAATCAGACCTCTCCATGCCTGGAGATCCGTTCGAACTGGGGTCAAGGCATCCGGTGTCAATCGTCAGACAGGAGATTGTGGACATATTCCGCAAATTCGGTTATGACGTAGCGGAAGGTCCTGAGATAGAAGACGACTATCACGTATTCGAAGCGCTGAATTTCCCTCCTAATCATCCGGCCCGCGACATGCAGGATACATTCTTCGTATCTACCGGGCATCCAAACCCGCTGCTTCTTCGCACCCACACGTCAAGCGTACAGGTAAGAACCATGGAGAAAGGACAACTCCCTATCAGGGTCGTTTGTCCTGGAAGAGTATTCAGAAATGAGGCCATCAGCGCCAGAGCTCACTGCATATTCCACCAGATAGAAGGACTTTATGTGGACGAAAACGTTACGTTCGCCGACCTCAAACAGGCTATCCTGCTGTTTGCAAGGGAAATGTTCGGACCTCAGACCGAAATCAGAATGAGGCCTTCATACTTCCCGTTCACGGAGCCTTCGGCAGAAGTGGATGTGAGCTGCAACATCTGCCATGGAAAAGGATGCAATGTCTGCAAGGGCACGGGTTGGCTTGAGATTCTCGGATGCGGAATGGTGGACCCTAACGTGCTCGAAGCAAGCGGAATAGATTCGAAGAAATATAGCGGATTCGCATTCGGTATGGGGCTTGAGCGAATTGCCATGCTCAAGTGGAGAGTCAATGACCTCCGCCACTATTTCGAAAATGACATGAGATTCCTCAAAGAATTCAACTCATCCATAGAAGTTTAGTTTATTATCATAAGGGTCCCGCCTTTTGACAGAGGCGGGCCCTGTGTACTTGAAACCACGTTAAAAACAAGTAAAAATGTCAAAATTCAGCACCAGATTTTTGGTGATGGCCGTGACGTTCACGGTATGTCTCATCACCTCCAATTTCTTTGTACCAAGACTGTGGCAGGTAGGCCACACCGGATTTCAGCTCTCCGGAGCAGTTCTCCTTTTCCCTGTTTCCTATATTCTCAACGACTGCCTCACAGAGGTGTACGGCTATAGGAAATCCCGACTGGTAATTTGGCTCGCATTCGCACTGAGCGCATTCGTGGCAGTAATGTCACAGATTGTCTGCTGTCTGCCGGCCCCTGCGGAAGAGTCAAGCAGACAGGTGGCGGAGCACTTCAACTCTCTGTTCGCAATGGTTCCGAGAACCACCATAGCGTCCCTTTTGGCATTCATCTGCGGCTCAACCTGCAACGCCTGGATAATGAGCAAGATGAAAGTCCTCAACAAAGGCAGATATTTTGGGCTCAGAGCCATTCTCTCATCAATAGGCGGAGAATTGCTGGACTCACTTATCTTCTTCCCGTTTGTGTTCTGGGGAATAATGGATCTGCAGACCATCCTCAAGCTTGTCTTCACACAGGTAGTGGTCAAGACTTCCTACGAACTCATCATCCTGCCGGCGACATCATGGTTCGTCAAATACACCAAGAAGAAGGAAGGAACAGATACCTATGATGAGAACATTTCTTACAACCCATTCAAATTAAGAGATTTATGACAGATACAAGAAGTTCTGAAGGACTGCACGCGCTTGGAAACAAGACGAAATACAGGGATGACTACGCCCCGGAAGTACTCGAAACGTTCATCAACAAACATCAGGGAAATGACTATTGGGTCAGGTTCAACTGCCCGGAATTCACCTCCCTCTGCCCTATCACGGGACAGCCGGATTTTGCCGAGATACGCATAAGCTACATTCCTGACGTGAAGATGGTGGAAAGCAAGAGTCTCAAACTCTACCTCTTCAGTTTCCGCAATCACGGAGACTTCCACGAGGACTGCGTCAACAAGATAATGAAGGACCTCATCACCCTGATGGATCCCAAATACATAGAAGTGACCGGATTGTTCACTCCGCGCGGAGGAATCTCCATATATCCGTATGCCAACTACGGACGGCTGGGGACCAAATACGAAGCACTCGCAGAGCAGAGATTCGCGCAGCACCAGTAGCCCTCAGCAAGGAAATCTTGAAAGAAATTCGTATATTGCAGGATATTTTGCAAATACGATGAAACAGTCATTCTTTAACGTTTGTGTCGCCACCGTAATATGTCTGGTAGCGTCATTTGAGTTGCAGGCGCAAAAGAAGCCCCTCGACCACAGTGTTTACGACTCCTGGCAGAGTGTCTCGTCAGTGAAATTCAGCAGCGACGGCAAGTTCCTTTCCTACACGATTTCCGTGCAGCAGGGAGACGCCTCCCTTCATCTCAGAGAGGTGGCTACCGGCAGAGAGCTTGTGATAGAAAGAGGCTCCAATCTTGTGCTGCCGCAGAGCGGAGACTTCGCATATTGCTCTATCAAAGCTCCTTACCAGGCTACACGGCAAGCCAAGATTGACAAAAAGAAAAGCGATGACATGCCGAAGGACAGCATTGCCTGCATTGACCTCAGATCCCTTGAAATCACCCGCAAGGAAGCGGGCACCAGAGCAGGCAGCGGATATTCGGCCACTCCATACATATTCATCAACCAAAAAGCCAACGGCAGCAAGGACGAATCCATCCTTCTGATTGTCAACACATCTGACAACAGCGTAGACACTCTCAAGGGAGTAAACAGCTGGAGCGTATCCCGTAGCGGAGACAGACTGGCAGTGATTTCTTCCGCGAAGTCCGCAGACACCACGAAGGCTGACGAAAAGATAAAGTCCATCACGCTTTACAGACTCGCCGACAAAGACTCTACGGTGCTGTCAAGCGGAAAGAAGGAATATTCTTCACTCGATTTCAACCATAGCGGAGACAGACTCGTATTCCTGTCAAGCGACGGAGACGAGAAGGAAGACGGCACGGTAAGCTACGCCATCAACCTCGCTCAGGACAAGATTGTCCGCAAGGCCACAAGAAAGTCTCCGGCAGTGACGGAAATCATCACTTCAGAGCTTGTCCCGGAGAACAGCGAGTCCGTACCTCAGGGATGGGTCATAGGTAAAAATGCAAGACCTCGTTTTTCCAACGCATCCTCAAGGCTGGTTCTCAGTCTGGACAAGCACTTCCCTGCCAAAGACACTACAGTAGTGGATTTCGAAGCGGCAGCGCTGGATATATGGAATTGGGACGCACAGATTCTTCCTCCGATGGACAAAGCCAGACAGCAAAGAGCGACCCTCAGCGCGGTATTCAACTTTGACTCTTCCCGGCTCGTAGTGCTTTCCGAGAGCGAAAATGACGCCATCCGTTTCGTGAACGGAGCAGAAGGCGATTTCGCCATATCAATAAGCGACGACAAATACTACAAGGACAATTTCTTCGCTGCATACGGCTACAGCGACTGCGCCGTAGTCAGTCTGAAAGACGGATCCCACAGAATCCTTGCCGAAAAAATCGAGAATACCCCGGCCACATCCCCTTACGGAAAATACCTTCTCTGGTTCAACCCAGAAGACGGCAACTGGTACTCCATCTCCACTTCTGACGGAACCCTCACGAACCTCACCGCCCAGACAGGCGTAAACTTCTTTGACGAACTGGACGATCATCCTATGAAGTATCTCCCGAAGGGTAATGCCAGCTGGATGGGCAAAGACGAATACATCCTCCTGTCCGACAGATATGACGTATGGAAATTCTCTCCGGACGGACGTAAGGCCGTCAATCTCACAGAGGGCGAAGGCCGCAGAGAGAAAGTATGCTACTCGGTAACAAGATTCGAATCACAGAACGACCCGTTCCTGTATCAGGATATTTTCACATATCCTCTCAAGGGCACCATCGATCTCATAGCCTTTGATGAAGAAGACTCAAGAAACGGATTTGCAACCATAAACGCAGCATCGGCTTCCTCCCCGAAGACCCAGCTTTATGAGAAGGCTTTCGGAATCATCACAAGAGCCACAGGCACGCAGACACAAGCCTACACAAAGGGAGATTTCAGACATCCGATGGACCTCTACACAAGCGGACCGGCCATGTCTGGCGAACAGAGGCTCACTTCCATAAACAAGCAGCAGGAAGATTACATCTGGGGCAATGTTCAGATGGTGCATTGGAACGCATACGACGGAACCCCTCTGAAGGGACTCCTGTTCACCCCGGACAATCTGGACGAGAACGCCAAGTATCCTATGATTATTTATTTCTACGAGAAATATTCCGAAACTCTCTACAACTACCGCACTCCGGCCCCAAGCCGCTCCACTGTCAACATTCCGATGTTCGTCAGCCAAGGGTACGTAGTGTTCATCCCGGACGTGGTCTATACCCCGGGGCATCCTGGCGAAAGTGCATATAACTGCATCTGTTCGGGAGCCGAAGCCATGTGCAGGCAGTTCCCGTTCATCAACAAGGACAAAATGGGTATTCAAGGCCAAAGCTGGGGCGGATACCAGACCGCATACCTGGTGACCAGAACCAATATGTTTGCAGCCGCCGGAGCAGGAGCACCTGTAGGAAATATGACAAGTGCTTATGGTGGCATCCGCTGGGAATCAGGAAACAGCCGCATTACCCAGTACGAGTATGGGCAGAGCCGAATCGGCAAAGACCTTTGGGAAGAAGGCGGACTTGACCTCTATATAGAGAACTCACCGGTATTCTTCGCCCCTAAGGTAAATACTCCTGTGCTTATAATGCACAACGACAGCGACGGAGCAGTGCCATGGTATCAGGGAATCGAGTTCTTCATGTCGCTGCGCAGGCTCGGCAAGCCGGCATGGCTGCTTGAATACAATAACGAGGCGCATAATCTTTCAGAAAGACGCAACGCCAAGGATCTCTCAGTAAGACTCGAGCAGTTCTTTGACCATTTCCTCAAAGATGAGCCTGCTCCGGTATGGATGAGCACTGGCATTCCATATCAGAGAAAGGGCAATTATTTTGGTTTTGAATACGCAGAGTAACATGAAATACGGTTTCGACAACGACAAATACATAAAGATACAGTCCGAGCATATCATCGAACGGATTGAAAAATTCGGCAACAAACTCTACCTTGAGCTCGGCGGCAAACTCTTCGACGACTTCCATGCGAGCCGCGTCCTGCCAGGATTTCTTCCTGACAGCAAGCTGAAGATGCTTCAGAAGCTGAGCGACCGTGCCGAAATAATTATTGTCATCAGCGCCATTGACATAGAAAAGAACAAAATCCGTCAGGACCTCGGAATCACATACGACGAGGATGTCCTGCGACTCAGAAACGAGTTCCAGAACTGCGGATTCCTTGTCAATTCGGTGGTCATAACCCATTATAACGGGCAGAACAGTGCGGATACCTACAGACAACGCCTCGAGCACCTCGGCATCAAAGCCTACTACCATTACACCATAGACGGCTACCCCAACAATGTGGCTCTCATCGACTCCGATGAAGGGTTCGGGAAAAATGACTATGTGCAGACCACAAAACCTCTGGTAATAGTCACAGCACCGGGACCGGGCAGCGGGAAAATGGCAGTGTGCCTCAGCCAGCTCTATCAGGAGCACAAGCACGGCATCGAAGCCGGATACGCCAAATTCGAGACGTTCCCGGTATGGAACCTGCCGCTGAAACATCCGGTCAACATTGCGTACGAAGCTGCTACGGCCGACCTCGATGACGTCAATATGATAGACCCGTTCCATCTTGAAGCCTACGGCAGCATAGCTGTCAACTACAACCGCGACATTGAGATTTTCCCAGTACTCAACGCCCTGTTCGAAGGAATCTACGGCGAGAATCCGTACAAATCCCCTACCGACATGGGTGTCAACATGGTAGGATTCTGCATGAGCAACGAAGACGTCTGCTGTGACGCGGCCAGGGACGAAATTATAAGACGCTACTACACAGCCCTCAACAAATATGCGGAAGACGGCATATCTGACGCAGAAGTCAACAAGATATCCCTGCTGCTGAAACAGGCCAAAATCACCACCGATTACCGGAAGACGACCGTGTCGGCAAAGGTAAGACAGGAATTGTCGGGGGTTCCGTCATCCGCAATAGAACTTGCTGACGGTACGATAATAACAGCCGAGACCAGTGAACTGCTCGGACCAAGTGCGGCTCTCCTTCTGAATGCCACAAAGCATCTTGCCGGAATAAAGCACAATGTCAAGCTGATACCTCAGTCCATGATAGAGCCTATCCAGAAGATGAAGGTGTCATATCTTCACGGACGCAACCCAAGGCTTCATACAGATGAGGTGCTGGTGGCCCTCGCCATGCTCAGCACCACTGACGAGAACTGTAAGGAAGCCCTGAGCAAACTTCCGGAACTCAACGGATGTCAGGTGCACTCTACGGTAATGCTCAGTGAAGTGGACCGGAAGATATTCAAAAAACTCAACATAGGTCTCACCTGCGACCCTGTCATAAAACAATAATCCGACATGAATCTCAAGTCTCTTCTCAAGGATACGGCCATTTATGGCATGAGCAGCATTGTAGGAAGGTTCCTCAATTACCTGTTGGTACCTGTCTATACCTACTGCATATCCGCTCAGAGCGGAGGCTATGGAGTGGTCACCAACCTCTATGCATACACGGCCTTTTTCCTTGCACTGCTGACTTTCGGCATGGAGACCACTCTGTTCAGATTCGGGAGCAAGAAAGATGAGGATGACAAAATGGTATACAGCACCGCTCTCAGAATGGTGGGCGGCGTGGCCCTGGTCTTCTTCGTTGCAGTCCTGCTTCTGCGAGTTCCTATCGCAAATGCACTTGGATATGCTTCGCACCCGGAATACATAGCATGCTTCGGAGCCATTACGGCACTCGATGCATTTCAGGCCATAATGTTCAGCAGACTTAGGCAGCAGAGACGGCCGATGCGCTTCGTGGCACTGAAGTTTGCCTTCATCATTCCAAGCATACTGCTAAACCTGTTTATCTTCCTGGTACTCAAGAAAATGCCGTCCGCGGAATGGATGTTTGACAATTTCAACGGCGGAGCGGGGCTGATTTTCTTCACCAACCTTGCATGTACGCTGCTGGTGACGCTGCTCTTCATTCCGGAAATGCGGGGAATCAGGTATGGCTGGGACAAGGAACTCTCCGGAAGAATGCTGAAATACAGTATTCCGCTGATGATATTGAGCCTTGTGGGCATACTCAACCAGGTAGCGGACAAAATGCTCTTTCCAAAACTGGTTACCGGAGAGGAAGGGATGGTGCAGCTCGGTATATACGGTGCCTGCGTGAAGATAGCCATGATAATGTCGCTTCTTACGCAAGCTTTCAGATATGCCTATGAGCCGATAGTTTTCAGTGACAGCAAAGACCGTGGCAGCCCGCAAACCCTGGCTGACGGGATGAAATATTTCATAATATTCACCCTGCTGGCGTATCTGGCGGTAGTGTTCTATATGCCTGTTCTCAAATATTTTGTAGGCAAGGATTACTGGGAAGGACTGGGAGTCGTGCCGATAGTGATGCTGGCAGAAATCCTGATGGGCATTTATTTCAACCTGTCCTTCTGGTACAAGCTGACCGACAAGACATGGTGGGGAGCGCTGATAAGCGCCATCGGAGCTGCTGTCATGATAGCCTTCAACATCATATTCGTGCCGCGTATGGGTTATTGGGCATGTGCATGGGGAGGACTTGTCGGATATGGAACCGCAATGATGCTGAGTTTTCTGATTGGCAGAAAGAAGTTCCCTGTAAAATACGATTACAAATCCATCGGCAGTTGCGCAATAATGGCAGCAGTGCTGTACCTGGCATCTCAGATACCATCCTTCATGGGACGTTCTCTGCCAACGTGGCTCACCCTGTGCCTCAACACAGTACTTCTCGCCATCTACTGTCTGCCGTTAGGAATGAAATTTATCAAATCAAGAAGAAGAATATGAAAAGGATTATCTTAATCGGACTCTGCATCGCAGGTGCAGCTGTCCTTGTAAGCGGATGTGGCTCCAAAAAAGCGAAGGAAGCCCAGCAGAAGGCCGAGCAGGCTCTCGCAGATTCTTTGGCAGCCGTTGCAGCAGAACAGTCCAAAGCCGTTCAGGCAAGAATCGACGCCTTGCCGGAAGAACCGGTTTTCGACATCATCACAAATATGGGCACCATCAAGGTAAAGCTTTACTCCGGGACCCCAAAGCATCGTGAGAACTTTGCAAAACTTGCTTTCAGCAAATATTACGATGGAATCATCTTCCACAGAGTAATCAACGGGTTCATGATTCAGGGAGGAGATCCGCTCACCAAAGATATTTATGCCGATCCGGCAAAATATGGAACCGGCGGTCCGGATTATACCATCCCGGCAGAGTTTGTACCGGAATACACCCACAAGAAAGGCGCATTGGCAGCAGCAAGGCGCGGAGATGCAGCCAACCCTCTCAAAGAGTCTTCAGGCTCACAGTTCTACATCGTGCAGAACGAGAGTACCTGCTCGCAACTTGACGGCAACTATACGGTGTTCGGGCAGACTGTGGAAGGATTTGATGTCATCGACAAGATTGCAGCAGTGGAGACCAACAATCGCGACTGTCCTGTGACACCGGTCAAGATTATCACCATCACCCTTGATGAGAATCAATAATCGAATGAATAATTTTAAACCTGATTACATTGGCATAGCTTTTGCAATTAGTTATAGCGAATAGTTTTTTCATAGGTTTAATTTTAGGTTAGAATTGCTGTTAGGAGACGCTGGGAAGCGTCTCCTAACTTATTTAGTGTGTCACTCCCCCTCTTATAATAAAGCAGCCGGGTGAAAAGAACTTTCATCCGGCCGTCTTCTATATAGCGAAGAAGTCTAAAACTAGAACACTTCTTCTACTGTATCATTTTCCTCCTGCACAGGAGCCTCATGACGAGGGGCACTTCTGCGAGGACGCTCTTCGCGGAAATCGCGGCGCTCGCCACGGTCCT
>ULRB01018653.1_pt1 | contig 26559 bp, 19 predicted proteins | sample 1955051 | NCBI WGS metagenome assembly ULRB01 (sample SAMEA4835671, study PRJEB28245) | human gut metagenome | biome: gut microbiome; material: fecal sample | place: Denmark | collected 2008 | reverse complement strand
GGGAGCCGCTGGCGGATGCCTATCGCCGGGCGAGCGTGTTTGTTCTGCCGACCCGCGAGGACTGCTTCGGGCTGGTGCTGCTGGAAGCGCTCTGCTCCGGTACGCCGATTGTCGCGTCGAAGTATGCCGACGGCGCGTATGACACCGTGCATCCGGGCGAAAACGGGCTGATTGTTGACCCGGAGGATACCGACGCGCTGGCGGAAGCCATCGACAGTATTCTGGGCAGCGAGGAGATTCAGCGGCGCTATTCGCAGAACTGTCGCCAGTATATTCCGCAATTCGAGTTTGAGGCGGTCATGCAGGGGTATCTGCAGGCGATTGCGTCCGTCACATCAGGCAACAAATAACAACAAACTGCCGTACTTTTGCGGCAGCTTTTTGTTCCGCCGCTTGACAGTGGTGCTATAATAGGCGTGATGAGGCGCCATACCTTCATCCGAAAAGAGGAAATTAGTATGAAAACAATGCATCACGGTCAAATGTCGGAATCTTTCCTGACAGCCGTCTTTTTGTCCTTGTCCGGCGGCTTGCAGGATGCGTATACCTATCTGTTTCGCGGCAAAGTGTTCGCCAACGCGCAGACGGGCAACATCGTCCTGCTCAGCGCGCATATTATGGACGGGCAGTGGGGGATGGTACTGCACTACTTCATCCCGTTGTGTGCGTTTGCCTTCGGTGTGCTGGTGGCGGAGAGAATGCGCGAGCGCTTCCGCTCCATGCAGCGCCTGCACTGGCGGCAACTGGTCGTGCTGGGAGAAATGCTCCTGCTGCTGATTGTCGGCTTCCTGCCCGAAAGCTGCAATCTGCTGGCGAACGCCATCGTGTCGTTCTCCTGCGCGATGCAGGTGCAGGCGTTCCGCAAGGTGGACGGCTATGCGTTTGCCAGCACGATGTGCATTGGCGACCTGCGCAGCGGCGTTGAGGCGTTCTGCATTTGGAGCAAAACGCACGAACCGCACGCGAAAGATCGGATGCTGCGCTATTTCGGCATCATCCTGCTCTTTGCGCTGGGCGCGGGCATCGGCAGCGTCAGTGCGGGACACATCGGCGCCCATGCCATCTGGATTTCGTGCCTGCTGCTGCTGGCAGCCTTCGCACTGATGTTCATCCGCGAGGATCTGGAGCAGAATCCGCTCATCGAAAAGGACATCAGCGCAATCCGCAAGGAAACGGCGGAAATCGACCGAACGATCAAGCAGGAACTGAAAGAAGAGCATCGGGAATTGAAGGAGAACGCAACTCACAAACGGTAATCTAAAATAGGAAGTCCGCCGCCGCAAAAAGCCTTGCCGCGGCGGATTTTTCTGCATGCAGACGCAGCTGAATTTGTCCAATCTGGTTACGCTAAGAAATCGTTTTTCCGTATTGCAAATTCCGAATCTCGGTGCTATAATGTGCATGGTTTCCCCAAAAGTAACTCATGGAAGCGAGGTATAATATGAAGCAAGAGAAGAAAAACAGCCGTGTACGGCTCATCCTTGTGATGATCGTACTGCTGGCGGCCTTGCTTGCAGCCATCTTTCTGACTGACCCCGGCGGAGAGAAAACCGAGTCCATTCAGGCGGTCATGAAGGATGCCGTGCTGCATGAAGACAACCAGATGGCTTTTCTGGGCATGAGGGTGAATCCATCGGTCATTTCCGACTGGGTGGTTACGGGACTGCTGCTGGTTGTGGCAGCGCTGCTGCGAATTTTCGCAATTCCGCACTTCAAGCTCGTTCCCGGCAAGATGCAAAGCGCACTGGAAGCGCTGGTTTCGTTCTTCCGGGATATGGCGAAGTCGTACAGCCCGCACCGCAACGGGTTCCTCGGCGTGTACATATTCAGCGCGGGAATGTACATCGCGGTTGGTACGCTCTTTGAACTGCTGGGCATTCAGGGTGTGACGACGGAGGGAATGTCGATGTCCCTGCCTGCGCCGCTGTCTGACATCAACGCGGCAATTGCGATGGGTCTGATGTCCTACGGCGTCATCATGTCCGGCGGCATTGCCAGCAATGGCGGACGCGGCATCCTGCTCACGCTGAAAGAATTTTCCCTGCCCATCTCCATGAGCTTCCGACTTTTCGGCGCGCTGCTGAGCGGTCTGCTGGTGTCGGAACTGGTGTACTACACGATTTCCCTGAGCTTCGTGCTGCCGGTGCTTGTGGGCGTTCTGTTCACGATTCTGCACGCGCTCATCCAGACCTACGTTCTCACCATGCTGACAGCCAACTACTACGGCGAGGTCAGCGAACCGCCGAAGAAAAAGGCGAAGAAGGAAAAGAAGCCCGCCGGTGCTGTTCCGGCGGTGAATTGATTTGAGGAGGATTTTGATTATGAAGAAGTTTGCAAGCGTTCTCGTTCTGGCTCTGATGGCTGTGCTGATGCTCTCCGTGTTTGCGCCCGCGCTGGCTGAAGAAGCGGCTGCGGCAGCGACTGACAGTGCGATTCCCGCGAAGGCGATTGCGGCCGCGATTGCGATTGCGGCGGCTGCTGGCGCAGGCGCGATTGCAATGGGCATTTCCATCGGCAAGGCGACGGAGGCAATTTCCCGTCAGCCCGAAGCGACCGACAGCATCCGCGGCAGCCTGATGATTGGTCTGGTCTTCATCGAAACGGCTATCATTTACGCTCTGATTGTTGCGATTCTGGTCGTTTTCGTTCTGTAATTTCTTTGAGCAGGAAAGGGAACAGACGGCTATAAACGTCTGTTCAGTCAGGTGAAGATATGCCGCTGAATATCAATTTCCAGCAGATTCTGCTGCACATGTTCAATTTCGTGATTCTGGCGTTCGGGCTGTACATGCTGCTGTATAAGCCGGTTGTCGCCTTCATGAAGAAGCGCGAGGATCACTTTGCTGATTTGGAGAAGCAGGCGCAGGAGGCGAAATCGCAGGCGGAAGCGACGCTGGCGGAGTATAACGCGAAGCTGGCGGGTGCGGATGAAGAAATCCGCCAGAAGAACGCCGCTGCCGCGCAGGAAGCTGACCGTCAGCGCCAGGAGCGGATGCAGCGCGCACAGGCAGACGCGGACAAGCTGCTCAAGAATGCCCGCGGTGCCGCCGAGCAGGAGCGCAATGCCATGCTCGAAGGCGCGAAGAAGGACATTGCCCAGATGGTTGTGTCCGCTACGGGCAAGCTGATGAACAAAGAAAACGACCCCGCGTTCGACAAGGCACTCTATGACAGCTTCCTGAAGGCTGCGCAGGAGGAGAATGACCATGACTGATACGAAGCAGAGCCGTCTGACGGCCACGCTGCTTTGCGTCACGCCGCCGGATGAGCATCAGGAGCAGGGCATCCGCACCTTCCTCCAGAAAAAGTATGGCGAAGATGTTGCGCTGACCATCCAGCAGGATTCGTCGCTGAAGAGCGGCTTTCAGCTGCATGTGGGGAGCGAGGTCTACGACTGGAGCGCGAAGGGCCGCATGGAGCAGTTCCGCCAGCAGGTGGAGCAGCTTGTGGCGAAGAACACGCGCAAGGACATCATTCCGCTTCTGCGCAGCAGCATCGACGAGTTCCGTCTGCTTGCCAAGAGCAGCGAAGTCGGGACGGTCAAGTCCATCGGCGACGGCATTGCGGTTGTCGAGGGGCTGGAACATGCCGCGTATGGCGAAATCCTCATGTTCGACAACGGTATCAAAGGCATGGTGCAGGATCTGCGCCGCAACGAGACGGGCTGCATCCTGTTTGACAATGCCGATGATATTTCCGCGGGCAGCAAGGTTGCGCGCACGGGCAAGACCGCGGGTGTTCCCGTGGGCGACGCGTTCCTTGGCCGCGTGGTGGACGCGCTCGGACGCCCGATTGACGGGGGAGACGCGATTCCGGCGGACGGCTATCGCCCGGTGGAAGAACCCGCGCCCGGCATCATCGACCGTCAAAGTGTTGATACGCCGATGGAAACAGGTCTGCTGTCCATCGACGCCATGTTCCCGATTGGCCGCGGTCAGCGCGAACTGATTATCGGCGACCGTCAGACGGGCAAAACGGCGATTGCGCTGGACGCCATGCTGAATCAGAAGGGCAAGAACGTTATCTGCGTGTACGTTGCCATCGGTCAGAAGGCGTCGAGCGTTGCCCAGCTGGTGGAGAACCTGCGAAAGCGCGACGCAATGGACTACTGCGTCGTCGTCAGCGCAACGGCGGGCGAAGCGGACACCATGCAGTACATTGCGCCTTACGCGGGCTGCGCGATGGCGGAATATTACATGCACAAGGGCCGCGACGTGCTGATTGTCTATGACGACCTCTCCAAGCACGCCATTGCCTACCGTGCCATGAGTCTGCTGCTGGAGCGCGCGCCGGGCCGTGAGGCGTATCCGGGCGACGTGTTCTACCTGCATTCCCGTCTGCTGGAGCGCTCGGCGCACCTGAGCGACAAGCTCGGTGGCGGCAGCATGACCGCGCTCCCGATTGTCGAGACGCAGGCGGGCGACGTGTCCGCGTATATCCCGACGAACATCATTTCCATCACCGACGGTCAGATTTTCCTCGAAAGCGACCTGTTCTTTGCGGGTCAGCGCCCGGCAGTCAATGTCGGTCTGTCCGTGTCCCGTGTCGGCGGCGCGGCGCAGACGAAGGCGACGAAGAAAGCGACCGGCAGCCTGCGCCTGGACTTGGCGCAGTACCGCGAGATGGAGGTATTTACGCAGTTTTCCAGCGATTTGGATGACAGCACGAAGGAACAGCTGCACTATGGGCAGGGTCTGATGCGCATCCTCCGCCAGAAGCAGTATCATCCGCTGAGTATGCACCAGCAGGTCATTGTGCTGGTGTGCGCGATGGGGCATGTGCTGTCGAAGGTGGCAGTGAAGGACGTGACGGACTTCCGCGATGCGCTGCTTGACCACTTCGAGCAGGAACATTCCGACCTCTGCCGTTCGCTGGAAGACGAAAAGGTGCTGACGGACGATATGAAGCAGGAGATTCTGCGCATCGCGGAGGAATATCTCGCCGCGAACGCTGAGCGCTTCAGGAAGGAGTAATCCATGCCGAGCGCAAAGGAAATCAAAAGCCGAATCGCCAGCATCAAGGATACGCAGAAAATCACCAACGCCATGTACCTGATTTCCTCGACGAAGCTGCGTAAGGCGAAGAACGAGCTGAACCGTACCCGCCCGTACTTCGACGCGCTCAAAGGCGAAATCAAGCGCATCTTCCGTACTGTTCCGGACGTGGACAGCCGCTACTTCTATCCGCCGGCGGGTGCGCCGAAGCTGGAAGGGGAGTACGCCTGCCTCGTCATCACGGCGGATAAGGGCATGGCGGGCGCGTATAACCACAATGTGCTGAAAATTGCGCGGGAAATGCTGCATGAGCATCCGGAGACGGAGCTGTTCGTCGTGGGTGAATACGGCCGCCAGCATTTCGCGCAGGCGGGCATCCCGATTGAGAAGTCCTTCCTCTATCCCGCGCAGAATCCGACGCTGCACCGCGCGCGCGAAATCTGCGATATCCTGCTGGAACGCTATGACAATGGCGAGTTCCAGAAATTGTTCATTGTCTATACCGATATGAAGAACAGCCTGAGCGCCGAAGCGACCAGCACGCGCCTTCTGCCCTTTCACCGGGGCGATTTCGCGTCCGTCGCCGCGCCGGGCAGTGTTCACTTTGAGTTTACGCCCGGCGTTGAGGCGGTGCTGGACAACGTCATCCGCAGTTATATCACGGGTTTCGTGTACAGCGCGCTGGTGGACAGCTTCTGCGCGGAACAGAACGCCCGCATGACCGCTATGTCCTCTGCCGGGGAAAATGCCGACAAGATGCTTGCGTCGCTCTCGGTGCAGTATAACCGCGTGCGTCAGGCGTCGATTACGCAGGAGATTACCGAGGTATCCTCCGGCGCAAAGGCACAGAAAAGAAAGAAGGTGCAGTCATGCTGAGCTATGGTAAAATCGTGCAGGTGTCCGGCCCTGTGGTGGACTGTGAGTTTCAGGAGGGACAGCTGCCGAAGATTCGCGAAGCACTGCGCGTCCAAGTGGAAGACGAAGTGCGCACCATGGAAGTGGCGCAGCACATGGATGAACATACTGTCCGCTGCATCATGCTGGCACCCAGCGAAGGGCTTTCGCGCGGCATGACGGTGGAGGCGACTGGACGCGGCATCAGTGTTCCCGTCGGCGACGCGACCCTGGGGCGTATGTTCAACGTCCTGGGCGACCCGATTGACGGCGGCGAGGCGCTTCCGGCATCCACCGAAAAATGGAGCATCCACCGCCAAGCGCCGTCCTTTGCCGAGCAAAGCCCGGTCGTGAGCATTCTGGAAACCGGCATCAAGGTCATTGACCTGCTGGAGCCGTATGCCAAGGGCGGCAAAATCGGCCTGTTCGGCGGCGCTGGCGTCGGCAAAACGGTTCTGATTCAGGAGCTGATTACCAACGTCGCGTCCGAACATGGCGGCTATTCCATCTTCACCGGCGTTGGCGAGCGCAGCCGCGAGGGCAACGACCTGTGGAACGAGATGATGGAAAGCGGCGTCATTTCCAAGACGGCGCTGGTCTTTGGGCAGATGAACGAAGCGCCGGGCGTGCGTATGCGCGTGGCGCTGTCCGGGCTGACGATGTCGGAGTACTTCCGCGACGTGGAGCATAAGGACGTGCTGCTGTTCATCGACAACATCTTCCGCTTTGTGCAGGCGGGTTCGGAGGTTTCGACCCTGCTGGGGCGTATGCCGTCCGCTGTTGGCTATCAGCCGACGCTGGCGACCGAAATGGGGCAGCTGCAGGAGCGTATTACCTCCACGCGCAACGGCTCTGTCACGTCCGTACAGGCGGGTTACGTTCCTGCCGATGACTTGACTGACCCCGCCCCTGCACAGACGTTCACCCACCTGGACGCTACGACTGTTTTGAGCCGTAAGATTTCCGAGCAGGGCATTTACCCGGCCGTTGATCCGCTGGCATCCACCTCCCGTATTCTGGAGGCGGATATCGTCGGTCAGGAGCACTACGAAACGGCGCGTGCGGTGCAGGAGATTCTGCAAAAATACGCTGATTTGCAGGATATTATTGCCATCTTGGGCATCGAAGAACTCAGCGAAGAGGATCGCCTGACGGTTGCGCGCGCCCGCAAGGTGCAGCGCTTCCTGTCCCAGCCGTTCCACGTTGCGGAGAAGTTCACAGGCATCAAGGGCGTGTATGTCCCGCTGAAGGACACCATCCGCAGCTTCAAGGCGATTCTGTCCGGCGAAATGGACGATTATCCTGAATCCGCCTTCTTCAACGTCGGCACGATTGAGGATGTCAAAGCCAAAGCCGCGAAGGAGCAGTAAGCGATGGACACGTTTCAGCTCAATATCCTCTCCGCGTCGTCCGCCTTCTATGAGGGCGAATGCGAATCGCTGGTTGTGCCGACGCCCGATGGCAAGCGCGGTGTGCTGGCGCACCACAGCAACGCCATTGCCGCCATCAGCCCCGGCGAACTCAGCTACACCGTTCCCGGCGAAAAGCCGCGTCTGGCTGCCGTGTCGCATGGGATGATCAAGATTGAGGACAACCATGTGCTGGTGCTGGTGGAGACGGCGGAAAAGCCGGAGGACATCGACCGCATCCGCAATCAGCAGAAGGCGGACGCGGCGCGCGAAGCCCTGCTGCAAAAGCAGAGCCGCCGCGAGTATCTGGAAACGCAGGCGCAGCTGGCGCGCGCGCTGACCCGTCTGCGCGTCAAGCACCATTCGGAGAATCTGGACTAATCGTATCAGCCGAGGCAGAAATGCTTCGGCTTTTCTTGTGTTCCCAAATACACGCAAAATACAGAAAACCTATTGACATGGTAGTGAATATCGTGTATGATGATGCTGCTTGATTTGAGCAAACACGAAGCAAGGAGGTGGCGCAGGATGCTGAACCGGAATTATCAGAGAGAACTGTGCGGCAATCGAATGCGACCCTCCCGGACAAAGCAGTATGGTCGGGTGCTTCGTTTTGCGTACCGCTCAGCCGAAGCATATCGTCGTTGACATCGACCATTTGTCCGGGAGTTTGCGAAGAACAAGCCCCGGTTATTTTTTGGTCAAATCCTCAGTTTCTCAAAACTTATCGACATAAATCGACATAGAAAGCAAAGAGGACATCACGATGAGCAATTACAAGTTTGAAACCCTTCAGCTGCATGTTGGCCAGGAACAGCCTGATCCCGCGACCGATTCCCGCGCTGTCCCGATTTATCAGACCACGTCCTACGTCTTTAAGAACTCCGCCCATGCCGCCGCACGTTTCGGTCTGGCAGATGCGGGCAATATCTACGGACGACTGACCAACTCCACGCAGGATGTGCTGGAAAAGCGCATTGCGGCGCTGGAAGGCGGTGTTGCGGCGCTTGCGCTGGCATCCGGTGCGGCGGCGATTAACTACACGATTCAGGCGCTGGCGCAGGATGGCGGTCACATCGTCGCGCAGAAGACGATTTACGGCGGCAGCTACAACCTGCTCGAACACACCCTGCCGCATTTCGGCATCACCGCGACGTTCGTGGATGCGCACAACCTCGCCGAGGTTGAGAACGCCATTCAGAACAACACCCGCGCGATTTATCTGGAAACCCTCGGCAACCCGAACAGCGATATTCCCGACATTGACGCAATTGCGGAAATCGCCCATCGGCACAGCCTTCCGCTGGTGATTGACAACACGTTCGGCACGCCCTACCTGATTCGCCCGATTGAGCACGGCGCGGACATCGTTGTGCATTCCGCGACGAAGTTCATCGGCGGTCACGGCATGACGCTCGGCGGCATCATCGTCGATTCCGGCAAGTTCGACTGGAAGGCGAGCGGGCTTTATCCGGCGATTGCTGATCCGAATCCGAGTTACCATGGCGTGTCCTTTGCGGATGCGGTTGGCCCAGCGGCGTTCGTCACCTATATCCGCGCGATTCTCCTGCGCGACACGGGCGCGACGATTTCGCCCTTCAATGCCTTCCTGCTCCTGCAGGGCGTGGAGACGCTGTCCTTGCGTCTGGAACGCCATGCGAAGAACACGAAGAAGGTCGTGGAGTACCTTGCGCATCATCCGCAGGTGGAGCATGTGAACCATCCGTCTCTGCCGGAGCACCCCGACCACGCGCTGTACGAGAAGTATTTCCCGAACGGCGGCGCGTCCATCTTCACCTTCAACATCAAGGGCGGGCAGAAGGAAGCGCACAAGTTTATCGACAGCCTGAAAATCTTCTCTCTGCTGGCGAACGTCGCGGACGTGAAGAGCCTTGTCATTCACCCGGCAACGACGACGCATTCCCAGCTGACGGACGAAGAGCTGGCGGATCAGGGCATTGCGCAGAACACGATTCGCCTGTCCATCGGCACGGAACACATCGACGACATTATTGCGGACTTGGAGCAGGCGTTTGAAGCCGTGAAAGCCGCGGAATAATACGAAAAGTCCCCGGTATCAGCCTGATTAGGCACATGATACCGGGGCTCTTTTATGGATGAGACGGATACTATTTCCAGATTCACCTACGCCATCTGCTTGCGCCTTTTTCATCTGGAAATAGTATGAAACGCGTGCAGATAGGGGAAATACGTCTCGCGTCCGGGCAGATTGTCCGGCAGCTGCATCGTCTCCGCAATTTCGCGAAGCTGTGCGTTTGTCGCCTGCTTTTGATGTGGATTTCGCCGATGCAATTCATCCCGATGCAGCTGCAGAATCCAGCAGTACAGTTCCTGCACTGTCATCCGCGGGATATTCGGGATTTCCTTGTCGATTGCGCCGCTCCGGCACGCCGAGCAGTTCCCACAGGGCGCGCTTTTCTGACCGAATGCGGCGGAGATTCCCTGCGATAGGCACGGTGCTTGCAGACAGAAGCGCAGCACGCGGCGGTACGGTCGCCATTCGCGCTGAATCAAGGCGTACTGCGTGAATGGGCGGTGTTTGTGCTGCACACGAATCTGCTGGCAGCGCGTGTGAAAGCGGAGCAAATCCGCCGGGGAGAAAAGCAGCAGCGCATAGGCGGTTTCTCCGTCGCGCCCCGCTCGGCCTGACTGCTGCACATAGTCAATCATGTTCGTCGGCAGGTGATCGTGCAGAATCAGCCGAATGTCAGGAATATCCACGCCCATGCCGAATGCGGATGTCGCCGTCACGACGCGGATGCGCCCGGACAAGTATGCCTGTACTACGCGGCTTCGCTCTTCGCGATTTAGCCCCGCATGATACGCCGCAGCGGGGATTCCGGCGCGGTTCAGCCGCTCTGCCAGTGATTCCGTCCGCGCGCGCAGTCGGCAGAACACAACCGCTTTGCCCGGAATTTTTTGCAGTGCGCGGAGAATTGCGTCTGTGACATGCACCGTCGGCAGAACGCTGTAATGCAGATTCGGGCGTTCTACGGGCATGACGATGCGCTTCGGATGCCGCAGCCCCAGCGACTGCACAATGCCGCGCTGCAACTGCTTGTCGGCGGTTGCGGTCATTGCGCACAGCACCGGGCGGCGGGGGAGCGACGACACAAACTGCCCAATCTGCTGATACGACGGGCGGAACGCATCGCCCCATTGCACCACGCAGTGCGCTTCGTCCACGACGACCATTGCGGGCGGACGCTGCCGGCAGAGCGCGTGAATCTCCGGGTGATTCAGCCGCTCCGGCGCAAGAAAAGCGATCTTTGCCTGACCGCGCGTGAGCTGATTCAGCGCGTCGGCGCGTTCGGCGGGGGTCATCAGGCTGTCGAGATGGACGCTGGGGATACCCCTCTCCCGCAGGTGGCGAACTTGGTCGTGCATGAGGACAATCAGCGGCGAAATGACGACGGTCAACTCATCCATCATTAGCGCTGGAAGCTGCCAGCAGAGGCTTTTGCCTGCGCCAGTGGGCAGGATGCAGAGCAAATCCCGCCCGTCAAGCAAGGCGTCAGCCGCCTGCTCCTGACCGGGGCGAAAGCCGCTGACGCCGAAGGTATTGCGCAGAACCCTGCTGCATTGCTGTTTTCGAGCGGTGCGCATCAGAAGCTGCGTCCTCCGCCGCCGTGGGTTGCGCCGCTGGACGAAACGTGCGTGCCGCTGCCATGACTGCTGCCGCCATGGCTGGACGATGGCGGGTCAGGGTGCTTGACGCGGGTGACGTGCTCGCGCACGAAGTGACTGTCATTCCGGCTGAGCTTGACGCTCGCCAGCCCGTTCAGGTCGTAGGAATAGGTGCTGCCCTTGAGGCTGTATTTTCCGTTCACGGATGCAATGAAGATGCCCGTGACCGCCAAACCCGCAATCACCGCAATGAGGATTTCCATGCCCGTCAGCGTGTTTTCCGGCTCATAGAGCTCGGTCAGACGCCTGCCGGTGACTTCATCGTAGCGGAACTGACCGCTTGTGCGACCTTGCTTCAGGTACTTCTCGGTCTGCTTCAGCACCTTGATGACGGACTGGCCGTATTCCTTATCCAGCATCTCGTCCCAGCCTGCGTCGAGGATGCCCTCTTCGCGCTCATCCGTGATGTAGTCAATCATCACGCCGCGCGTGCTAATCCAGCACTGCCGGTTGTGCATGTCGATGAGGTAGAGCATCCCGGCGCGGTCGTCGCCCATCCCCAAACCGTTGTAATCGAAGTAGTCGTCCGCGTATGCCGTCGTCTGCCCGCTCGGCACGTCCTGGCTTGTCAGCACGAACATATCCACCTGATACGCGCTTTCGATGCGGTCGCAAATGGCGCTGATTTCGGCGATTTCGTCCGCCGTGAACAACCCCGCGTCATCCTGCACCTGCGAGTCCGCGAGGGCGACGGTCAGCGTGAGCATCATCAAAAGGAGAAACGCTGTCAGCTTCTTTACCACAGAATCGCACCTCCCAGACACAGCAGCCCGAACACGATGCCGCCAATCAGCGCGCCGACCGCGTACAGCTTGCCCTTGTTAATCGGCAGTTTGCCGCAGATGCGCCCCGTCTGCCCGTTCATCATGTAGTAGTAGGGTTCGCCGTCCGCGCGGTGCTTGTAGGTCAGCACCCATGCGGGCAGCAGCAGGTATTTCGTCTTGACAGAATCCGGCTCGAACTTCGCGTGGCCTGTCAGCGTGTTGTAGGGGTTCTCCACGCTGGTGAACATGCGCTCGGCGTATCCCTTCGCCTCCGTCACCATCGACTGCTTCGCCGCATCCTGCTCAATATCGCGCTTTTCCGCCAGAAAGCCGCTCAAATAGCCCGATTCGTAGGGCTTCACGTCCTCCATTTGATAGGGGTGGATGCCGTCGGACAGTTTGCCGTCCGCCTTGGTCAGCGCCTTGCGAATCATCTGCCGGAACGTCAGCCGTCCTTCGCGGTGGACGGCGAAAATCCGCGTGATGGTGACGGTCTCCTTCGCGCCGTTGCGGATAGAGACGTTTGTGCCTTCGCCATCAAACGAGCCTTCGCCGGAAATATCGCACGACCAGTATGGATAGTAGACACCGGAAAAATCCTCCATCTGCGCCTGCGAGAAGAAATCCGGCTGTACGAAGCGCTTCTTGCTGATGAACGATTTGAACTCCGCCTCTGCCGCCTTTTTGTCCAGCTTGAAGGGAATCACGCCGTCGGGGCGGAACTCGTCGGTCAGACGGTCATTCAGCACAACAGGGGAGTGGCAGTAGTAGCATCGGGTTGCGGCGGTCGTCGCATCGGTCACGATTTCCGCGCCGCACATTTGGCAGTGATAGGAACGCAGCTCCAAATTGGGCTCCGCACTGCGGGCCTGTTCCGCCGCCTGCTGCCGCTGCTCGGACTGTTCCTTCAGCTCGTTTTCGGCAAAGCTGCCACCGCAATAAGGGCACTGGAAACGCTGCTTGGCCGGGTCGAAAACCAAATAGCCGCCGCACGACGGACATTTGAACGAAATGACTTGGCTCATCCCTCATCCCTCTCTCTGTGAAAGGGCATGAACGCTCTTTTCATGCTGATTTTATTATACCATGCTTGGCGTTATTTCGCAAGATGCTCCTGACGCGCCCTTTCGCCCCGTCTACGCGTTTTTTCCGCGAAAAATGTGCAAAATGCTGCATTTTCCCTTGACGGAAGACAGAAAACGTTGTATGATGATACTGGTTCAGTTCGTGTGCGTCAAGTGGATAGGGAGCGAGCCTTCCTTCATCCGCATGACTGCTTGTAAACGCTTACAAGCACGCGTAAGACCACAGAGAAAGGAAGATGTGTCATGGAATTTTTGGAGAAACTGTCTTTGGCTGGCCTCGTGCCGGTCATTGCTGTTAATGATGCGGACGACGCTGTGCCGCTGTGCAAGGCGCTGTCTGACGGCGGTCTGCCGGTGGCGGAAATCACTTTCCGCACGGCGGCTGCGGAGGAAGCCATCCGCCGCGTGCATGAAGCCATGCCCGATGTGCTGCTGTGCGCGGGCACGGTGCTGACGACGGAGCAGGTCGACCGTGCGGTGAATGCTGGCGCGGCGGCGATTGTATCCCCCGGTCTGTCTCCTGACGTGGTGAAGTACTGCGTGGAGAAGGGCATCCCTGTCTGCCCTGGCACGGCGAATCCGTCTGATGTGCAGATTGCGATTCAGTACGGCCTGAAGGCTGTCAAGCTGTTCCCGGCGGAAGCAGTCGGCGGCTTGAAGCTCATCAAGTCGATGGCGCCTGTGTACCCGGACATGAAGTTCATGCCCACGGGCGGCATCAACGAGAACAATATGCTCGACTACCTCGCGTTCGACAAGATTCTCTGCTGCGGCGGCTCCTGGATGGTGCCGAAGGACGCGGTGGCTGCGAAGGACTGGCAGCGCATCACTGACCTGACCCGCTCTGCGGTGGACAAGATGCTCGGCTTTGAAGTGCGCCACATCGGCCTGAACTGCCCCGACGCGGAAAGCTCCATGGAGACGGCGAAGAAGATTTCCGCGCTCATGGGCTGGCCCATCAAGGAAGGCAACTCCTCCAACTTTGTCGGCACGGGCTACGAGCTGATGAAGAAGCAGGGCCGCGGCACGAACGGTCACATCGCTATCGGTACGAACAGCGTCCCGCGCGCGAAGTGGCATCTGGAACAGCGTGGCTTCAAGTTCATTGAGGACAGCGCTGTGGTGAAGAACGGCAAGCTGATCGCCATCTATCTGGAAGACGAAATCGGCGGCTTCGCGTTCCATCTCGTGCAGAAGTAATTCATAGGCATCATTTGCCAGTATAAAATTAGGAGGAAAAATCCAATGGCTAAGGTTGTAACGTTCGGCGAAATCATGCTTCGCCTCAAGTCCCCGGCGTATGAGCGCCTGTTCCAGTCTCCCTCCCTTGAAGCGACCTTCGGCGGCGGCGAGGCGAACGTGTCTGTTTCTCTGGCGAACTACGGCATGGAAACCGCGTTCGTGACCGTGCTGCCCACCAACGATGTCGGCAATGCCTGCATCCGCGAACTGCGCGGCTTCGGCGTTGATACCACCAAGATTGTCCGCAAGGACGGCCGCATGGGCATCTACTATCTGGAAACCGGCGCTGTGCAGCGGCCCTCCAAGGTCATCTATGACCGCGCGGGTTCTGCCATCGCGGAAGCTAAGCCCGGCGACATCGACTGGGACAAGGCGTTTGAGGGTGCGACGTGGTTCCACCTGACCGGCATCACGCCTGCCATCTCTCAGGGCGCGGCGGATTTGTCTCTGGAAGCGGTGAAGGCGGCGAAGGCGAAGGGCATCCATGTGTCCTGCGACCTGAACTACCGCAAGAACCTCTGGAAGTACGGCAAGGATGCCAAGGAAGTCATGACCGAGCTGGTCAAGTACGTTGACACCGTTATCGCCAACGAAGAGGACTTCCAGAAGTCTCTGGGTCTGAAGGCGGAATCTCAGGGCGACGTGGAAGACGGCGCGCTGAACATCGAGAACTACAAGGCGATTGCGTCTCTGGCAATGCAGACCTACCCGAACATCAAGCGCGTGGCGATTACCCTGCGTGAGTCGAAGTCTGCCAACCACAACGACTGGTCTGCCTGCCTGTACAACGGCAAGGACTTCTTCCTCTCCCGTAAGTACGCCATCACCGATATCGTTGACCGCGTGGGCGGCGGCGACTCCTTCGGCGGCGGTCTGATTTACGGCCTGAACACCTACGCGGACGAAAAGACCGCGCTGGAGTTTGCTGTGGCGGCATCCTGCCTGAAGCACACGATTCTGGGCGACTACAACCGCGTCTCCGTTTCCGAGGTCGAGAGCCTGATGAAGGGCTCTGGCACGGGTCGCGTGCAGCGCTAAGCGGCAGCGGGCGAGGAGCGAGGGAACGGCATCCGCATTAGAAAGCTGTTGATTTTCAAACATACCCTTTCTAAACGTGGAAGTTTGCGATTTCGTTTGATTTGATTTCAAAATCCTCTTGACACGGCGATTCCTCCTGCTTATAATGAAAGGCAGGGGGAGATGCTCCTGGGGTGTCTGACAGCACGCTGGTTTTCCCCACATTTCTACAAATGGAGTCCGGGTCTATGTTCGGCTATGTCATGCCCCCGTTGCAAAACGCCAGGGGAAGGCAGATGCAGACGGCAGGACACCTACCTGCTTTAATAGCGGGTGAAAAACATGCAGTGCATCGTCACTCTGGGAGCATCTTTTCTATTTGATGTGTCTGCGCAGGAGGCAGAGGTGAGAGCCTCTGTCTCCTTTTTTGCGCGACCGCAGAGCTGCATTGTTTCCAAATCTGCACATCCTGATTCGGAGACAAGCGAAGGTGGACGCTGCCTGCAGGCGGCGCTGCTCCCCCAAAGCACATCAGGAGGACAAAAATGTACTATATTGTTACGGATTCTTCCACTGACATGCCGCAGTCTTGGGTGGAGGCACAGCATGATTTCCACATCGTGTCGCTTTCCTGCACGATCAATGGCGTTTCCTCCGTTCCGGGAACGTCGGAAGTGGCGAAAAAGGAGACTTATCGTCAGCTCCGCAGCGGCGTGGTGATTAAGACCTCCGCCGTCAATACCGCGACGTGGGAGGAATGCTTCCAGAAGCTGCTGGACGAGGGTCAAGATGTCCTTTGCATTGCGTTCTCCAGCGGGCTGTCCGGCACTTATGCCGCCGCAGCGGACGCGGCGAAGGAACTTGCGCCGAAGTACCCGAATCAGAAAATCATCGTGATTGACAGCCGATGCGCGTCGGCAGGCGAGGGTCTGCTGGTGCATTATGCGCTGCAGAACCGCGAACAGGGCATGCCCATCGAGGAGAACGCAAAGTGGGTCAAGGAGCATATTCAGCACCTGATTCACTGGTTCACCGTCGATGACCTGATGTTCCTCTATCGCGGCGGCCGCCTGTCTGCAACCAGCGCGGTTGTCGGTTCGCTCGTGCGCATCAAGCCGATTATGCACGTTGATGAGGAAGGTCATTTGGCAGTTGTGGAGAAGGTGACGGGTCGCCGCCGCAGCATCCGTATCCTTGCCAACCGCGTCAAGGAGCATATCGTCAACCCGGAAGGGCAGATGATTTTCATCAGCCACGGCGATTGCGAGGATGAGGCGAACGCGCTGGCAGACATCATCAAGGCGGAAATCCCCGGCATTGCGGGCGTTCTGGTGACGTATGTCGGCCCAGTCATTGGCTCCCACTCCGGCCCCGGTACGCTGGCGATTTTCTTCCTCGGCGACCACCGCTGAGTGCCATCGTAGAAAGGAAAGTGTATGAATTTCCCTGCTTTCTCGTTTCCACATCTGCCGGGACGCAACGACCCCTGCTGGTGCGGGAGCGGCCGCAAGTACAAGAGCTGCCACTGTGCGTTTGACCAGCAGATTGCGTCGCTGGCGGCACAGGGGCACATCGTTCCGACGCATAAGATGATTAAAACGCCGGAGCAGATTGAAAAAATCAAGGAAAGCTGCAAAATCAATATTGCCGTGCTGGACGAAATAGGAAAGCAAATTCATGAGGGCATGACGACGGCGGAAATCGACGACATCGTGTCCACCATGACGCGCGACATGGGCGGCATTCCCGCACCGCTGAACTACGAGGGCTACCCGTACAGCGTCTGCACGTCAGTGAATGATCAGGTCTGCCATGGCTTCCCGTCGAAGAACGTTGTGCTGAAATCCGGCGACATCATCAATGTGGACTGCTCGACCATCCTGAATGGCTATTTTTCCGATTCTTCCCGCATGTACTGCATCGGCGACGTCAGCGACGAAAATCGCAAGCTCGTGCAAGTGACGAAGGAGTGCGTCGAACTGGGCTTGGCGCAAGTGAAGCCGTGGGGCTTCTTGGGCGACGTTGGGCAGGCGGTCAACGACCATGCCCGCGCGAACGGCTACCGCGTCGTGCGCGAAATCGGCGGCCACGGCTGCGGGCTGGAGTTCCACGAGGACCCGTGGGTCAGTTACGTCACGAAGCGCGGCACGGAAATGGCGCTTGCTCCCGGCATGATTTTCACCATCGAGCCGATGGTCAATATGGGTACGGACGAGGTTGGAACGCATCCGGGCAACACCTGGGAAATCTTCACGGCGGACGGCAAACCGTCGGCGCAGTGGGAAATCATGGTGCTTGTGACGGATACGGGTCACGAAGTGCTGTCTTGGTAAGCGGCTTCACCGCATATTCAGAAAAATCCCTGCATCACGCAAACGGTGCAGGGATTTTCTTATGCTTGCAATAATCGCGCCAGCAGCAGCGCCGTGTCGTCCATCTCCTGCGCCGTGTTGTAAAGCCCCGGCGAGAAGCGAATCGCGCCGCTTTGCAGCGTTCCCAGCCACGCGTGGACGGCCGGTGCGCAGTGCAGCCCCGCGCGCACGGCAATATCCGCCGCATCCAGCGCATCCGCCAGCGCCCCGCCGTCATGCCCCGGCACGACAATGCTCGTAATCGCCATATGCGCCTGCCCATCGTCGCAGAGGATGCGCACGCCGGGAATCTCCCGCAGCCGCGCGCGCAGGCGATCGCACAGCGCCAGCTCGTATTCCTCGATTTCCGCTCGGTGCGCCCGCACGAACTTCACCCCCGCGTACAGCCCCGCTATGCCGGGCAGGTTCACCGTGCCACTCTCGTAGCGGTCGGGCAGCATGTCCGGCTGACGGACGCTCTCACTCATCGAGCCGGTTCCGCCAAGCAGCAGCGGTTCAGGGTTCATGCCGTAGCCCAGCACAAGCAGTCCCGTGCCCTGCGGCCCCAGCAGCCCTTTGTGCCCCGGCATTGCCACCATGTCTGCGCGCAGCACGTCTGGCGAAACGTCCGCCATCCCGGCCGTCTGCGCCGCATCCACCAGCAGGGGAACGCCGCGCTCCCGGCAGACCGCGCCCAGCTGTGCAATCGGCTGAATCAGCCCCGTGACGTTGCTGGCGTGGGCGATGATCACCAGTGCGGTTTTGCGGCTGATGACGCGGCGTAGAGAAGCAGGGGACAGGATACCGCGTTCATCCGGCGCAAGCATATGCACCGTGATTTCCCCGCGCGAAACGTAGCGGTCGAGCAGCCGCATGACTGCGTTGTGTTCCGCGTAGGAGCAGATGACCTCGTCGCCGCGCCGCAGCGTGCCGGAAATGGCGAGATTCAGCGCTTCAGTGCAGTTTGCGGTGAACAGAATCCGCTCCGGATGATGCACACCCAGCAGACGCGCAGCTTCCTCCCGGCAGTGCTCCACCACCCGCCCCGCGCGCAGTGCCAGCCGATGCCCGCCGCGTCCGGGATTCGCGCCCATCTTCTCCTCTACGCCCGCCATCGCCCGAATGACCTCCGGCGGCTTCGGGAAGCTCGTCGCGGCATTGTCCAGATAAATCATCGACGCATTTCCTCCATCGTCCGCGAACCTCGGCGGGCGTTTTTTCATATTATTCTAATGGCGAAAAGGAGGCGGTAGAACCGATGACGGAGGAGTTTTGCATTGCGGCGTTCCGCTCACGGCAGCAGGTGATGGCGTTTGAACGCGATTTGCGCCAGCATGGGGTGCGTGCGTCGGTGATGATTACGCCGCGCGCGGTGGCGATGGGGTGTGGGCTGAGCGTCCGCATCGAGCGGGAGGATTTGCGCCGCGCCGTGCAGGTGTATCGGGCGACGAATCCGGGCAATCTGATTGGCTTCTATGACGTGTGGCAGGAGCCGACAGGGCGGACGACTGTGCGCCCGGCGGGGATTGAGTAACGAAAGGCGCCGCCTGATTTCGCAATGAAACTAAGCGGCGCTATTGCTATGCAATTGTACCTTTTAGTGCAGTTTCCGGCACACCTTGATGATTTCCTTGCCCGTGACGGTCGATTCCTGCCCAAGCGCGTCGTGACCGTCCTTCATGCGGCGTGTAATGAGCAGCGTGTCGTCATCGGGCGCTTCGATGTCGCAGTAGCCGAGGCGCAGCAGGTCGGATTCCTGCCGATGGCGCAGCTTGTTCGCGACGTACTTCTGCAGCGACTTGTCTTCGCGCCCCCACGGGAAGGCGCGGCGATTCCACGGGTCTTGGCAGCCGGTCAGCCCAACTTCGTCCCCATAGTACACCGTTGCGCAGCCCGGCAGCGCGCACAGCAGGTCGATGCAAAGCTTATAGCGCCTCACAGCTAACTCGTACTCTTCCACGTTCAGGTGGACATGCTGCTGATCTGCCTTGCTCAGTTCCTGACATTCGCGTCCAGCAAGGATGTTCAGCGCACGGCAGCGGTCGTGGCTGCCGACGAGGTTCATCAGCGCGTAACGGAACTGCGCCGGGTAAACTTCCTCCTGATGGTGAATCAGGCGCACAAAGGTGCTGGCGGACGTTTTGCCCATCACAAAGTTGAGAATCGCCTCGCGCACGGGGTAGTTCATCACGCTGTCGAGCGTGTCGCCTGTGCAGTAGCAGCGCGTTTCGCCGTAAGCAACCTTGTTGCTCGCGTCCTCCCACACTTCGCCCAAGACAACGGCCTCCGGGTCAGCGGCCTTTGCGGCGGCGCGCAGCTTGCGCAGGAAGTCCACCGGCAATTCGTCCGCCACATCCAGCCGCCAGCCGCAGCTGCCCGCCTCAATCCAACGCGGCACAACACCCTCGTGCGGCTGGAACATGAACTTCTGGTATTCCGGATTGTCCTTGCGCAGCTCCGGCAGGGAGAGAATGCCCCACCATGCCTTGTAGTCTTCCGGATAGTGGTTGAAGGTGTACCAGTCGTAGTAAGGGGAGGATTGCCCCTGATAGGCGCCGAGCGTCGGATAATGCCCGAAGTGGTTGAAGTACACGCTGTCTTCGCCCGTGTGGGAAAATACGCCGTCGAGCATCACGCGGATGCCGACTTTCTTCGCCGCTTCGCACAGTTCGGTGAACTCCGTGTTCGTGCCGCACAGCGGGTCAACCTGCGTGTAGTCGCCCGTGTCGTAGCGGTGATTCGACCGTGCGCGGAAAATCGGGTTCAGGTAGATGATGTCGATGCCCATGTCCTTCAGGTAGGGCAGCTTCTCCTGAATGCCGGTCAGCGTGCCGCCGTAGAAATCCAGTTCCTGATACTTGCCGCCGCGCAGGTCGCCCACGCCCAGCAGCTCTTCGTCCCAGTTTTTGTGGACATAGCGGTCTTTGCGGTCATCAACGGCTTTTGTTGGCGCATGGCGGAAACGGTCGGGGAAAATCTGGTAGATATTCGCCCCGTGGAAGGCTTCCGGCGTCTTGTAAGCCGGGTCGTAGAGCGTAATCTGGAAGGATTCTGGCTCGCCGTGGTCATACGCGACACCGACGCCGCCAAGTTTGTCCGGCTGGTTGCCATAGCGGATGGTGCGACCGTCCTTGCGGTAAATCAGGAAGTAATACCAGAAAAGCCCCGGCGTGGTCGGCAGGGGAATGGCAACTTCCCAGACATGCTCAGCGGTCGGCAGCATGGTGTAGCAAAGTTCTTCCGTCATCCAAGTGCGCAGGACGACGCTCGTCGCTTCGTCGCAGTGCAGGCGAATCAGAACATTGCTGCCAGCCGGAGCAGGGCCGGACGGCGTGCGATAAAATTCGTTGTGGGAATCGTGCAGCAGCATGATATCCATCCAATCATCAATAATTGCGGAAACACGGCAAAAAAGCCCGAAATGCTCCGGACTTTTGAACCGGGAGCACTGCGGATGGATATTTTTCCGCAGTGCTCTCGAAAATATGCAGTTTATACCTTGCGCTTGAGCGGGTCAAGATGCCAAATGGTGTCGTTGTACTCGCGAATTGTGCGGTCGGAGCAGAAAACACCGGACATTGCGGTATTGATGACCGCCATGCGGTTCCACTTGTCGCGGTCGGCATAATCCGCGTCGATGCGGCGCTGCGCCATCGAGTACGAGCCGAAGTCTTTCAGGACGAAGAACGGATCGGCCATGTTGCCCCAGTCGCCAATCAGCAGGCTGTGATACAAATCCTGCAGGGCGCTCGGCGCGTCCGGCAGCACGGTGCCGTCGATCATCTGGGTCAACGCCAGACGCAGTTCCTGATTCGTCTCAAAGATGGTCATCGGGTTGTAGTTGCGCTCACGGTACATATCCAGCACCGTGTCGGAACGCATACCGAAGATGTAGATGTTATCCATGCCGACCTGCTCGGAAATCTCGACGTTTGCGCCGTCCATCGTGCCGATCGTGATGGCGCCGTTCATCATGTACTTCATGTTGCCCGTGCCGCTGGCTTCCTTGGACGCGGTGGAAATCTGTTCGGAGATTTCGGTTGCCGGAATCAGCAGCTGCGCGCTGGACACGTCGTAGTTTTCGAGGAAGACGACCTGCAGCATCTTGCTGGCGCGCGGGTGCTTGGCAATCAGCGCGGACAGACCGTTGATGAAGCGGATAATCAGCTTGGCGCGGTTGTAGCCCGGCGCTGCCTTCGAGCCGAAGATGAACACACGCGGCCGCATGGTGAAATTCGGGTCGTTGACGATGCGGTTGTACAGCACAAGGATGTGCAAAGCGTTGAGCATCTGACGCTTATATTCGTGCAGCCGCTTGGACTGTGCGTCGAAGATGAAGTTCGGGTCAACGATTGCGCCCTGATGTTCTTTCAGGAAATTCGACAGGCGAACCTTGTTGTTGTGCTTAATCTTCTCAAACTGCTCGCGGAACGCCGCGTCGTCAGCATAGGGCGCAAGGTCATGCAGCAGTTCCGGATCTTTCACCCAGTCTGTGCCGATGGTGTCGCAGATAAGTTTGGTCAGTTCCGGGTTGCACGCCATCAGCCAGCGGCGATGCGTGATGCCGTTGGTAATTGCGCTGAACTTCTCCGGCATAACGAGGTAGAAGTCGTGGAACGTCTCCTGCTTGAGGATATCGCCGTGCAGCTTGCTCACGCCGTTGGTGGAGAACGTCATGGCAACGCACAGGTTCGCCATGTGGATGTAACCGTAGGCAATAATCGCCATGCGGCCCACGCGCTCCGCTTCGCCGGGGAAGAAGTTCCACAGGCGCGCGCAGAGACGCTTGTTCATTTCCACCAGAATCTGATAGATGCGCGGCAGCAGGCTCTTCACCATGTCTTCCGGCCACTTTTCGAGCGCTTCCGCCATGATGGTGTGGTTGGTGTACGCCATCGTGCGGCTGACAATCTGCTGCGCTTCGTCCCAGCCCAAGCCTTCTTCGTCCATCAGCAGGCGCATCAGTTCCGGAATCGCCAGACCCGGATGCGTGTCGTTGATGTGGATGACGACCTTCTCCGGAAGCTTGCTCCAGTTCGTGCCGTTGAGCTTCTTGAAGTCCTTGAGGATGTACTGGAGGGTGGCGGAGGTGAAGAAATACTGCTGCTTCAAGCGGAGCAGCTTGCCTTCGTAGTGGTTGTCTTCGGGGTAGAGGATGTTGGAGATAGCTTCCGCCAGTTCCTTTTCCTCCGACGCCTGCACATAGTGGCCGTGGTTGAAGTCGCTCAGGTCAATGCGCTTCGGGGCGCGGGCGCTCCACAGGCGCAGACTGTTGACGGTGGAGGTGTCATAGCCCACCAGCGGCATGTCGTAGGGGACAGCCTCGACCGTGTTGTAGCCGACGTGACGGAACACCGTGCGGCCGTTCTCGTTGCCCATTTCAACGTGACCGTTGAAGTGCACTTCGCAGGCGTCCTCCATTACGGGCATTTCCCACACGTTGCCGTTGCCCAGCCAGTAGTCTGGCAGCTCGACCTGCTGACCGTCCACAATCTTCTGGCGGAACAGACCGTATTCATAGCGGATGGAGCAGCCCATCGCGGGCAGGTCAAGGGACGCCAGCGAGTCCATGAAGCACGCTGCCAGACGGCCCAGACCGCCGTTGCCCAGCGCGGGTTCAGGCTCTTCCTGAAGCACCTTGTCCACGTCGATGTGCAGTTCGTCCAGCGCTTGCTTGTAGGCATCGAGCGAGACGAGGTTCAGGATGTTGGTGTATAGGCTGCGGCCCATCAGAAATTCCACGGAGAGGTAAAATAGACGCTTGTTGTTGTTCGTCTTGCGTTCTTCGCGGGAAATCATCCATTTCTGCATGATCTGGTCGCGGACGGTGGAAGCCAGTGCGCGATAAATCTGCCCATTCGATGCTTCCTCGATGGTGCGGCCGTTATAGCGCTGCAGCTTGCCGATAATGGATGCCTTGATGGAATCCTTGTCAAAAGATGTCGTAGGCATGGGAATCCTCCTTTTTATTTGCAAAGGGGCTTTCGTGGAATGCCGTTGAATGCCCTGCTCCGGAATCAAACATTGCGATGCAAAATCATTGTTTGCATTGCCGTTGTGTATCATACCACAGAAATGGGAAAATGACAAGTATGCTTCCCGCCAGCTTCTGCGACAATTTGTCTAAAAACGCCCAAATCCGCCAAAGAACGCTGACGAAAAGTATCGAAAACAGCGAAAAACCATTGTTTTAGCAGCAAAAACCGGGCTGCACAAGGGTTCGCAGCCCGGAAATGCCTCCGCAAATAATTATGCCGATTATTGCAGCAGATACAAACAGGTTACATACAGCCCAATGCACAGCAGCAGCAACCCGAAGGAAATGCTCACGCTCATGCTGCGGATGCCGCCGGAAATTTCGCGGAAGGAAGCGTCCAGCACATACTCGAAGTCCGTGCGCATCGGGTGGCGGTACAGAATCGTGCGGTTAAGTAGCCGCGCCAGTGCATTCAGCGCGCGCCCCAGCGTGTAGGTGAAGCGGTTGCCGACAGGTACGGGCTTGCGCGTCTTGCGCATCCGGAAAATGGTCGCGCGGCTTGCCATCACGAGGTTTTCCGGCAGCTCCGCAATGAAGCGGAACACCAGTGTCAGCACCTGCGGCAGCAGCGTCAGCAGCAGCGGACGGTAGACAGCGTTCTCCAAGTCGAGCTTCTCGTTCCAACGGTTGACGTACAGGCGCACGCCGCTTTCGTCCTTGCGCGTCAGCAGCGGCAGGACAATCAGCAGATACACCGCCGCGCCGATGATGATGGAAATCGCCGCGCCCTGCAGATTCTCCGCCGAGAAGTACGCAATCGCTTCCTTCAGCGCGGGTACGCCGAAGAACGCCGCGCTTTTTGCCCCAAACGGCGTGAGCAGCAGCCCCGGCAGTGCGCCCAGGAAGGGGAGCGCCGCCGCACTGCCTAGCAGCGCAAACGCGGTTGTGCCGTTCATGTAGTGCGTCATGCCGTCGAATTCCGCCTGACGGGTCGGGTGCTTCTGCCAGAAAATGCAGATGTACAGCTTCGCCATGTACGCGACGGTCAATCCGCCGCTGATGAGGAAGAGCACTTCAATCGCCTTGTAGCCCATCCACGCGCTGCCTGCCGCCTGCATTTCGCCAATCAGTTCCAGCAGCCCTTCGTGCAGCAGACTCTTGCTGTTGTACCCGCTGCCCAGCGGCGGGATGCACGCAATGCTCAGCGCCCCCAGCAGGAACGCAATGTGCAGCAGCGGCTTTTTGCGCCCGAAGCCGCGGATATCATCAAGATTCAGTGCGTGCAGGTTCATGTACACCACGCCCGCCGCGATGAACAGCGTCAGCTTGATGAGCGAGTGGTTCAGCATGTGCATCACGCTGCCATACGCCGCCAGCGTGCCTTCGTCGCCCAGCAGCACCATCACCGACAGCCCCAGCGTGATGAAGCCGATTTGGCTCATCGACGAGCAGGCGAGCGTCCGCTTAAGGTCGGTGGAGAACAGCGCCAGCAGTGCGCCGAGGAACATCGTAATCGCGGCGAAAATCATCAGCGCATTGCCGAACGCGGCGTTGCCCTGCATCAGGTTCGCACACAGCACAATCAGCCCGAACACGCCGGATTTGGTCAGGATGCCCGACAAAAGCGCCGACGCGGGCGCAGGCGCAACCGGGTGCGCTTTCGGCAGCCAGATATGCAGCGGGAACAGACCAGCCTTCGCGCCAAAGCCGACCAGCGTCAGCCATACCGCGACGGTTACATCCTGCTGCCCCATGGCGGCGCGCAGGGACGCAAAGTCGAGTGTCCCCAGCTGATGCTGCAAGAGGAACAAGCCCATCAGCGTCGTCAGACCGCCGATGACCGCCACCGCAAGGTACGTCGCTGCCGCCCGGAGCGCGCCCGGCGTTTCCTCCTGCGCGACCCACGCATAGCTGGCGAAGGACATGATTTCAAAGAACAGGAACGTCGTGCCGAGGTTGTCCGAGAGGAACACGCCCAGCGTCGCACCGAGCGTCATCAGCGTGAAGAAGCTGTATCGCGCTTTGTTGCCGTGATGCTGGAAGTATTCCGGCGCAAACAGCCCCGTCATCATCCACATGAAGGCGGCGACGCAGCTGTACAGCCCGCGGAAGCCGTCCGCACGCAGGTACAGCCCCAGCCCGCAGAAGCCGGGCAGGGCGACTTCGCCCTCCGGCAGGAACAGCAGCACCACGCTCAGCGCAAAAATTACAATGCCCGTGATGCTCACGAACCCGTTCATGGCGCGTTCATCCCGGCGGCCAAGCATATAGGCGATGATGGCGGCGAGGAAGGGCAGGAAGGTCAGCAAAATCAGAATCCACGATGTCATCTTTCTTTCCTCCTGTCCTTAGAAAATCACACCGGCGGCAATATTCCGCAGGAATGTCACCAGCGGCTGCGACCACAGCCCCAGACCAATCATCAGCGCACACAAAATCCCCATCGGCAAGAGCATCATCCAGCTGGGATCGAGCTTCTGCCCCGCCAATTGCGCCTGATCCGCGTTGAGCGGGCGGAAGTACATCGGCAGCGCGGCGGTGAAGAGGTAGATTGCCGTCAGAATGGCGGAGATGATGAGACAGACAATCGCGACGGTTCCCATTGGCAGCCCCGTGGCGGACGCGGCGGTCAGCAGATTCCACTTGCTGACGAAGCCTGCCAGCGGCGGCGTGCCGACCAGCGCAATGCTGCCCAGCAGGAAGATGCCGCACGTCGCAGGCATAATCCTGCTGTAACCGCGCAGATCCTGCACATACTCCTTGCCGGTCTTGATGAGAATCGCGCCCGCGCAGTAGAACAGCGTAATCTTGATCACGCCGTGAATCACCAGATGGCTCAAGCTGCCCGTCATGCCGTCGGGGGTCATCAGCGCCGCGCCCATGAGCATGTAGGATAGGTTGGAGATGGTCGAGTACGCCAGACGGCGCTTGAAGTGCTGTTCGCGAACCGCCATTGTCGAACCGAAGAGAATCGTGAAGCAGCTAAGCAGCAAAGCGACCGTCTGCGCCCACGTTCCGTAGAGGAACGATGCGCCGAAGGAGTAGTAAATCACGCGCAGGACGGCGTACGCGCCCGCGTTGACGACCGCCACCGCGTGCAGCAGCGCTGTCACGGGCG
>ULRB01029777.1_pt1 | contig 27455 bp, 22 predicted proteins | sample 1955051 | NCBI WGS metagenome assembly ULRB01 (sample SAMEA4835671, study PRJEB28245) | human gut metagenome | biome: gut microbiome; material: fecal sample | place: Denmark | collected 2008 | reverse complement strand
AGGTGACTTGACAGAAGCCACAAGCGGGAACGGATCAAGTCCCTCGCCAAGGAAAGCCGGATTATACTCAAAAAACGAGACACCTCTCCTTGCATCCCAGGACAAACGACCGATTTCCTCGTCCCAAAGCATTATTTTCAATGAACTTGTGATCATGGTTTCTTATGTCTAATTCGTTGAACTTTCTTTTCTTCCTTCAAGAGGTATGCAGATGGTGGCAAATCAGGCATCAGTTCGTCAAGCGCATCTATCTGACCAATTGCTTTCAGCAGCAAAAGGAAGGTACCGAGCGACACATTGCCCGATGCACCATTCTCAAACTTATGAATAGTAGTGATTGTAATACCCGACTGTTCAGATACCTCTTTCTGTGTCATATTGCTACGCAGACGGTAATCCTTGAATCTTGCACCAAGAAGTTTTACCAATTCCGGTATAGAATACTCGTAATAATCAATCATAATTCGTTATTTTAACTTATACTGCAATACAATTTACGCTTATTTTATAGCACTATATTATATTTTGTTTATATTTATATGTGCAAAAATACTCTTTTCTTTTTAAATCCCAACAACTACCCCTAAAAAACCTGACTTTTGTTCACTTTTTAACCATAGTTTTCACGTCTGCCCCTCGCGCGCAGTGTAATGGGGGCTCCTTTTTTCTGGCGCTTGTGGCATTCGATGCAGGCAATGCTCTCCTCTTTTCTGGCATTTGTGGCATTCAGTGCAGTACAATGTTCTCCTCTTTTCTGGCATTTGCAAAATTCGGTACCAGAAAGGGCCTCCTACGGTACGGAATATGCGTGCCGTGCTCAAAAAGGCTTCCTATGTACGCGACGCGTTTTCAGAAGCCCTCCGTGCTCAAAACAGGCTTCTGGGGTACGGAAGGAATATTCGGTACCGGAAACGCCCTCCTACGGTACGCGACGCAATCCTCTAAGGCACTAAAAACAGCCTCCTCCGATACGCCCCCCCCTTAATTTATCCAGTAAGACCATATCCCAGTGCGCCACCGCATCTGAAATATGGTCTAAACTATTGAAAATCTTTGTTATAGAGAGAGTTTGCCACACGCATCAACAAACTCAGTCTAATAACTGTCATTGGCTATTCCCACTCAATGGTTGCAGGCGGTTTGGACGAGATGTCATACACTACCCTATTGATGCCGCACACCTTGCGGATAATCTCATTGGAGACGTCCGCGAGGAAATCATACGGCAGATGCACCCAGTCGGCGGTCATTCCGTCCACTGAAGTCACGGCGCGAAGAGCGACCGTGTTCTCGTAGGTACGTTCATCTCCCATGACACCCACGCTGCGCACCGGCAGAAGAACGGCTCCAGCCTGCCATACGGAATCATACAGCCCGTATTCGTAGAGTTTGTCAATATAGATAGCGTCTGCCTCCTGAAGAACGGCAACCTTCTCCGGAGTCACTTCTCCAAGCACTCGGATAGCAAGTCCAGGACCAGGGAAAGGATGGCGTCCAAGGATCTTCGGATCGAGATCAAGTGCCTTTCCAACCCTGCGCACTTCGTCCTTGAAGAGCAGGCGCAAAGGCTCCACTACCTTGAGATTCATATCCTTAGGAAGACCGCCCACATTGTGATGGCTCTTGATGGTGACCGAATGACCTTTCACCGAAGAAGACTCGATCACATCCGGATAGATAGTTCCCTGAGCAAGCCATTTGGCATCGGCAAACTTCTTCGCCTCCACATTGAAGACATCGATGAAGTCCTTTCCGATAATCTTTCTCTTCTGCTCGGGATCAACGATGCCGGCAAGGTCACCAAGGAACTTATCCGCAGCGTGAACACCCACTACATTGAGTCCCATACCCTCATAAGAGCGGAGAACAGACTCGAATTCGTTCTTTCGCAGAAGACCGGAATCCACAAATATGCAGCGAAGTTTGTTGCCTATGGCCTTGTGAAGCAGCAGACCGGCCACGCTGGAATCCACACCGCCGGAAAGCGCCAGAATAACCTCATCGTCACCGAGCTTCTCCCGGAGCTCGCGTACCGTGGTCTCCACGAAATTCTCCGGAGTCCAGTCCCCCGGACATCCGCATATTCCAAGCACGAAGTTGGCCAGAAGTTCCTTGCCGCATTCGCTGTGATAAACCTCAGGATGGAACTGTATTCCCCATGTAGGCTCATCAGGGAAACGGAAAGCAGCATTGTGAACACTGCCGGTAGAGCCTATGACTACCAGTTTCTCAGGAAGCCTTACAATGGTGTCTCCATGAGACATCCATACAGTGGACTTCTTTGGAAGCCCTGACATCAGCGCATCGGCAGCATCCACCACTTCGAGTGAAGCACGGCCGTATTCTCGGGACGTGGCAGGTACAACCTCTCCTCCGTCCTTCCATGCAAGCCACTGTGCACCATAGCATATACCCAATATAGGGAGTCTGCCACGGAATGAGCTCAAATCCGGCTGCGGAGCATCGGCATTGCGCACTGACGCCGGACTGCCGGAAAGAATCACACCCTTGACAGAGTCATCCAGCACAGGAATCTTGTCGAAAGGATGGATTTCACAATATACACCGATCTCTCGGACACGTCTTGCAATAAGCTGCGTGTACTGAGAGCCGAAATCAAGTATTAATATTTTGCTAGTCACCTCTAGTGTAATTTGGGGTTTCTTTGGTAATAGTCACATCGTGAGGGTGGCTCTCAGCCATACCGCTCGCAGTGACGCGTACGAACTTGGCACCCTTGAGGGTTTCAAGATTGGCCGCGCCGCAATAACCCATACCTGAGCGGAGTCCTCCGACAAGCTGGTACACGGTCTCGGACAACGTTCCCTTGTAAGGCACGCGTCCCACAATTCCTTCCGGAACGAGCTTGCTGACATCCGCCTTGTCCTCCTGGAAATAACGATCCTTGGAGCCGGCGGCCATAGCGTCTATGGAACCCATACCTCTGTAGGACTTGAACTTACGTCCGTTGTATATAATAGTCTCGCCAGGCGACTCCTCCGTGCCGGCAAACATGGATCCGCACATCACGCAGTCACCACCGGCAGCCAGAGCCTTGACAATATCACCGGAATACCTCAGGCCACCGTCCGCGATGAGAGTGGCGCCTGTCCCCTTGATAGCCTGGTATGCATTGAAAATCGCCGTCAACTGAGGAACGCCCACACCTGCAACGATTCTGGTGGTACAGATAGAACCAGGTCCGATACCTACCTTGACGCCATCCGCACCGGCACCGACAAGCATTCTGGCAGCTTCCTCGGTAGCCACATTGCCCACAACGACATCAATATCAGGGAACTGGACCTTCACTTTCTTGAGGAGGTCGATAACCCTCCTGCTGTGTCCATGAGCGCAGTCCAGAACAACGGCGTCCACGCTTTCAGCAGCCAGAGCAGACACCCTGTCTATCGCATCGTCCGTAATGCCGACGCCCGCCGCCACACGAAGCCTTCCCTTGCCATCCTTGCAGGCCATAGGATGAAGCCTCTCCTTGATAAGGTCCTTATATGTGATGAGTCCGACAATCTTGCCTGACTTGTCCACTACAGGAAGCTTCTCCACCTTGTACTTCTGAAGGACTGTCTTCACATGCTCGCGGTCCGTCTCGGTGTCAAGAATCGTGACCAGATTCTCCGATGTCATGGCATCTTTGATAAGCACGGTCATATCCTCCTGAAAACGGACATCCCTGTTGGTCACTATACCCACAAGATGTCTTTCACTGTCTGTCACAGGAATACCTCCGATATGGTTGTCATGCATAAGCTGCAACGCATCGCCCACCGTCTGGTCCTGATTGATGGTGACAGGGTCGTTGATCATTCCATTCTCAGAGCGCTTCACCTTACGGACTTCGGCAGCCTGTGCAGCTATGCTCATATTCTTATGAATAACGCCGATTCCACCTTCTCTCGCAAGAGCAATGGCCATCGGCGCTTCGGTTACTGTATCCATAGCAGCGGACACAATCGGGATATTGAGGGTAATGTTCCGCGAAAAGCGGCTGCTCAGATCGACTTCTCTCGGAAGAACATCCGAGTAAGCTGGAATCAAGAGCACATCGTCGAAGGTGAGACCTTCCAAAGCGATTTTATCTTCTACGAACGACATAGGGAATATTTTTATATTCAGACAAAGTTACATAAAAAATGGAGCAGTAACAAATTTTCATTGCTCCTGAACAGATGATTTGGATTTGCGTTTGCGATATAGCTGCCATGAGTTGTAGCAGTTGTGCCAGATGCTGTAAAACCCTCCTGCCACCGACACCACAGGGGTGAAAAAGGTGTACCCCATCCATATTCCGAACACGGTGTTCTTCTGACCGAGAGCCTGTCCGGCCGAAATGCGGCATTTGCTGCGCGCACCGATTGTCTTGCCGGCCCAGAACTGGAACACACATGCAAGAAGGGACCCCACAAGAATCTCCACAAGCACTACCGCTCCTGCGGTATTCTGCACCATCGCCCTGGTACTCATAAGGATAGCAAGGCTCAGAGAGAACGCCCAAATATAAAACGGCAGCTCAGTACACTTCACCAGCATGGCATGGAACGAAGGCAGAAGATACCTCACGACCCAGGCCAGCATACATGGAGCGATAAGAAGCGGGAACACCTTCACGAGTATTTTCAAGAACGCCGAATAGAACGACAGCCCTTCCACCGGGTGCACTATCGGGACCATAAGAGGGACCAGCACCGACACCAGCAGATTGATAAGTACCGTATAGGTCACCACTCCTGCCATGTTGCCGCCGAGCTTTCCGGTAATCACCGCACACGCCGTGGCCGTAGGGCAGATGATGCAGAGCATGAAAGCCTCCACCCCATGACGCATAGGCAGATTCGGAACAAACGCCAGCAGCAATGCCAACAGCACAAACAGACCGCCCTGAAGTACCAGAAGCCACAACATCCATCTGTGCGGACGCATCTGGTGCGGCTCGATCCGGCAGAAACTCAAGAACAGCATCACGAAAAGCAGCACCGGCTGCAGCCTTGTGACCACTTCCGCCAGAACGGGCCCGGCGAAATGGAGCACCGGCAGTGCGTGATATGCAAGATAGGATGAAGCTCCGACTATCATACTGACAATCAGAGCCCAATCCCTTAGAAACTTCTTAAAAGTATATTGATAGGCCGCCATCCCCTACTGCTCCATCTTACGAAGGTAGCACTCCAACGTGTTCTCCATAAGCATGGCAATAGTCATCGGACCGACTCCACCCGGAACAGGTGTAATCCATGAGGCAGCCATTGCAGCTGACGGGAAATCCACGTCGCCTACAAGCTTTCCTTCGGCATTTCTGTTCATGCCCACGTCTATCACCACGGCACCTGGCTTGACCATATCTCCTGTGACAACTCCTTCCTTTCCGACGGCCACCACCAGAATGTCAGCCTCAAGGGTGACTTTCCTAAGGTCCGGCGTACGGGAATGGGCGATAGTCACCGTCGCATTCTCGTCCAGAAGCAATTTGGCAACAGGCTTTCCGACTATATTGCTTCGTCCGACCACCACGGCGTTCTTGCCGTTGATGTCTATACCGGTGCTCTTTATCAGTTCTATGATACCTTTTGGGGTACATGGCTTGATGCATGGCGCTCCCACCCACAAAGAACCCACATTGAGAATATGGAATCCGTCCACATCCTTGGTCTTGTCTATGGCGAAAATCACTTTGGACTCATCAATGTGCCTTGGAAGAGGAAGTTGCACAAGTATTCCGTCCACGGTATCATCGTGGTTGAGGTTATCAATCACCTTGAGAAGTTCAGCTTCTGAAACAGTCTCCGGAAGTTCAATCTGACGCGATTCCATCCCCACGTACGCAGCAGTCTTGACCTTGTTGCGCACATACACCTGACTTGCAGGATTGCATCCGACGATAATCACGGTAAGCGACGGCTTACGGCCGAAACGCTTTTCAAACACCTCCACACGGGCCTTGACAGAAGTCTTGACTCTCTCGGATATGAGTTTGCCGTCAATAATCCGTCCGCCACCGTTTTCCAGAGCCCAATGCGCGATATCCTTGCGATAGAAAAGATTGTCGCACCGTATCTCAGCTATCTGAGCATACACCTTCCCGGCAGCCTCAGCGATACTGCGTCCTTCGCATACCACCATCATAACCCGGCCACCGGCTGTCACCAGATTGCCATCCTTGAGAGCGGTGCCCATGTGGAACACCTTACCGTCCACCAACTCGACGCCTTCAATCACGGCACCCTTCTCATATTTTCCCGGATAACCCTTGGATGCCAGGACAACTCCCATCGTCACAGCCTTTTTCCACTGAAGAGGCTGAGGTGCACGGGATACGGCTATGGACTCGAAAATATCGTACGGATCACTTTCAAGCAGCGGCAGCACAACTTCCGTTTCCGGATCGCCGAAACGGGCATTGAACTCTATAACCTTGATTCCGTCCGCAGTCTTCATAAGACCACCATAGAGCACACCGGAAAGCGGACACCCTTCGGCACACATGGCTTTCGCCGCAGGCACCATTATCTTCTCGAACGCATAGTCCCAGTCCTGCTTCGTAATGAACGGAAGTCCCGTATAGGCACCCATGCCGCCGGTATTAGGCCCCAGATCCCCGTCAAAAGCCCTTTTGTGGTCTTGAGACAAAGGCATCGGATACACATTCTCGCCATCCACAAAACACATGAAAGAAAATTCCGGACCAGTGAGGAAATCCTCCACAACCACCTTGCCTTCTCCGAACTCTTCTTCAAGAAGCATCATCCGTAGCGCAGCATCAGCCTCCTGAAGAGTCTGAGCCACTACAACTCCCTTTCCGGCGGCAAGTCCGTCATATTTGAGAACTGTCGGGAAAGATCCGCCCCTGACATATTCGAGAGCCTGTGCATACGAGCTGAAAGACCTGTATGATGCAGTAGGTATGTCGTACCTGCGCATCAATTCTTTTGCGAACTCCTTGCTGCTTTCTATGCGGGTAGCAGAAAGGGTGTGTCCGAAAACTTTCAGGCCGGCTCCGCGGAACTCATCCACGATACCCTTTGCCAACGAAGCCTCCGGGCCCACTACGGTGAGATCAATTCCATGGCTCAACGCAAATTCCTTAAGAGCCGCAACATCCGTGTCCTTTATAGGGACATTTGTGGCAGTCAATCCAATCCCGGCGTTACCGGGCGCGCAGAACACCTGAGCCACCTGAGGAGAACGTACCAGCGCATCCACAATGGCATGGCATCTTCCGCCACCGCCAACCACAAGAACTTTCTTTCCTTCCATATACTAATGTTTGAAATGTCTCACTCCTGTAAATATCATGGTGATGCCAAGTTCGTCAGCCTTGGCAATGGCATCAGCATCACGGATACTTCCGCCCGGCTGCACAATGGCAGTCACTCCATATCTGGCTGCAAGAGCCACCGTGTCATCGAAAGGCAGGAACCCATCGGATGCGAGCACGAGGCCTTCGGTCACCCCGGCATTGCGAGCTTCATTGAGAGCAATCTCCGCAGAGCCCACACGATTGGTCTGACCTGCGCCGATGCCTACGGTACGGCAGCCTTTCACGACAGCTATCGCATTGGATTTCACATGCTTGACTATCTTCCATCCAAAGTCAAGATCCTTCATCTGCTCCTCCGTAGGCTTCTGCTTGGTAACGCACATTTCCGGAGTCAGAACCTCCACACTGGTATCAAGTGTCTGGGCAAGCATGCCTCCATTGACGGAAATATACTGCATATCATCTCCGGAAGACGGAGTCATATCGACCTGCAGCACGCGCAGATTCTTCTTGGACGACAGAATCTCAAGGGCCTCAGGGGTAAATGAAGGCGCAATCACAATCTCAAGGAAAATAGGCTTCATGCCGGCAGCCACTTCCGCTGTCAATTCCCTGTTGACCGCTACGATACCGCCATAGATGCTCACCTTATCAGCTTCGTACGCCTCCTGCCATGCCTTCTCGATAGTATCGGCCACGGCAGCTCCGCACGGGTTCATGTGCTTCAGAGCCACGCAGAAAGGCTGCTCGAAGTCCCTTACCACGTTAAGAGCCGCATTGGCGTCCTGAATATTGTTGTAAGAGAGCTCTTTCCCCTGAATCTGCTTTGCAAATGCCAAAGAGTATGGTTCAGGCCTAAGGGCCGCAAAGAACTTCGCACTCTGGTGAGGGTTCTCGCCGTAGCGGAGAGGCTGCTTAAGGTCATACTCCAGGAAGAGCTTCTCGTTAAGCCCTGCTTTCTCCCGCATGTAGGTGGCGATGCACATATCATATTCCGCAGTATGGGTATATGCCTTGGCGGAAAGCTTCAGACGGGTATCGTCAGATGTTCGTCCGGAGGCCTTCAGCTCTGCGAGCACGGTGCCATAATCGGCAGGGTCACAGACAATTGTCACATCCTTCCAGTTCTTGGCCGCACTGCGTACCATGGACGGCCCCCCGATATCGATATTCTCGATGGCGTCCGCCATTGTAACTCCTTCCTTCGCTATTGTCTGACGGAAAGGATACAGATTGACGCATACAAGATCAATCGTGCCTATTCCCTGCTCTTCAAGGGTCCGCATGTGCTCCGGAAGCTCACGTCTGGCGAGTATTCCGCCATGAACCTTGGGATGAAGAGTCTTCACCCTGCCGTCCAGAATCTCCGGAAATCCTGTGACATCGCTTATTCCAATGGTCTGTATTCCATTGTCATCTAATAGTTTACGAGTTCCTCCGGTGGCTATTATCTCCCACCCGAGTTCTTTCAAACCGCTTACAAATTCGACAAGACCGCTCTTGTCGCTGACGCTTACTAATGCTCGCTTCATACTAATAATTTTGATATTGTGTCCACATAGAGTTCATGCTCTATGACCTGTCCGATACGATGTACCTCCGCTGGGTCATCACCGTCATATTCAAAGGCTCTCTGCGCTATTATTTTTCCGCCGTCGAGCTGCTCATCGACATAGTGGATAGTGATTCCATACACCTTCACTCCATATTCCACGGCCTGCTCCACCGCCCGTGCACCGCGAAACGCCGGAAGAAGAGACGGGTGAATGTTGATTATCCGTCCACGATAAGCATTCAGAAGGACGCTGCCGACTATCCTCATATAACCGGCCAGACAGACAAGTTCCACACCGCGTGCCTCCATCATGGATACTATCTCCCGCTCATAGTCAGCCTTGCTGTCATAATCTTTGGGAGAGAACACGAACGTTTCTATACCACGCTCACGGGCCTTGGCGACAACGGGAGCCCCCGGTTTGTCGCAGACCATCAATGACACGCAGGCATCGAGTCTGCCGTCAGAGCAAGCGTCGGCTATGGCATCGAAATTTGTCCCCTGACCGCTGGCGAATACTGCAAGACGTCTCATTTCAGAACAATGTTAACTCCCGGGACATCCGTCACCTTACCGATAATCGAAGCCTTCTCGCCGTGAGACTCAAGGATTTCGATAGCCTTTCCGGCTTCCGACCCATCCATTACGACCACCATTCCGATTCCCATGTTGAAGATGTTGAACATCTCCCTGTGAGGCACCCCGCCCCATTTTTCCAACATTCTGAATACCGGAAGTATCTCCCATGTCCCCTCGTGTATCTCCAGTCCCTGACCGTCATGAAGGACTCTTGGAATATTCTCATCGAATCCTCCGCCTGTAATATGTGCCACACCGTGAACGTCGCAGTTCCTTATGACGTCCAGAACCTGCTTCACATAAATCCTCGTCGGTGTGAGCAGCACGTCTCCAAGACGCCTTCCTCCAAACTCGGGAATCTCATCCATATAGTCATGACCGCTGTCAGCAACAATCTTGCGGACAAGGCTGAATCCGTTGGAATGGACACCCGTGGAAGCGATTCCCACAAGCACGTCCCCGACTTTCACCTTGCTGCCGTCTATGAGCCTGGATTTCTCCACCACTCCGGTAGTATATCCGGCTATATCATATTCTCCGCCTTCATACATACCCGGCATCTCCGCGGTCTCTCCACCGACAAGAGCGCATCCTGCCTGACGGCATCCTTCCGCAACGCCCGCCACTATGGCCTCTATCTTCTCAGGAACATTGTGTCCCACAGCCACATAATCAAGAAACACCAACGGTTCGGCGCCTTGTGCCAGCACATCATTGACGCACATGGCCACGACATCTATACCCACGGTATCATGCTTGTCCATCGCAAACGCGATCTTGAGTTTGGTGCCCACTCCGTCAGTTCCGCTGACAAGCACCGGCTCCTTGACACCGAGCGCTGAAAGGTCAAACATACCGCCGAAGGCTCCTATATTGCCCATCGTGCCTATTCTTGATGTGGATGCGACGTGCTGCTTGATGCGGCGGACAACTTCGTATCCTGCTTCCAGGTTGACACCTGCATTTTCGTAAGACTTTGCCATATTGATGTTATTGTTGTGACTTGTTGGTGGACAGAAGTCGGTTGAGAACTTCCTCATAAGATGCTACTATATAACCCATGTCGTGACGGAAACGGTCCTTGTCGAGCCGTTTGTTCGTAGCCGCGTCCCAGAAACGGCTGGGGTCAGGACTGATTTCGTCCACCAGCATTATCTTTCCATCGGCATCCCGTCCGAACTCAAGCTTGAAATCGACGAGCTTGATATTCAGCGGAGTGAACAGCTTCAAGAGCAGTCCGTTGACTTTTGCCGCCACGTCATATATGTACTTGAGATCTTCGAATCCTACAATTCCGAGCGCTACCGCCTGAGTATCATTGATAAGAGGGTCACCCAACTCGGAGTTGTTGTAATTCAGATCATATATGACCGTGGATGGTTTGGTACCTTCCTCTATTCCAAGCCTGTCGGAAAGAGAACCGGCGATGTAATTGCGTACGACCACCTCGAGCGGAATATTCTCGCTCTTGCGACAGAGCTGTTCCCTGTCATTGAGAGTGGAAATGTAGTGGGTATATATGCCGTTCTTTTCGAGATACTCAAAGATAAGAGCGGAGATTTTGTTGTTCACTATACCCTTCTGCGGGAACACTGCCGTCTTGACGTTGTTGAACGCAGTGGCCACATCCTTGAAGTGGAACACCACTATGCCCGCATCATCGGTAGCATAGACCCGTTTCTCGTTGCCGTCAAATAAGAGTTCTTTCTTAACCATTTCAATCTATTTGCGGAAATAATTGACTGCATTCTCAAACAGAGGCTGCTCCATATCCTCGTCTATGTTCTTGAAGACGTTTTTCTCATAACGCTCGCTGTGGCCCATCTTTCCAAGTATCTGTCCGTCAGGACTTATGATACCCTCGATAGCATAGAACGAGCCGTTTGGATTGTACGGAGACTCCATCGTGACGTTCTCAGTGAACGGATTGACATACTGGAAAGCCACCTGACCGTTCTCAAACAGCTCCCTGGCAAGCGCCTCGTTCACGACGAATTTGCCTTCTCCATGACTGACAGCTATGGTATGGAGGTCTCCCTCGTTCATCCCGGCGAGCCAAGGGGAACGGGTGGTTGACACTCTCGTGGTCACCATCTGTGAGATGTGACGGTTGATATCGTTGCGGAAGAGCGTAGGAGAATCCTTTGTGAGCATTCCGGTCTTTCCGTAAGGGAGAAGTCCGCTCTTGACAAGGGCCTGGAATCCGTTGCAGATTCCAAGAATGAGTCCGTCACGGGCAATCAGCTTCTCTATCTCGGCAGACACCTCGCTGTTGTTGAGCACATTGGCTATAAACTTACCGCTTCCGTCCGGCTCATCTCCAGCGGAGAATCCTCCTGCAAGGGCAAGTATGTGACATTCTGATATATTGCGGCTCATCTCGCGGATGGAGCGGCGCACGTCTTCGGCCGTAAGATTGCAGAATACGCCGAATCTCACTTCGGCACCGGCCTTGCGGAAAGCCTTGGCCGTATCGTAATCGCAGTTGGTTCCAGGGAACACAGGTATGAACACCACAGGATGCTCAACAGGCTCACCATGATATTTGGCCTTTCTTGCAGGAGCACCGGCCTGTACGTTCATCATCTTCTTGTGAGATGCAGCCATTGTGGCAGGATATACCTTGGAATATCTCTCTGTGTTGGCCTTCATAAGAGAGTCCACGCTGATATTCACCCCGTTGATACGGAGATATCCGTCCTCTCCGTCCGTCACGGTGCCGAGATACTCCGCTGCAGGGAAATCAAGGGTCTTCTCAGACTCTACCACGATAGAGCCGTAGCCATAGGAGAACAGATCTTTCTCGGATACTTTTACGTCCACTCCGAAAAGATTGCCGAATGACATCTTGGCAAGGGCTTCAGCCACACCGCCGAAGCCTACCGACCATGCGGAAACGATATTGCCGTCTTCAATCTGTGAGTGGATGTAGTTCCAGTTGGCCTTGAGGGCTTCGGTGTCCGGCATCCTGTTGCCGAGCGGCGTATGTCTTATGAGATAGAGCTTGTTGCCCTCCCATTTCAACTCAGGAGAAATCACCTTGGATGCATCTACGGTAGTGATACCGAATGCAATAAGAGTAGGAGGTACGTTTATGTGCTCGAACGTTCCGCTCATGGAGTCCTTTCCGCCGATGGACGGAAGCCCGAGAGCGACCTGCATCTTAAGAGCACCAAGAAGCGCACTCAAAGGCTTGCCCCAGCTGTGGGCGTCCGAAGTCATCCTCTCGAAATACTCCTGATAAGAGAACCTCATCCCGGAATAGTCCGCACCGCAGGCCACCACCTTGCTGCACGCCTCCACCACGGAATAAGCTGCACCGTGGTACGGGCTCCAGGTGGAAATGAACGGGTTGTATCCGTATGCCATTACACTGGCGGTGTCCGTATATCCGCTTACCGGGAGTTTCTGGACCGATACCTGGGTTTCCGTGGCTTGAAGCGCACCGCCGTAAGGCATAAGCACCGTCGAGCGGCCGATAGTGGAGTCAAACATCTCCACCAGACCTTTCTGGGAAGCCACGTTCGGAAGTTTCATCACAGAGGTCATTTTCTCCTTGAGAGAATCTCCCTTCACCTCAAAAGCGAACGGATCTCTATCCTCCACCGCTGAAACTTCCGCCTCCGCATAATGCCTGGCACCAGCACTGTCTATGAATTCACGGCTGATGTCCGCCACCATTTCAGAATTGTTGAACATCCTCATGCGGCCACGGTCTGTAACATCCGCCACATGAGTCACTTCCACATTCTCCGAGAGGCAATATTTCTCAAACTGCTCCCTGTCGGAAGCCTCTACCACCACGGCCATTCTCTCCTGCGACTCGCTGATTGCAAGTTCGGTAGAATTAAGACCGCTGTATTTGGCAGGAACCCTGTCCAGATATATGTCAAGACCAGGAGCAAGCTCTCCGATGGCTACACTTACGCCGCCTGCTCCGAAATCGTTGGACTTCTTGATGAGTTTTGTGACTTCCGGGCGACGGAACAGCCTCTGGAGCTTTCTCTCTTCAGGGGCGTTACCCTTCTGGACCTCACTTCCGCAAGTCTCGATAGATGATTCGGTATGCTCCTTGGACGAGCCTGTCGCACCGCCGATACCGTCGCGTCCGGTACGTCCGCCAAGAAGAAGAATCACGTCTCCCGCCGCCGGGCTTTCGCGACGCACGTCGGATGCTTTCACGGCACCCACCACAGCGCCCACCTCAAGTCTCTTGGCCACATAGCCTTCGTGGTAAATCTCACGCACATGGGTGGTGGCAAGACCTATCTGGTTGCCATAGCTGGAATATCCCGCTGCGGCCTTGCGGCTGATGACGCACTGAGGGAGCTTGCCGGCAAGAGTTTCACTTACAGGCTTTGTAATATCGCCCGCTCCGGTCACACGCATGGCCTGATACACATACGCACGGCCGGAAAGAGGGTCGCGGATGGCGCCTCCAAGACAGGTGGAAGCCCCTCCGAAAGGTTCTATCTCGGTAGGATGGTTGTGGGTCTCGTTCTTGAACTGGAGAAGCCATTTCTCCTTCTGTCCGTCCACATCCACATCCACGAAAATGCTGCATGCATTATTCTCCTCGCTCTGCTCCATATCGTCGAGCAGTCCCTTCTTCTTCAGGTAGCGTGCGCCGATGGTGGCGAGTTCCATAAGGCACAGGCTCTTGTGCTCGCGCCCCAGTTCCTTACGGATGCCGTAGAACTCTCCGAGCTCCGATTCGATCTCTTCCTTCATGAAAGAGTCGTCCACCTTGATGGACTGAAGCTCGGTGGTAAAGGTCGTATGACGGCAATGGTCACTCCAATATGTATCAAGAATCCTGAGTTCGGTCTCCGTCGGATTACGCTTCTCGCCCCGGAAATACTTCACCACCTCCCCAAGGTCGTCGGCAGTCATGGCCAATCCCCATTTCTTGCAGAAAGAGGCGTAGTCTTCCGGCTTCATGTCCGTAAATCCGCTCATGTCCGCAAGCGGCTTCACATCCACAGCCTCAGCGTCAGAAAGCCTTGAGAGGTCCTTTGGTCTGGACTCGACAGCGTTGATATAATAATGACGCACGGCTTCCATATCTTTCTCTGACATATCGTCGTCGAAGACAAGAAGCCGTGAGCTTTTGATTCTTACATCCGCAGAAGGGTCTATCAAATGGACGCAATCCACTGCCGATGAAGCCCTCTGATCAAACTGGCCCGGTATATATTCCACGGCCAGATATTTCTTTCCGTCCAAAGGACATTCGTCCGTCACCGTGTCAGTGACAATCTCCCCGAAGACGGAGTATCTGCATTTTTCAAGAAGCGCATCCGAGAACCCGAAAAGGTCATAGACATTGAGCAGTCTGAGGGTACGGAGCGACAGAGAAAGATTTTCATTGAACTCCCTTCTGAGACTTTCCGCCTCAACCCGGAATTCCGAATTCTTCTCCACGAAAATACGGTGTGCTTTCATATTATTGACACAAGTTCCGCAAGTATATTATATTGTTCTTTCAAGCCTTGTGCGTCCCGCGGAACTTCTTCCTCCCGCACAATTCTCGTTTACGTTACCTTCTTTCAAATCCCTTCCACTGAAGAATGGATCACAAGGGCGTCTAAAGTTCTGTGTCAAGAACCTTTTCGGCCTGTTTCTTACGGAAATCTTCAAGTCTTGCAGCAAGTGCACTGTCTTGAAGAGCGAGAATCGAGATAGCGTACAGCGCAGCATTCTTCGCTCCGTCTATCGCCATGGTAGCTACAGGAATGCCGGACGGCATCTGAACGATGGAGAGAAGGGAGTCAAGTCCGTTTAGCGCTTTGCTTCTGATAGGAACGCCGATTACGGGGAGAGATGTCATAGCAGCAGCCATACCAGGAAGGTGCGCGGCCCCGCCGGCTCCGGCAATCACGATACCCACGCCTCTGTCCTTGGCCGAAGCCATGTATTCGCAGAAAAACTGTGGGGTACGGTGTGCACTGATGACTTTCTTTTCGTAGGAGACTCCGAACTCTTCGAGAGTCTGACAAGCGGCTGACATTACATCCCAGTCGCTCTTTGAACCCATTATTACACTAACTTTCATTATATAGAGAGAAACTTATCCTCACCAACGGAACTGCAAATTTACAACAATACTGCACGGCTTGCAAATGAAATTATCGACATTTTGAAAATATTTTTTGTTGATAATTTTTTTGTAGATTTACCGGTAAATATATGTATCTTTGTAAGAATTTATGGCTCAGGACCTGTTGTTAAAAGGTAGCGGTCCCGACATTCTCATCAGGGACGGCATTATACGCCGGAAAGGCCTCGGAATCGAAGCCGGTCCGGATGTCACCGTCATTGACACGACAGGACTGACTGTCAGCGGGGGGTTCACCGATCTCCATGTCCACTTCAGAGAGCCAGGATACTCTTATAAAGAAACCATCAGAACGGGCAGTCTCGCAGCGGCAAGAGGAGGTTACACCACAGTGTGCACAATGCCGAATCTGAACCCGGTGCCGGACAGTCTCCGACATCTGGACCTCGAACAGGAAATCATCGACAGGGACGCAGTCATACAGGTACTGCCATACGCCTCCATCACTATCGGGCGAAAGGGAGAGCAGCTCGTGGACTTCAGCAGCCTCAAAGGCAGATGCGTGGCGTTCTCCGATGACGGGAGCGGCGTACAGAGCCGGGAAATGATGCTGAAAGCCATGGAAGCGGCAGCCGACAACGGGTGCATCATCGCGGCCCACTGCGAAGACAACAGCCTTCTTCGCGGAGGCTACATCCACGACGGCGCATGGTGCCACGAGCACGGACACAAGGGTATATGCTCCGAAAGCGAATGGGGCCAGATAAAACGGGACCTCGAGCTTGCAGAACTTACCGGATGCCGGTACCATGTATGCCACATCTCCACGGCAGAAAGCGTAGATCTTATAAGACGGGCCAAGGACAGAGGAGTAAGGGTAAGCTGCGAGACGGCGCCGCACTATCTCGCCCTGTGCGAAAACGATATGATGGAGGACGGAAGATTCAAGATGAATCCCCCTCTTAGGTCTTCCGCCGACAGGGACGCCCTCATAGCGGGACTCAACGACGGTACCATAGACGCCATAGCGACAGACCATGCACCTCACTCCCCCGAAGAGAAATCCAAGGGCCTTGAGCACAGCGCAATGGGCATCTCCGGACTGGAAACGGCGTTCCCGGTACTCTACACTTACCTTGTCATGAGCGGAAAGGTATCCCTTCAGAGAATACTCGAAGCCCTCACTTCATCTCCGCGCAAAGCATTCGGACTACCTCCGGTATTGGAAGAGGGCGCGGCAGCCGATATCGCCATCATCGACACTCGTACGGAATTCACTATAGACAGCAGCCGGTTCCTCTCACAGGGCCACTCCACACCTTTCGAAGGAAAGAGGGTGCAGGGAAAGGTCCTGATGACCCTCAAGGACGGCGTTGCGGTCTGGAAAGACAATAATTGACAATATGTATAAATCAACGTTTATTATAGTGAGCAACAAAGAGATAGCCACGAGGTCCTATCGTTTGAGGCTCATGGGCAACTGCTACGGACATATCCCGGCGCCAGGACAGTTCGTAGATATCGCCATTCCGGGGTTCTATCTTCGACGTCCCATTTCGGTATGCGGTGCCGACAATCTCAGTATAACATTGATTTACAAGACCGTAGGAGGAGGCACGGAGGCGCTGTCACGCATGAAGGAAGGCGATACGGTGGAGCTGCTGCTTCCGCTCGGCCACGGGTTCACGCCGGAAGCCTGCAAAGACAAGGCTCTTCTCGTAGGCGGAGGTCTGGGATCGGCACCGATGTACTTCCTGGCAAAGACCCTTCTCGAACAGGGAAAGCAGGTAAGCATAGTGCTCGGGTTCAACCGCTCCGATGAAATTGTCCTGCAGAGCGAGTTCCGCTCGCTTGGCATAGAACCGGTGATAGCCACGATGGACGGCAGCGCAGGTGTGAAAGGATTTGTCACAGATGCCATCCGCCAAACGGCACCTGAGTTCGACTTTTTCTACTGCTGCGGACCGATGCCGATGATGAGCAGCCTGTGCCGGACTCTTGACTGTCACGGAGAAGCGAGTCTGGAGGAAAGGATGGGATGCGGCGCCGGATTCTGCTACGGGTGCAGTTGTCACACAACCGTAGGCACAAAGAGAATCTGCAAAGACGGACCGGTATTCAAAAAGGAGGAAATCGTATGGTAGGCAAAGATTTATCTGTACAGCTCGGGAATATCACGCTCACCAATCCAGTGATTCCGGCAAGCGGCACTTTCGGCTTCGGACTGGAGATGGCGGACAGTTTTGATCTGAACGTGCTCGGGGGCATAAGCCTGAAGGGCACGACCAGCCAGGAGCGTTTCGGAAATCCGACCCCGCGCATCGCGGAATGCCCTTGTGGAATGATCAACTCGGTGGGGCTCCAAAACCCTGGAATCGACGCATTGGTCCGCGACAAGGTTCCGGCACTAAGAAAGGTCTATTCCGGCACCGTCATTGCGAACATCAGCGGATTCAGCCTGGAAGAATATGAAGAATGCTGCGCCAAAGCCGACGCATGCGATGGAATTGACATGATAGAGGTCAATATCTCATGCCCTAACGTACACAACGGAGGAATGGCATTCGGCACCACCCCGGAAGCGGCGGCTCAGGTCACGGCCGCGACAAAAAAGGTCAGCCACAAGCCGCTGTTTGTCAAGCTCAGCCCCAACGTGACCGACATAGTGAGCATAGCCAGAGCCTGCGAAGATGCCGGAGCTGACGGTCTTACCCTCGTCAACACGTTCCTCGGAATGAGAATCGACATCAAACGCCGCCAGACGGTGGTTGCGGCAGGCGCAGGCGGATTCTCAGGAAGAGCCATTTTCCCTATTGCAGTAAGAATGGTCAACCAGGTAAGCAAGGCATGCAGCATCCCCATAATGGGCTGCGGCGGGGTCGCCTCCGCGGAGGATGTCATAGAGATGATGATGGCGGGGGCAAATGCAGTGCAGATAGGAGCCGAGAACATACGCAACCCGTTTGTATGCAAGGAAACAGTAGAAGCACTTCCTTCACTTATGGACAGTCTCGGCATAAACAGTCTCTCAGAAATAACAGGTATAGTATAAAAATATGGCAAAAGACGTTATCATAGCCTGCGACTTCAGCAGCAGGCAGCAGACGATGGACTTTCTCGCTCTTTTCAAGGACTGCGAGAGGAAACCGTTCCTCAAGATAGGAATGGAATTGTTCTACAGTGAAGGTCCCCAGATTGTCCGGGACATAAAGGCTGCCGGACACAAGGTATTCCTTGATCTCAAACTCCACGATATTCCGAATACTGTAAAGAAAGCGATGCGGGTTCTTGCCGGGCTCGGAGTTGACATGTGCAACGTACATGCTGCGGGCACGATAGAGATGATGAAAGCGGCTATTGAAGGCCTCACCGCCGAAGACGGTACAAGACCTCTGCTCATAGCTGTCACCCAACTCACATCCACCAGCGAGGAGAGAATGCAGAAAGAGCTTCTTATCGGTGCAGGAATCAACGAGACCATCGTAAAATACGCATCCAATGCCAGGGAAGCCGGTCTGGACGGAGTGGTATGCTCCCCTCTCGAAGCCGGAATGGTAAAGGAAGCCTGCGGCTCCGGATTCATCACAGTCACCCCGGGCATCAGATTTGCAGATGCGGCCAAGGACGACCAGGTGCGCATCACCACCCCCGCCCGCGCAAGGGAAATCGGCTCGGACTACATAGTTGTGGGAAGGCCTGTAACCGCAGCACCGGACCCGGTGGAAGCATATCAGCGTTGTGTAAAAGAATTTTTGAATATCTAATAATATGGATCGTATCATCGCCAAGGAACTCCTTTCCATAGGAGCCGTTTTCCTCAGACCGGAGGAGCCGTTCACTTGGGCAAGCGGCATCAAGAGCCCTATTTACTGCGACAACAGACTCACTCTGTCCGCACCATCCACAAGAGACAAAGTGGAGCACGGACTGGCCGAATTGGTAAAGACTTATTACCCTGAATGCCAGATGCTTATGGGTACATCCACAGCCGGTATCGCACATGCTGCCATCACCGCCACCATACTTGGGCTGCCCATGGGATACGTAAGAGGTGAAAGCAAGAGCCACGGTCGCAACAACCGTATTGAGGGCCGCATGGATCCGGGGACGAAAGTAGTGGTGGTAGAGGACCTCATTTCTACCGGAGGAAGCGCCATAGATGTAGTGGAAGCATTGCGTGAAGCGGGCGCCGAAGTCCTCGGGATAGTGAGCATCTTCACCTATGGAATAAAGAAAGGTCTCGACAGGATCGCTGCCGCACACACCGAGAACCACTCGCTCAGCAATCTCGACACCCTCGTGGACGTAGCCATTGAAGAGGGGTACATAGAATCCAAGTGGAAAGATATGATAATCCAATTCAGAAACTCATTATGAAACATTTGATTGACCCTACGGATCTGACCCGCGAAGAGACGGACCAGATCGTATCTATGGCGGAAGATATTATCGCTCACAGGGAGAAGTATCAGGACCTGATGGCACATAGGAAGCTCGCTACGCTATTCTACGAGCCGAGCACCCGTACAAGGCTGAGTTTCACCTCGGCAATGATGGAACTCGGAGGCAACGTTCTCGGGTTTTCAGATGCCAAAAGCTCGTCAGTAAGCAAGGGTGAGACCGTGCAGGACACTATCAGGGTAGTGGGCTGCTTCGCCGATGTCATCGCCATGAGGCATTACATAGAAGGAGCGCCTCTTGCCGCGGCGGAAGTATCCCGCGTGCCTATCATCAACGCCGGCGACGGAAGCCACAGCCATCCTACCCAGACTCTTACCGACCTTCTGACCATCAAGAGGGAACTCGGTCACATAGGCAATATGACTATCGGATTCTGCGGCGACCTCAGATTCGGACGCACAGTACATTCCCTTATAAAGGCTCTCACCAGATATGAGGGCATCAAGGTGATTCTCATCGCCCCGCAGGAGCTTGCACTTCCGGACTATATCAAGCAGGACGTGTGCGAGAAATCCGGAATATCCTATTTTGAAACTGACAATCTGGATGATGTCATGCCGGAACTCGACGTCCTCTACATGACCCGCGTCCAGAAAGAGAGGTTCCTCGATGAAGATGAGTTCGACAGGGTCAAAGACAGTTTCGTGCTGGACGCAAGAAGAATGGCTCTCGCCAAAGAGAAAATGGCGGTACTACACCCGCTGCCTCGCGTCAACGAAATCCTTAAGGAAGTGGATGCAGACCCGCGTGCCGCGTATTTCCGTCAGGTGGAGAACGGCAAATTCGTCCGTATGGCTCTTATCAGCAAACTCCTCGAATGGAAAAATGACCCGGCGCACACAATGCCCGAGGGCGAAGCTCCAGTGCTGGACGCAACCCTGCATTGCAGCAACTCCAAGTGCATCTGCAACCATGAGAATGTGGAACCACGCTTTCGCGTAACATCCGGCGGAGTGATCCGCTGCTGGTACTGCGATTCCAAAGTAAGGGGATAATACCATGATACAGATTAAAGACTCTGTCTTCTACATAGGCGTGGATGACCACGATATAACTCTCTTCGAGAGCCAGTATCCTGTGCCGCAGGGAGTATCCTACAATTCGTATTTCATTGACGACGAGAAGCTTGCCGTAATCGACTCCGTAGATGCCAGCAAGGCCGCCCTGTGGCTTGACAATGTCGGAAAAGCTCTGCACGGCAGGCAGCCGGACTATCTGGTGGTACATCACCTGGAGCCGGATCATTCGGGGTCCATCGAGGCATTCATCGAAAAATACCCGGCGGCGCAGATAGTACTCGGGACGAAGGCGGCCGCCATGCTCCCGCAATTCCTCACCGGCGGGCAGGCTGTCAGCATGGTCAAGATTGGCGAAGGGGACACTCTCGAACTTGGGCACCATAGTCTGAAATTTTTCTCCGCTCCTATGGTACATTGGCCGGAAGTCATGGTATCATTCGAGCAGAGCACGGGAATACTGTTCAGCGCAGATGCCTTCGGCCGGTTCGGGGCACTGTCCGAGTGCGGTTTCCGGGCCTCCGAATATACCGACTGGGCTTCGCAGGCACGCAGGTACTATTACAATATCGTCGGGAAATACGGCGGTCCGGTAAGCGCCCTGCTGACCAAGTTGGCAGCGCTGCCCGCATCAATGATTCTTCCTCTGCACGGTCCGGTAATTGACGCCAACCTTGGAGAATACCTGTCCCTGTATGGCAAATGGTGCAAATACGAGCCGGAGGTGGACGGAGTGATGATTGCGTGCGCATCAATGCACGGAGGGACCATGGACGCCGCACGAAAACTGGCATCCATGCTGGAGTCAAAGGGACGGAAAGTGATAGTCCGGGACCTCTGCAGGGATGATATGTCGGAGTGCCTCAGCGATGCGTTCATGTACTGCGAGGCGGTATTCGCCGCATGTACCTATGACGGAGGACTGTTTACCCCGATGCTGAATTTCATGCACAGGATCCAGGCCAAGGGCTATTGCAACCGACGCGTGGGAATCATTGAGAACGGCTCATGGGCTCCGGTAGCGGGACGTATAATGAAAGAGAAACTTTCAGAGATGAAGGGGCTGGAGATTGTAGAGCCGGTGGTTACTATACGCAGCAGAATCAAAGACCTGTCTTCGCTGGAGCAATTGGCCGAGAATCTATGACGGAAAGGGAAACGCTCAGGAAGAAAGTCCTTGACTTTCTGGATGCCAACGACATAAAATACGAAATATACGAACATCCGGCACTCTCCTCCATAGAAGAGTGCCTGGAGTATTGGAAAGACATCCATGATGCCGTACATTGCAAGAACCTGTTCTTCCGCAACCACAAAGGCAACAGACACTATCTCGTAAGTTTCGAATGCCACAAGGACCTGGACATTCACGGACTTGAGCACCAGTTGCACCAAGGCAAGTTGTCGTTCGCTTCAGAGGAGAGAATGATGCGCTGTCTGGGAGTCCATCCGGGGTCGGTATGCGCATACGGGCTTATCAATGACATAAATATACCCGATGCCAATCCAAAAGAACTCTTTGAAAACGGACATCGGGTAAAATATTATCTTGACAGGAGTCTTCTCGACTCACGCAAAATCAGTTTTCATCCATGCGAAAACACGGCAAGCGTGGTGATTTCGAAAGATGACTTCCTCCGGTTTCTTGATATTTGGGGAGGAGAGGTCGAATGGCTTGATATTGCCTAAGCCATCGCTATCAGTATCATCACCTGTGCCACCAGCACTCTCATAAACATAGAGAGAGGATATACTGTAGCATAATTCAGTGATACATACTGACTTCCGTATGCGTTCTGTGCGAATGCAAGCACCGGAGGGTTGGTAGTTCCACCGGCTACAAGACCGCATATCTGGAAGAAGTTGAGCTTGAAGACATAGCGTCCGAGCAGTCCGATCACGAGGATAGGAACTATTGTGATGATGGCACCGTAAAGTATCCACCACCATCCGCCTGCGGTAAGTGAAGACACGAATGTCCTACCGGCACCAAGTCCTACTGCCGCAAGGAAGAATGAGATACCTATCTCACGAATCATCATATTGGCGCTCAACGTAGTGAAAGTGGTGATGTGCATGCGCGGACCAAGACAACTGATGAGTATGGCCACGATAAGCGGACCACCGGCCAGACCAAGCTTAATAGGCTGAGGAATACCAGGAACGGCGATTGGAATACATCCGAGGACAACACCAAGTGCAATTCCGAGGAATATAGGGAAGAGGTTCGGCTTCTCAAGAGCGGCAGCCTTATTGCCCACCAACTTGGCGAGGGCATCGATGCCGTCCTTGTCTCCGACTACCTGCAGATAGTCACCCACCTGCACTCTAAGATCCGGAGCCGCTACCAATTCCACGCCGGAACGAACGACTCTGGTCACAGTCACGGCGTACTGACCCTTGAAAAGAATCTCAGAAAGCTTCTTTCCGGTAAGCGCCGTATTGGTAATTCCAAGACGCTTGACAAGAGGAACCGACTTGCGACCCTTGATCCAATCCTCAAGATGCATAGGGACCTCGGCACCGAAGATGATGCGGATGGTGTCTATGCTCTTTTGAGTAGTGACTATCAACACCCTGTCGTTCTCATTGAGGACAGTGTCTTCATGAGGAACGAACTCCTCACCGTTTCTCATTATCCGGGATATCACCATCTCGTTCTTGAGATCATCATTGATTACCTCCTTGATGGTTTTGCCGATAATGGCAGGATTGGTCACCGCACAATGCATACGACGTGCGGTATTTTCCGCAACATTGCTCTGAGCCTCTATCTCGCGGGTTTCCTTATCCATGTCAACCTCGAACACCGCCTTGAAAATAATCAGAAGCGCAAGGACGCCAAGCACACCTATAGGATAAGCCACGGCGTATGCCGAAGCGAGTCTTGAAGCATCCGTGCTGGATCCGCCTGAGTCAAGCAGAGTCTGCTGCGCGGCACCAAGACCAGGAGTATTGGTCACGGCACCTGACATTACACCCACCATGGTCTGAAGGCTCTCGCCTGTGACAAGATGGATTCCAAAGGCTGTCAACGCCGACATAATTACCAGACCTACAGCAAGAAGGTTCAGTTTCACACCCCCGTTCTTGAATGAAGAAAGGAAGCCCGGACCGACTTGCAGTCCTATAGAGTACACGAAGAGAATCAGTCCGAAATCTTTCATGAAGGCAAGCACCTTGGCATTCGGCACAAATCCGAAATGTCCCATGACAATACCCACGAAAAGAATCCATGTAGAGCCGATGGTCACGCCCCTGAAATTGAGTTTCGAGAGCATCAGGCCCAGCGTAATGACTACGGCAAAAAGAAGAATTGAATATGCTGTTCCCGTTACCATACGAAATCAAATTTCACATCCACAGGAATACCCTCAAGCATCATATTGAATGTGTCCGCCTTAAGGTCATCTCCCACTACATCATATTTCTCCACAAACTGCTTGGCGGCAGCATAATCACCGTTGCCCTGCAATTCAAGCACGGTGCCGACAAGAGAATTGATGCCGTCGCGGAAAGCATCATAACTGATATAGTAGCAGCCATCCTGATGACGCTCGTATGCGCCAGCCTCCTTAAGGTAGTTGTAGCAGATGATGTTGGCACGACCTACCACCTCGGTATTACCGAATCTTGCAGAACGCAGAAGCGCGGTAAGGAAAGTAGCGTAGCTGTCTTCCCTGGTCACAATCTCATTGGTCTCAAACTTGGCAATAACGCTGGATGAGAGGAACGTACCCATTGAAAGAGCTTTCACCTCCTCTACAAGAGAAGCCAGATTGTCAAGGGCTGTATTCACGCTGCGTCCGTCAAGGGTTGTCTTAACTCCGAGTCCGTGAGCCACCTCGCGGAAAGCCACGTTCCAGAAGAAAGCTCTGTCATTGACATGCTCGCGATCCTTGTCGCTGATTACAATGTCAGCTGTAGGGACGAGAATTCCGTTGAACTTGGAAGTAATCACATTCTGCATAAGGATGCTGCGGGTACCCTTTTCAGCCTGAACCTTAACGTCAAAAGGAAGGCTTATGGCAATATCCTTGATCCCGCAGTTGGCTGCTCCGGCATAGTAAAGAGCATCGCCAGCATAAATTACTGACTCCGTACTAGGAACAAAGGTCTTGTATTCATCCTTGCAAGGAAGACTCTTCTGGAACTCAGGCATCTGCGCACTGAACTTGCGGAGCTGCTCGGTGCGGGAGAGGTTCTTCAGGATGATGTATGCACCATAGGAACGCTTGATGCCGTGAAGATTGTCATCGCTGCTTTCGCTCGGGCCGAGGACCAGGTCCATCTTGCTGTCGTTGGTATCAAGCCACTTCAGAGCGCTCTGCTCGTATGAGTCGGTCTTGAGTCCGTCAATCTTGGCAAGAAGATATTCCCTTACGCTTGGAACTATGGTAAGGTTGGCAGCGGCCTTGAGGTAATCGCACATCTTGTCGATATTGTCCTTATACTCGTCATGGTACCACACGGTGGTCAGATTTCCTTCATGATCCCTGCGAATCAATGTGTAAGGACTGTTCTTGTCCGGATCATCGAATGCCTCCCACTCTTCCTGAGTCATATCCGAAGGATAGAAAAACAACCCGGCCGGCATATCTGAAAAACCTTCCACGAAACTCTTTCCGGTAATTCTGTCCCAAGGGCCGTAATTGATCAATGCATACTCTCTCGCCCTTGGATCCTCAAGACTTTCAAGAGACTGCTTGTCTCCGAACGCCTGCTTCCAATAAATATTGTCGGCCTCCATCGCAGCGAAGCGATAGAGATTGAGCACTTCCTTGCCGTAAATCGAAATCGCATCGATGTAGGCGGTATTCTCCGTGCCAATCTTGACTGTAGCATACTTGGCGAAATTTCCGTCATTCTTTTTGGTCTCGTTGCACCCAACGAACAGGGTAGCCGCAAAAGCTACTGCCATGAACATTTTTTTCATAACAATTCTTGTAATACAATTTAGCTTACAAAGTTATTAACTTTTTCCTTCTTCTAAAAGTTTTAGCACACAAAATTGGCTGAATGTCAAAGGACTTTTCTTTTAGAGGAAAAATGCATAAATTGCATTGTTTTTTTAACATATTCGACATGCATTCAAGAACAATTCTTGTTTCAGTGGCTGCCCTGGCACTGACACTCTCTGCCACAGCCCAGACCCCTTCATGGGTTAGAAGGAACAGCATTTCCCCGGACGGAAGCACCATCGCCTTCAGCTACAAAGGGGACATCTACACCGTACCGTCATCCGGCGGACAGGCACGGCAACTTACTTCAAACCAGGCATTTGATTCCAACCCTATTTGGACAAGGGACGGGAAGAACATCGTGTTCATATCCTACCGCGAATCAGGCAAGGACATCTATATGACGTCGGAAAACGGTGGCGTTCCTCGCCGCATAACCAATCTTCCGGGCAACGAAACACCGCTTGCAGTGCTCCCGGACGGCAGCATCCTGTTCTCGTGGTACAACGGCAGCGTAGAATCGGAAAGCTACGGTGACTTCCCCGGAACAGCCCAACTGTACCGCACGGATATCCACGGAGCAGCCCCGGAACTCGTAACGTCCCTCCCTGTCAAGGCCCTGAGCATCAACTCCGAAGGCACCATCATCTACGAAGACTACAAGGGATACGAGGATGAATTGCGCAAGCATCATACCTCTTCCGTCACAAGAGACATCTGGAAATATGTCCCGGCAGCGGGAGACAAGAGCCTCTGTATCAACTCCAATGGAAGTTTCACCAAACTCAGCGACTACAAGGGAGAGGACCGCAACCCCGTATTCGCCGCTGACGGAGACACGTTCTACTATCTGAGCGAACGCGACGGAAAGACTTCCAACGTGTACCGCAGCTCGTTGTCCGCACCTCAGACATCAGTTCAGTTGACCTTCGAGACACGCAACCCGGTACGTTTCCTCTCGATATCCGAAGACGGAACTCTGGCATTCTCTCTCAACGGAGACCTCTACACCATGAAAGACGGTGCTCTTCCGGCCAAGGTGCCAATAACTGTCACCCGCGACGAGAACGAGCGCGAGATTCAGAAATACAACTACTCCTCAGGAGCCAGTTCAATGGCCGTATCGCCTGACGGAAAAGAAATAGCCATGATAATAAGAGGCGACGTGTTCGTGACTTCCGCAGACTACAAGACCACAAGACGCATCACCAATACTCCTGTACAGGAGCGCAATGTGGATTTCTCGGCGGACGGACGCGAAATATACTACTCTTCGGAAAGAAACGGACACTGGGGCATCTGGAAAACGTCTCTTGTAAGAAAAGAAGACAAGATGTTCACATACGCAGTTCAGACCAAGGAAGAACTCGTATCCACCCCGGGAGAGACCTGCTTCCAGCCTGACGTGTCCCCGGACGGCAAGTGGGTGGCATACTACCGTGACCGCACCGAACTCGTAATCAAAAACATTAAGAGCGGAAAGGAAAAATCCCTTTTCAAAGGAATCAACTACTCCTACCAGGACGGTGACCAGGGATTCGAATGGAGCCCG
>ULRB01008781.1_pt1 | contig 27682 bp, 26 predicted proteins | sample 1955051 | NCBI WGS metagenome assembly ULRB01 (sample SAMEA4835671, study PRJEB28245) | human gut metagenome | biome: gut microbiome; material: fecal sample | place: Denmark | collected 2008 | reverse complement strand
CCAATCAGACTGGTAGTTAAAACCACTCCCATTCTCAATCATCACCCAATCCATTTCAAGGGAGACTAGTTGTTTAGTCTGAGCAATTGCCTGATATGGAAATAAAACGAGGGAGCATATAAAAAAGAATGCTATCGATTGTCCCAGAATAATGGCCTTTCTTTTCATACGATTATCGATTATATAGTTTCTCTGATATTTCCTTTTGAATCTCTTCGATTTCATCTATATCAAGCCCCCCATTAGACAGTTTAGTATAAAGTGTATTTGCAATCCTAACCTTTTCAGGATCATAAGGATTCATAAAACGTTTCGGATTTGTTTTGGATAAAAGTTCATTGTAAATATGATGGTCAATAAAACTAATTCCCAATGACTCTGAAGCCTCCTTTCGAATACGTATTAACGAATCAATGTCTTCATCTGATACATTCATCAACTTTTCATAAATATCATTTGCAGCTGCGACCTTCTTCTCATCATAAGGCGACATAAATCTTTGAGGGTTGCAGGTGCGGATTAACTTATCTTTCAAACTTTCAGACTGTTCCTTTTTTTGTTTATTGCTTTTAATTATCACAGGAATGATTACACACAATAATAAGAATGTAATAATGGAGAATAACCATATAAGACATGATGTTAAATCTCGCTTTTTGGGGTCTGACCAACTCTTGTATGCAATTTGGTAATAGTAAAGACTTGCTTTATGGTTAAAGACTTTGTAGAACCCATTGTACATATAACCGCTATGGCCCTTATCGGTATTTAAGTCATTTTTGTAAAATGTAAAGTAACCACGAGTTCTCAAGAGAGAATCGGCTTTGTGCTCTCCTAGAACTTCAACATCCCAATCATAACTGTACATTTCATAGTACTCGTTCTCTACAGACCGTATAATATCAAAATAACTTTTGTCAGACAAGTACTTAGAATAACTTGATTTCTCATTTGTGGTATGAAAATCAAATGCTTCATTAACCGCATCCTGTACCGAGGGCATATAATTATACATCCAGGAATCTGATTGTTTAATATATCCGACTTCATATGGATATAATTGATAGACCTGGAACGCATCATAACTGATTTTCTCAATTATTTTCAGTAACCATCCAGACCATTGATTATCAGAATCCCAACTATACTGGGACGTATACTTAGGAATAAGTTTGTACATTTTATACAGATCCCCATAGTCTTCTGTCCATTTTTCTTTATCACGATTAGTCGACCACAACGATGAGGCGTCATACTTTGGGATACTGGTTTTCTCATAAGCTACTTTTTTCCCAGAAAAACCGATAGATACGTACTTATTCTGGTTAGAGAAAGCCCTGTCAAAGTTATCATACGCTTCTCTTCTTAACCGACTATCTTTGTTGTCAACATATTTTTTTGCTCCGAAATATGCCCCACCTAGCAACAACACATAAGTTGCTAAAGAAATTACAATAATAGTAGAATGCTTCATGGTGTATAATTAAGGGGGAAAACACTTTAATCAAGCATTATAAATGCTGCCCAATAGTATGGATTTGTATACTCGTTTCTAAGTTCTGTTTGAGCTTTCTTAAAAGCATCGTGCTTGGATAATCCAGATAATAGATTTTGATAGAAAGAATTCATGAACACACTTGTAATGTTATCATCAATCTCCCATAAACTCATAATGATGGTCTTAACTCCTGCCAGTTTGAAGGCGCGTTGCAGGCCAAAGACGCCATCATTCTTGACATCGCCCAACCCGGTGTCACAAGCAGAAAGTACAACCGCATCAATATGAGACAAATCGAGTTCTGAAAGTTCTTTGGATAAAAGAATGCCGTCATCTATGCCCTCTGGAACGACATTCCCAAGCCAAGCAGCTTGTCCACCCGACATAATCAGACCAGATCGGAGCATTGGATCAATGATTGACTCATCCTCGATGCTCGAAAAACGATTATAGAAGCCGCTGCGCCCATCGACATCATTTAGGAAGAAACCGTGAGTAGCAAGATGGACGATAGAAAAATCATGCCCAGAAAGAGCTTTAAACGATTCTTCGGTACCCGCCTCTCCCGTGAATAATGTCGTGGATATATTCCCTTTGTTTAACAGGCTGCAAATTGAGTCCGCTTCTTTTGCTGTATAAGGAAGGTACTTCCAACCGGCTCTGGTCCCATCTGCATCTTGCAATCCTCTGGAGAATGAGGTATTTTCTATGGGATAGCGGGTGTGAAGTTGAGCCAGCGTCAGAGTGTCGACGTCATAGGTTAAACCACCATATATTACTGCAGAGCTAAGACGGCTCTGAGCATCTTTTCTACAGAGTTCTCGCGTCGATGATAATCTTACCAAGTCACAGCTATTGGTGATACTACCTTCGGTTGAAATACCAAACAACTCAATATTTGTTTGTTGCATAAGACCGTCCGTGGCAAAATACACTCGATCACCAGCCTTAATAAACTTTTCCAGAGGCTTCCAGACCCCTTCATATCCAAGATCAGTAAAGTGTCCAGTAAACATTTGGGAGCCCATACTGTTTAACCGGTCAATGTATTCTTTGAGACAGATATACTCGACTTTTGGCTCGTTCCATCCCTTTCGGATCACCATTGCGCAATAAGTGTCGTAGTCATAGTAATCATCTAAGAAGAATTCAACAGCGACCTCCTTATCTTGAAGGCTATTTCTTACATCCTCCCATGTGCTTTCAATGGAAGATGTATAAGTGGAAAGAGCGGGGGATGTAGCTAAAAGCCTGTCCTCCAAATCAAGCGCGCGTTGATATAGAGCTGCCCTTTCCGCCTTTGATAAATTGATGGCCGTGTTAAGCCTATTCTTGATCGCCTTGAATTCGTTAACCAAAACGCCAAGAGAGGGGTCCTGGATTTCATTGAGAAGTCTCTCAAACTCTTGTTCTGATGTAAGGAGCAAGCCCTTCATCATTAAGGCAGAATTAAAAGCTGTACGTGCCATATCAGGTCGGTCTGCAAGTTGAATGGCAAAGTGAGTAGCTCGTTCAATTCTGGTTAGGTTTTTCTCCCAAAAGGATTGCTTATATTTTGTGTTTAGCCCTTTAAGTGATGAGATAACGTTTTGACTCTGTAGATCGAAAAAATGACTTATGTACGGAACGGCTTTATCATACTGACCGGATTGATAATAGTCATCCGCCATTTGGTAATAGGCATATATAATATCAGGAGAATCCGGCTCAAATACTTTTAATGCCAAGTTAAGAGCCGTTGAATCAGTAGCAATGGCTTTATCCGCCATTTTTAATTTATCATAATCAACGGCCAAATTATGTAACGATGCTATATATAAAGGGCTTAATTCTCCATAAAGGTTCTTCCTGATTTCAACTGCTTTCTCGTCAAGTTCAAGTGCCTTGTCATATTGGCCAACTAAATTATAGAAATACGCAAGATTATTTAAAGAATGGGCGTACATAGGATCATTCTCTCCATTCAAACTTTGTCGAATCTCCTTTGCTTTTAATGAGTACTCTAAAGCTGTCGAATAATCTTTCATCCTACAATATGTAACTGAGATATTGTCCAAGGCTGTAGCATACTCTGCAGGATAACTGTCAAAAGAAAAATGTTGCAAAGCCTTATTCAGGTAATGGAGTTCTCTATCATAGTCGCCCAGCTGTCCCAGCGTATTTGCAATATGTGCATAGAGATAGCCGGCATCGTAATCTTTCACATTCAGCTTTTCTAACAAACTGATTGCCTGGTCTCCATATTGAATAGCCTGAGAATAGTTGCCTGCATGGCAATGGAATGAGCCTAAATTAGATAACGCCTCAGCATATTCGCTTGACATTTCTCCATACAACGCCCTAACTCCCTCCAAATATTGCATCCCTAGTTTAATGCTTTGAGAGGTTTCCCTTCGCTCATCATAGAGGCAAGAGAGGTTACGAATGCAGTTAAGTTTATCGTCCTCTCCAAGATTCTCTTTATCAATAATAAAAAGCGCTTCTTCGGTAGTCCTGATAGCATCATCCAACTGTCCCACATTCGAATAAGCAATAGCAAGTCGAGTGCAAACCTGAGCATAAATACTCGGGAAGCCATCTATCTGTTTTGCATATTCCATCGCTCTTTCCGCTGCTACAAGAGCGTTCTTAACCTCCCCGGCCTTATCATATCCATATGACAGAATACAATATGAATTAGCCAGTTGTTGAAGATGTGTAGGATTATCAGGGTTATGCTCTTCGTAATATACAACAAGTTTTCTGCTTGCTATGAATTTTTTTGTGTCCCCAAGTTCATCGTAGACATCAGAGAAACGTTCATATAACTCAACATAATTGTACGGATGCACCTCGTCCCCCAGGTTTTTATAAACAGTCATAGCTTGCCTTGCATACTGGAGAGCAGTTTGCAGACTATCCAGGTGCTGATAAACCGGAACCATATTAGACAATGCTTGTCCATATTGGATAGATTTGTCTCCGTAGAAAGCGACATTTCTCTTCAGTATGTCTTGTCCGAGAACTCTGGCATTACTAAAATCCTCGGCATCTACATACCGTTCTAATAGAAACTCCAACGAAGTTATATAATCCTCTCCGTCATCCCCCCACGCTTCTCCAACTATGCTTGCAACTTCCTTTGCCGTCTCAATCGCTTCTTTATGCTGCCCATTATATGAATAATACTCAGCCAAAGAATTCAGCGAGAAAACATAATCGAGATGACCCTCATCCAAATACGCCTCTTGGATTGTTACCGCTTTCTGACAATAATCGACAGCTTGTTGGAAAGACCCTAATGACGCATAACAGGCGGCTATGTGTGCCAGTTGTGATGCATATTCGTATGAACTATCTCCATATGCTCTCTTTTGAAAATTTGCTACCGTCTGGAACAAACCAAGAGATGTTTCAAAATCATGGAGATTGAAATATGAGTTGGCCAACTGACTTTTGCAAGCAATTACTGCCATTGAACTGTCTGGATATACTTCTCGGGCGGCTTCTAAGGCATTATTAAAGTGAACCAGAGACTGTTCGTAATCCTCCGCTTTCACGCACTTTATACCAGCATTTAGGTGTTTAGTGACAGTCTTATCAATCTGGGCATGCAAAGACAATGGCGCCCAAAGTACAATAAATACTATGACAAGGAGTCTTCTCAACATACAGCTATTCAATGATTAAAACACCTTCTCAATGATGTCCTTGGCCTGTGAACTATAGGGACTTCCGGATTCTGAAATCGCTTTTAGCAGTCTCTTAGCTTTTATTATCTTCCCTTGTTTCATTAAGACTATGGCCTCATACCAATCAGCCTCATATGACTTTATCTTTATAAGTTCCTGCTCATATTCTGCTTCCTCATTTCTCATCTCATACTTGGTTATAGTAGAATTGGCTTCGTCTATCATATCCTTGGCTTTTTCAATCGTTTCAAGAGCCAAATCCAGTTCATTATTGCCCAAGTGAGAATATGCTTGTTCTAACAAAGCATCAATTTGATTTCCATCTCTTGCTATGGGGGCTCCCAATTCTGTATAAGCCAACATTCCATTATACTCCAAAGAGCGGATGGTTGATGAGTAATTAATCCCGCCGACAACAGCTACGACCATTGCTGCAACAGAAGCGAATGTCCATACCACCCTTTGCCCAGAACTGAAGAATACCTGGACTTTCTCAGAGGCACGCCTAAAGAAATCACTAAGGTCGATCACATTTGCCTTCTCAGTTTTCCTTTGCGCTGCATGTTGGGCTAAAAACTCCTTCATCGCAACTTTTTGTACTGCATGGGCAACTTCTTTCTGGCACTCGTACTCTTCGCGCAAATCAGGATTCCTTTCAATTTCCTGTTCAAAGGCCGACCTCTCTGCCTCAGTCATACGGCCAAGCAAGTAATTGTCAATTCTCTCTTCAGTTGAAATATCGTTGTTCATCTCTTTCGTTTTCTAAAAATGACGTGAATGCGAGAAAAGTAACCTACAATCTCCGGAATTGTTCAACAATCGGCTTCAGTTTCTTCATACACTTGTTCTTCTGGGTCTTTACTGAATCCGCATTACTATAATTCATAGCCTCAGCGATTTCCACCCCAGATAATCGGTCCCAATAGAAATGGCGTAAAAGTTCGTCACAAGGAGGATTCAATTCAGCCACGGCCCTTTCAACGAAGTCTTTGAGTTCCTCATGCTTCCGCTCTGATTCCTCCACATCAGCATCATCCATCATTTGTTTTTGCACCCTGATATCCAACATTTCTTCCTCGCCATCGCCTTTATGGTATAAGTTGACTTTATCAAACTCGTGACTCTTTCTGTCTCCGGCTTGCATCTTGCGTATTGCGATACCCAAAAGGTATTGATACAAGGAACTGGTCAGATTGGTTTCCGTGAGCTTGCCACATAGAATATTGTCATACATAGCCATATAAGAATCATGGAATAGGTCCATTGAGTAATCTTCAGGCTTTTTGTACTTATTCCGAAAATATGAAACGAACTGAGGGTAAAACCGATCATAAAAGCCAGCCATAGCTGACTGATCATTGACAGTGAACCTCTTTATGTACTCCTTGTCGTTCATTTAACTAAAACAAATATGAATCATTCCGATTTGGTGCACCTTCTCCATCTATGTCTTGGGGGTACTTTGATAATGCTTGGAGCCGAGCGTTCCACTCTTTTAATACTTCCGAATAATCTGTAGAGATAAATGCCCTTGCGTCTGATGCAATGATAAAAGAAAGCAGACCATAATAAACTCCCCCCGCTGTCTTATGCTCGTAGTTAGTCTGGTATGGTTTACACGCAGCAATGAATAACCAGTCATTCTTTCCGGTAACAAACTGTTTAAGAGAAGAACTATCAGGTAAAATGAAACGTTTGTCTGAACCTCTGACAATGAGTTCATCATCGTCTTCTGCACGTGAACCGCTTCCACTATGACAAGCATCTGCAACTACAACTATTTTACCACGCTCTCCTACACGCTGGCGAAGCGCTTTTAGTAAACCGTTGATTTCATCATCAATGAGGTGGTTTTCACCTTCATACACGCCTTTCTCATATTCTTTCTTTGCGTCAAAAGGAATCCAGGCTTCATCGAAACCATCCTCTTCGTCTCCATTTATATCAGTAATCTGCTGACCATGTCCAGAGAAATGAATATAAACAATATCACCCGGCTTACAGCGTGAAGTGATGAGGGCAAACCCCTGAAGAATGTCGGCCTTTGTAGCAGAAGAATCTTTCAACTGTATAATGTTACTCGGTGAAAAGCCCTGGCGGACCAATGCAGCCTTGATGATTGTAATATCATTGTTTCCGTGAATGGCGTTCCAGCCGGAATCTTCAGGATAGTTGCCAATGCCTATGAGAAGCGCGTGACGGGACTGCCCCCAAGCATTACAAGCAATGAGAGGTAAGAAAACGAGCAATATGAACTTCCATACTTTATGCACCTTTTCCTCCTTAAAATCGGATAAATTTAATAAAAAACGGTTGCATCACCATAAAAATCCATCAGAAAATTTACACAAGTCTCGTACCATTAAATAAATAACAACGAAAACCGGGTTACCTTTCTCGATAAGACGGCATAATACAGCGAACAAAAAAACGCAGAATTATGCCTACCTGGTTAATCATCATCCTCATTGTAGCGGCAATCGGAGCCGTTATCGGATTTCTCGGAAACGAAAAAGGAGAACGTACCGAAGGTGCAGTTCAAGGAGCAATTGGAAGTGCTATGGGTTGCGGATACCTGCTTCTCCAGCTCTTTCTCTGGGGCCTTGGAATCATGGTCCTCATCTGGCTGTTTGGAGCCATCTTCGGATAGTCAAAACAGAGATATAACTACAATCAACAAATCATATCAAAGCCATGAAAAGAATTTTAACGCTGATTGCGGTATTCCTGCTGGCCGCTCTGGGGAGCAACGTCTTCGCCCAGAAAAACAGCACGGACGATTACAACCTCCGGAAGGCATACGAGGTGCTGAAGGAGAACAACGACCGGGACGAAGCTCTCAAGTTGCTGGGGAAACAACTGGAGTTGACTCCCGACAATGTTGAAGCCCTTCTGCTCCGGATGCGGATCTATCGCCAGAAGGATGAGCCCGGCAAAGCCCTGGCCGATATCAACCATGCCATCAAGGTCAACAAGCCGAAGGTCACCGAGATTGAGAATTCCACGCTCTACTGGTGGAAAGGCTATGTCTATCAGGATCTGAAGGACAAGGAGAAGGCGGCAGCCACATTGAGAACTGCCTATCAGCTTGCCCAGAAGGACAACCAGGAATACGTGTCGGTAATCGCTTTCGATTATGCGCAAGCCCTGTACGCTCTGGACGATTTGGATGGCGCAGATGCCGTATACCGCAAGATGCTGGCCGACGATGAGTCCGATGCCGGAGCAATGGTTGGTCTAGCCAGAAATATGATGGATCGCGGGCAGTATGATGAAGCTGAAAAGCAGTTGTTTGCCGCGGCAAAAATGAGCGAGAACTATCCATCCATCTACAGAATCCTCCTGCAGGTATATGAGAAGAAAGGAGAAATCAACAATGCCATCGACGCTGCCATTGAATACGTCGATAAGGACTCTGATCCCAGTTGGAGATATCTTATCAATGTCGGGAAGAAGAATCTCAACTACGCTGTGGCCAATATGCGTGCCAAAATGAAGACATCCGAGCATCCTGTCTATTGGCGTGCCCTGATTGCCGAGTTGTACTACTCCGCCGGCAAGTACGAACTGGCCCTCAAAGAGAACATCAAACTGGAAGAAGAAGCCGGCAAGGATGAGCGAATCCATTCGAGGAAGGCCGAATGCTATCGCCATTTGGGTATGCACGAAGTTGCCATTGCCGAACTGGACCAGGCGATGAAGGATGAAGTCAACTGGAACGACCTCTGCGAGCGAGGCATCTGCTACCGTCTGCTGGGTAACTTTGACAAGGCCATCGAAGATTTCACCGCAGCCATTGAAGAAGATCCCCGATACGCCTTCCCGTACTATTCCCGTGGCTGGTGCTACGAGTTAACCGGAAGAGGTGACCTCGCCCTAGAAGACTACAACCTCGGCATCGACATCGACCCTGACTATCCGTACATCTTCCTGGAGCGCGGGCTTGTCCTGAAGAAGATGGGCCGACTCGACGAGGCTCGTGCCGATTTTGAAACGGCCGTTGCAAAAGATACCGTGGCCACCGACGGAAGCAGCACCCACTACGCCCTTCACGAACTGGGCCGCGACGAAGAAGCGCTCGCTTGGATTCAGAAGATAATCGATGAAGATCCTTCAGACGCCGGCAACTGGTACGACTACGCTTGCCTCTACGGCCGAATGAATCGCATCGAGGATGCAATGAACGCCCTTGAGAAAGCCTTTGAATGCGGCTACCGCAACTTCGGGCATCTGGAGTATGACTACGATATGGATATACTGCGCGACCTTCCGCGATACAAGGAACTTGTAGCCAAGTACAAAGCCATCCACGCAGAATTCCTGCAGAAGGCAGATATTCCCGTTGCCGAGCAGACAGAAGAGACTGTTTCCGAGATTGCCTTTACCCGCCATACGGGTGGCACCTTTGAAGTCCCGTGCAAGATTAACGGCCTTCCGTTGCAAATGATCTTCGATACGGGAGCATCCGATGTCACCATTTCCTCCGTTGAAGCCAATTTCATGCTGAAGAACCGTTACCTCTCAGATAAAGACATCAAGGGAAAGCGATACTATCAAGTGGCAACCGGAGAACTCAGTGCAGGTGCCGTGATTACCCTTCGTGAAGTGATGATTGGAGATGTACTCCTGAAGAATGTCGAGGCTTCTGTTGTGGGAGACCAGCGTGCGCCTCTTCTTTTTGGGCAGAGCGCAATGGAACGATTCGGAACCATCACCATTGACAACGGCCAGAATATACTTATCATTAAACATTAAAGCTATGCTGTGGTTGATAATCGGCCTTGCTGTATTCAGCTTCATCTTAGTGCTGATTCTTGGCCATCAGGACGAGAAAAATGCAGCCCTGTCTGCAGAGAATGGTCTGATGAAAGAACGACTGGCGGCATTCCAGGAAGCCGGAATCAATCCTGATGACAATATGAGCCAAATTCAAGACTATACCAGAAAACTGACCATAGAGACAGCAATGGAGGCCATCCGCTACAACGGCTATGTGCCGGATTCAGACGGCAAATGGATCTGTTTCATGGTCCAGGGGGAAAGATTCTTTGTCGATGTAACGGGATATCCGGTCGCTCACTTTGTGTACCCCTTTTCGTTGGATGAGGACCATAATCTGGAGGACCTGCAGGCTGCCACGGATATGCTTCCGGAAAGGATCATTATGGGGACGTCCCATATCGACAATGATAAGCAGGGAATCTCCTTCATCGTCGATGGCATAGAAAGGAACTACGGGCATTTCCGGGATGCACTGAACGACTACATCCATCTCCTTTATGAAACCCGGAAGAGACACAGGGCTCTCTATGAAGAGTTTCAGGCCAAGCGCCAGAAGGAACAGATACCCCTCCTGCAGGAGCCCAGAATGGCACTTCCATCATAAATAACGACCTCGGGTTACCTTTTGAACAGTATCGACATAATAATGCGAACAACAAAAAGAATCGAGTCATGAAAAAATTTATCATCGCATTAGTCGCCTGCCTGATTGCAGTCGCTCCCTCCTTCGCTCAGAACAGAACCGCACGATCAGCCGTTAATCTGAGAGCCAATTCCAACACGAAGTCCACTGTGCTGGATGTTATCCCCCAGGGCGCTCAGGTCTATGTCGTCAATGATCTGTCCACCGGATGGAGCCAGGTCGTCTACAACTATCAGGTTGGATATGTTTACACTTCCTACCTATGGTCCGGCAGTTATTACAATCCCAGACCAAGCTCTGCGGTCCGCTACTATACAAACTCTGCCGGCCAGCGAGTCCAGTCACCGACCTATTACCCCTCAGCCCCTCGTGGAGCTACCGCCCGCTGTGTCGATGGGACCTACAGTTTCAGTCAGAACCGCAGAGGCACCTGCTCCCACCACGGCGGTGTCGCCCAATGGCTATAAACAAACATTTTTTCAATTCCATAACATTCTCAAACACAGTAGGAAAGTAAAACCGCGTAAGTTGCTGATAAACAATTAGTTATATGTACACCGAATGTACAGCCTTCTGCAATTAAGCAGAGGGCTTTTTTGTTGATAATCAAATGCTTATAAATATACGAGAATTCCAAATAATAACATACCTTGGTCACCAGTTGTACACCTTTTTGGACGTATGTTACATCGAGGGTGAATTTGTGGACATTGTGTGACTCCGTGATACACCGTGTGACATACTGTGACAATGCGTGACTTCCATAGCTCGTGTAAATTTTACACATTTTGTTTGCAGGATTGAATTATACTGTTTACCTTTGCTGTGTAATTTTTACACAGGTAAAAAATGGAGGAGAAGAAATATTGCTATAAATACCCTCACCCGGCTGTCACGACAGACTGCGTGATATTCGCTTTCGACGGCAGCGAACTACAGGTGCTACTCATTGAAAGAGGTATTGAACCATTCAAAGGGAAATGGGCATTTCCAGGCGGATTCCTGAATATGGATGAGACAGCCGGAGAAGGTGCTATGAGAGAGTTGAAGGAGGAGACCGGTCTTGAGAATGCATACATCGAGCAGTTCAACACCTATTCAGAGCCTGGCCGCGATCCGAGAGAGAGAGTCATTACCATTGCTCACTACGCGCTCGTGCGCATACAGGAAGTAAAAGGAGGCGATGATGCAGCAAAAGCTCAGTGGTTCCCTATCGATGAAGTCCCACAGCTTGCTTTTGACCACGACAAGATTCTTCGCGATGCAATGAGGAAACTTAGAGAGAGAATCCATTTCGAGCCTATAGGATTTGAGCTTCTCCCAGAAAAGTTCACAATGAGAGAACTTCAGATACTTTACGAATCAATCCTGGGTGTCAAATTCGACCGTCGAAACTTTGCCAAGAAGATGATGCACTACGAACTATTGAATCAGCTTGATGAGACTGTTAGGCCGACTGCAAAGCGGGATGCCCTACTCTACTCATTCAACAAGGATAACTACGAGCTCTTCAAGAAGAAGGGCTTCCAACTGGAGTTTTAAACGAAATAATTCATTTTAAAATGGTTAGATTAAGACATACAGAAGATTTGAGTTTGCCTCGTTCTGCACGTTCATATATTGACAGCTGTGCAACAGAGTTTTATGATACAGATGACAACACCAAGATTGCCGAAATAGCTTATCGGTTGAAGCGTGGCGCAGACCTTTTGTCCATTTTCATTGAAGACATTAGGCGGCATATGGGACATCCTGCTTATGGAGCTTATGAAGACATTGCCAATAGCAGCATTGCCAGTTATATAGATATTCTACGTTCCGGAAGGAAATTCAGTCTGGCAACAAGTTATCTAGCAGATAGAATGAAGTTCCCTGCACTGTTCCGACTGCTGACCGAAGAAATCCTATATCGTTATTGGGAGCAGCCGGTATATGACCAGAACATTGACTCAGATACGGTCGAATGTCATTTCGATAACGTCCACTATAACTACAATGAAATAGCAGCGCGATTCAAGGATGTTCCCAATGCGAAACGCGAATTCTTCAAATATGTTTCCACATCGAAGGAAACATTTCGCAACATTGATGTGGATGAAAGCAGTATCAGACTGAAAAACGGATGGGCACTGCTTGCTAACAAAATGTTTGGTTACGCCCTATGGTCAGAGGAAAAGGAAGACCAGAGAATATACCCAGGCGATGCCCCTATTCTCCATGCATTCAACGAAAAGAATAAGCCAAAGTACCAATATAGGACAGAAGTGCCTCCGATGCCATTTTCCGGCAATCTGCTCAGGGCAAAGGTGATCATACTCACTTTAAATCCCGGATACGTTGAAGAGATAAATAAAGCCCTGTGCTTAAAAATGGAAGCAGGCAAGAAAGAACAATTGCTTCATCTGATGAGGAAAGCTCTGACTTTGAACGGATACGGCATCTACGATTACACAGACTGTTCCAGAGAACAGGGAGCACACTATTGGGAAAAAGCCTTTGCTAATCTTGCCATAGATGCATACGGTAGTCCATCCAGCGAAAAGTGCCACCCCATCTACGACGACATCGCCTTCTTCCAACTGATAGGCTACCACTCTGTCAAATTCAAGGATTCAGCCGAAATCAAGCATCTGCCTTCAACAATATTCACAAAACTGCTGTTCAAGTATCTGGCCACCAAGACAGACAAGACTTTCCTTATATTACGTTCGGAAGAACTCTGGAAAGAAACAATAGGCGAAGACTTGTGGGGGCAGCTTGACGCCAATGGACGCATCATCACCAAAGGACACAAGGGAATGTCACAGCACATCACGCGGGGCAATATAAAGAAGGATAACGGATATGATAAACTTGTAACCATACTGAAGAATCATGAGTAGAAACAGAACTGAAAACCCCAACATCGCTGCAGACAGGATTGACATACTTGAAGAGCATGAGATATTCGTGTTCGGAAGCAATCTCGCAGGCCGGCATGGTGGCGGTGCGGCAAGGGCAGCAAACATGAAATTCGGTGCAGAATGGGGTGTCGGTGTTGGACTTACCGGCCAGTCCTATGCCATTCCGACCATGCAGGGAGGAGTTGAAACCATCAAGCCGTATGTCGATGAATTCATCCGGTTCGCACAGGCAAATCCTGAATTGAAATTTCTTGTCACCCGAATCGGCTGCGGCATCGCCGGCTTCAAAGACGAAGAAATCGCACCATTATTCCATAAAGCCTTGCAAATATCCAACATATATCTGCCCGAAACGTTCTATGACATTTTACAAAGCCACAACCCAAAGATATGATAACAGACATCAACATAAAAGTCCGAGCAGACCTACAAGAGGATGCTTTTGGCACAATGGAGAACGCTAAGGAATATGTGGACACTGAGCCAGGCAAATACTTCCATGTCATTATCACCGCCAAATTCTCACAGGATTTTGAAGGGAAGCTAAGGCTTGAAATATCCCATAAAAGAAGCGGTTTCATGAAGTATGTAAATGTCAATAATCCTCCGAAAGGTATGCTTGCCCAACTTGAGCCAGACGATATAATGTGCTTCGGATCACCTGGAATACGTATCAGCAGACTGCTTGGACAGAATTATAGACCACCACTCGTACAGCGTGATTATGTTGATGTGAAACTATATCTAGACAACAAAGAAATTGAAAGCAAATCCTTCGCCATAAGAGGTAGCTTTTCGTGACCGAAAAAAATTCTGACAATCGCTGAAACAACCTCAGTTTACTTTTCGATTTTTCAATACGAAAGTTAAGATTTTGGCTTATAATGGCAAAGCATTTCATTTCTTGGGTTCATTCACTTGGGCCACAATTCTTTCCAGCGCTTCCTGGTGTTTCTTCACCAGTTCTGTATGCTGGCCTTTCTTGCCGCGCTCAATGTTATGCTTCAGGTCATTGATCTTGACATTGATGGCCAGGCGGCAGCCGGAGTGGATAATCCGGCTTATGTACGCGTTGTAGTTTTCGTGCCACTTCTCGTGCGTAAGTATGGCAACGGCCCGGGTGACTTCCTCAGAGAATCCTTCCCTCATCAGGTCCTCCACCTCCCATTTGCTGTCTTCAACGACATCGTGGAGGAAACCGACTATCTTCTCATCATTCGTCTTTCCGGCCATACCAACGGCCAGGGCGTGGAGGAGAGCAGGCTTGCCGTCCAGATCCCGCTCACCGGCGAAGACTTGCGTGGCAATCTCTACCGCCTCATCAATGCCGGAGGCAAAGTACCGGCGCAGCTGGTCGAATGACCAATGCTGCCCCTCGCCGAAATGTTGGAGGCCTTCCATCACTTCCATCATTGTCAGGCATTTGAAATATCTCTTCAAGTTTTTCATAGGCACCTGGAACCACAACCCGCTACAACCTTCCGGACCGGGAGTTATGTCCTCAAAGAATACAGGCAGATTCAGATCCGAACCATCAAAAGAGACAAAGGTCTCGCAGATCATCAAGCCCCTGGGCGGATAGTGACCTTCATCGTCGATGGCTTCAACCTCTACTGCCTTAATAGTAATCTTCTCGAAGTAGATGCCGCAGTCAAGCACATCCATCAGCTCGCCGATATAACCTTGCTGCACCCAGTCCTGAACGCTTTCCTTTGTTGCATCCATTACATAGTCCAGGAATCCAGGAGTAGCATTCTTATCTTCCTTGAAACCATACTCTTCCATCTCGCCAATTCTTGAGGGGTGAATAGAGCCGAGCAGCACCTTGTACTTGGGCTGGCTATCGCTGGACTTCACGTAGAAATCCGCAAATAAATCGTACATCATACGTTTTTTTGTTTTGCTACCTTGGCGGTCTCAAAACCAAATTTGCTGCCTGCGCGCTTGGCAGCTTTTCGGGTTATGGCCCCGCTGCCGGTATGTTAATAAAATGGAAATTATTCTGAGGAGGAGAACCCTCACTCATTTTCTATGCGAATATAGTAAAAATCATTCTGAAATCCTAATTTTTCTTTCTGTTCACGCTCTCCAAATCGTCCACACCTCCGTGGACGCGGACAGTATATAGAATAAAAACTGTATCTTGTCATCAAAGATCAGAATATGCCGATAAGACATACAGAGAAAGAGACCGCAGACAAAGTGATGGCGGCTCTGAAGAATCCATCCCGCCTGTTCAAGAGCAGCGTCATAAACTGGGCAGGCACAACCATCGACACGGATGTGCCGTATGTTGAAGTGATATCCAGGATCCTGCTCGACAACCTTGAGATTCTAGAATCGATTCCGTGTATAAGGAGGTGTCTCCAATACAGGACACAAGGACATGACGGAATCTTTGACGCCTCCAGTAACAGGAAGGAAGAGATCGTTGAAATGATTCTGTTCAACCAGAAGACAGTTTCACCCGACTATGGAGAAGTCCTGGACTATCAGATACCACTCACGGCAAACGGTAGGGACAAGGTCGGATTCAAGGCATTCGACCTGCTTTCATATGACAAGGTCAGGAACACTGCATGGATCCTGGAGCTGAAGGTTTCCGATAACGAGAACGACTCGCTCCTTCACAGCGTCCTCGAGGCATACACTTATCTGAATACCGTCCACAGGGAAAAGCTCCTTGACGACTTTTCGCTGAATACTTCCGCGGAGCTGAAGTCCGCCGTCCTCTCCATCGAAGGCGACAGAAGGCACAGGGAATACAAGGCGCTCGACTCTATGCCATTTCTTAAGCAACTCATATCGAGACTTGGAATTGAAGTGTTCTTCCTTTCGGAGGAACCCGCTTTTTAATCATTAGTTATTTCATATAAATATAGCCGTTGACTATTATGTAACTAATTGATTATTGAATATCTTTTTGAAAAGATTTAACAACTTTTAACTCAAAAATTTTGGTGGACAGGTCTGATTTCGCTTATCTTTGCAGCGTAATCAGACCAAATCGACGATGGACTCTCTTAAGGACATAATCAGCTCTTTCAAAGTCAATACTGTAGATGAAAGAAATCTTCTGAACAGCAATGAAGCACCCAATGTCTTCTATAAGGTTGCCGAGTGCATGCTGGCTGGACACTTCCTCGTGACTGACGGACACAAGGATGTTCTGGTACGACCTACTGTGCTCGAGTTCTATTACCATGAGGAGAAGAACGGAGGTATCAAGGATCCCATCGTTTACCACAAGACCCCTAAATCCGCTAAAACACAGAAACCACTCATTCCGACTGGTTTCCTCCACAATCACGTCTCCGGCATCGACCTGGCCTTCGAGCATGAGAATGACGGCTTTGTAAGAGCATCCGTCCTTATACGTGAGTTCCGTGTAGAGCTTCCGTTCTCAGAACCTTCGGACGACGTGGAAAGGGACATGATCGGATCGATGAAGGCATTCAGTATAACGCCTGGAGTTGACGATGATCATTCTACCAGACTATATGCAGCTCTGTTTTCTTCATTCAGTGTATTCGGAGATGGTTTCAACGTCAAATGGAAAGACGGAGACTCCCCTGCGGTCGTGGAATTCGTCAGTCCAAGAAAGAATGTCTACCAAGACAATGATAAGGCCAAGAGAATCCCATGCTCCCGTAAATGGCAGGCTCGCATCAAAGCATAGAATAACCGCATAACATATGATCAAAGAATCTCTTTGCAACAGGGTGTATTTTTCTGCACTCTTGCCGGAGGCGTGTCCGGTAACATACAAGGGGCTCGTGGAAGTCCTCGACAGGCATGGTGTCCCCCACTCTCTTCTTGAAGGGACCAGGGACATCTGGTGCCGGGACTACATGCCGGTACAGATGACAGACCATGAGTTCGTTTCGTTCGACTACCATCCCGACTATCTTTTGGACACTCCGGCACACCGCAGGAGCATTTCGGACGGTTATGCAGTGGCAAAGGCCAACGGCTTCGATTACGTCCATGACAGGCGTGACATCAAGATCGACGGAGGCAACACTGTACATTCCGGAATGAAACTGATCCTTACCAGCAAGGTGTTCGAGGAGAATCCCGGCATGCCTTATGACCACCTCTGCCAGAGTCTGCGTATGAGTCTTGGTGCGGAGCCGGTCTTCGTCCCCTGGGACTCGAACGAGATATACGGCCATACTGATGGCGTCGTCAGGTTCATCGACGACGATACCGTTCTTATTACCAACTACGCCCAGTGGGACGCAAGGATGGCAGGGCGCTTCAGAAGATGCCTTGAGCCTCATTTCAGGACGATTCATGAGCTTCGTTTCGATGTCAGGAAACCATACAGGAACAACTGGGCATACATCAACTGGCTCCAGATCGACAATGTGCTGATCCTGCCAAGGTTCAATGTTCCGGAAGATGAACAGGCATTCGCACAGATATCCTCCCTGATGCCGGAATATGATGGCCGTATAGAGATGGTCGACGCCACCGACCTTATACGTTACGAGGGATGTCTTAACTGTGCGAGCTGGACAGTCTATGAACCTAAGGAAGGACCAACATGGGAGATGTAAATCACAGGCCTGAAAGGAAGATCAGCGAATCAACATGGGTGGAAAATACTAGTATTTACGCAACAACAGAACAAAATAATCAATTTTCCGTTTTACGAAATATTGACGAAAACCATATAATACCAAACAATACTATCCGATAAATTGACTATATTTGTCCAGACGTTAGCTGTCAGATTGATGGGAATCAAGGCATCCTTTTTAGGGTATTTCAGTTAACTTGTTGTAAGGCGACAGATGAGGCATCTCCACCATGGAGGTGATGGCAGAAACAGGCCGAAAAGAGGCGAAAATGTACCCATTTTGCCAATCTACGAGGTTTAATGCCATGTTCTTATCAACTGATTATCAGGCAGTTATGAAGAATCTTCAAGTTTTTAGCGCGCAATATATAAGTCATTGATAATCAATGTATTAAAATTCCTGCGTGGGGAAATAGAATATACCACCTAACTGATTGACAATCAATCGCAGGTGTACCATATGCGAAAAGTAGACCATCAATGAAATATCCAACGTTCCAGCGCCTTATAGATTCCATCTTCATCGACCGAATCCGTGATATAGTCAGCTGCATTCTTCAGCGGCTCGTTGGCGTTGCCCATAGCAACCCCGATACCCGCTTTCCTGATAATGGACATATCGTTGCCTCCGTCTCCAAAAGCCATCGTTTCCTCCGGTTTGATGCTATGACGGGCAATGATTGCTGAAAGCCCCATACCCTTGTCCGCACTTTTCATAGTGATATCCGCAAAGTCGGGATGCCACCTGCATGACGTGCAGTCCGGGAGGCTCCGCATAATCAATTCCTCGTCCTCTTGTGATATTACGGGAGTAAGTTGCAGAACGGATTGCCCTAAGACAGACTCAATCGGCACGTCTCCACTCAGTCCGCGCACATTAAGCATTTGCCGAAAAATGCGGTCGGCACTTTCGTTGTCGTGATACATAACCAAATCATTCTTGCCTACCACCATACAGGCGAAGTTCATTTCATCAGCCAAAGACAATACTTTCCGCACGTTCGCTTCCGGTATCGGATGAAATGATATAATTTCCTCTTCTTCGAAACAATAAGCACCGTTTACGGTTATATACCCGTCCACCAGATGACTAATCTCATTGATGTTGTCTATCAACTGGCGTGGACGTCCGGTAGATATATAAACTTTGATGCCCATATTCTTCGCCATTGTTATGGCTTCTACTGTCGAACTGGGAATCTTGTGAGTTCTGAAACTCACCAAAGTCCCGTCTATATCGAAAAACAATGCTTTAATCATAAGCGAACTTTCCTTTTTCAATGTATGTGTATGCTAGCATAAATCTCGATAAAACTCTTATTATTCAACGGGATGTTTTCCGTTGATAATGGAAATATTTTCTTAATCAGCTACTCGCAGGACATTTCAGAAATCATTCTTATCGCTTCGGCTACACCGACAGTGGCTTTTTCCTTGATATGGACAATACCCTCCTCATTGTCGATGGGCGTATCCTTGGGGTCAACCACGAAAACGGGGCAGTCAACCGGAGTGTATTTCCATAAGCTTGCAGCAGGCTGAACCACAAGCGATGTTCCGACGATAATCATAAAATCAGCTTCTGCAAGTTCTGCGATTGCATCCTTCATCTTTGGGACAGCCTCACCGAAGAATACGATATGCGGACGGTATTGAACGCCACGGTCATCCGTATCTCCAATGCTGACCGGTCCGAAATTCACATCCTTAATCTTTGATTCATCAAATCCGTCCTCCTCCGTGTATGAGTCTTCCGGGCGGACCTTTGTGAGTTCACCGTGGAGATGAATGACTTTAGTGCTGCCTGCCATCTCGTGGAGGTTGTCCACATTTTGGGTAATCACCACTACGTCATACTCTTTCTCAAGGGATGCGATATCAAGGTGTGCCTTATTCGGTTTCACTTCTTTGAGCTGTGCGCGTCTTTGATTGTAGAAATCAAGCACCAGTGAGGGATTCTGCATCCACCCGAAGATGGAGGCGACATCCATCACATCGTGGTTCTCCCAAAGACCGTCACTGTCTCTGAATGTTGAAATACCGCTCTCGGCACTAATGCCTGCGCCTGACAATATTACTATCTTTTTCTTCATAATGCATTTTTTACGCTTTGGCTACACAAGCCACTGTCATTCAAAGAGGGTGACCAGCTACATCCTGTGGAAGGCGAACAGGGACAATTAGTTGAAGCTACGACCGGAACAGAATCAATAGAACAGATACTGCTTGCTCTTATCCCGCCAGCCCGTTTCACTGCGGTAGGAAGTGAAATAGATGACTACGTCGGCCTCGCTGCGGTAGTTGACGAAATAAATTCTTTTCTTCGCGTCACTTTTATACTTCACGAAATACCACAGACCGTCATTCCCGTTGGCGTCGCTGCGGTAGTCGCATCTATACACCACCAAATCCGCCTCGCTTTTGTAATTCGTGACATAGACCTTCACGTCCGCATCGCTCCGATACTGGCAGCTATAGATTGTCTGAGCCTTCGCTCCAAAGAACGCACACAGACAAAAAACGATTGCGACGATTAACTTTTTCATATCCTAAATCATTGATTTATATTATCTTATTTTTATGTGTACGGGTTCATTTATATCCTTAGGGGGTTAAAACCCACGCACTTTTTCTTTCCAATTATTATACGTAAAAAACGAACACCTATAGGAATTCGCTGTAAATTTACTAAATTTGTTGACAAATCGTCTCGATATGAAGAAAAACGCCCTATACTACATTGCTGCGGTGCTTTGGGGCATTCCGGGAGTCATCATCAGCGTCAAAGTGGTTAAGGCATATCTCACTATGCCGACGGAAAAACTATGGTGGCTGCTGCTCATCACAATAGCGGTCCTCATCGGATTCTTTTTTATGTTCCGGGGAGTCGTCGACAAATACTCTGTCCACATCGCCTCACAGAGTGAAAAGACCAATCCGCTCAAGACATTCCCTGTTCGCGGATGGCTTTTGATTATCTTTATGCTGGGGCTTGGAATGGCGCTCAAATTCATACCGGGAATCCCCGACGAATTCATCGCATCGTTCTACTCCGGACTCAGCCCGATGCTGCTGTTTGCAGCCGGCCGCTTCGTCTACAACAGATGGAAAAATAATTAATTATATTTGTAATCATAAACAATTGAAAAATCCTAAAAACTATGGCAAACGAATTGGACGAAATGAATCCGGTTGTGAATGAAGCCGGACGTGATGTGAACGTCATTGAAAAGCAACTTCCGGTCAAGACAGGAGTGGGCTCCGTGATTTTTGAAATATGTCTGTGGGTGTGCGGAATTTTGCCTGGAGTCATCTTCCAGATTATGAAAATCAAGGCCAAGAACTACTTCCAGCAGCTTCAGCAAAAGATTCAGGCAGAGGCCTCCAACATCGACAACTACCTCGAACAGAGGGTGCAGATTCTCCAGAATGTGGCTCCGCTGCTTGAAAAGGCCATCGAGTTGGACAAAGATGTGATGAAGACCATTTCCGCCTACCGTGGAGGCATCAATCCTCAAGCCGACAGAAACACAGTGGCGCAAAACATCGACAACGCCTACGCCCGCCTCTTCCCGCAAGTCGAAGCCTATCCTGAACTCAAGGCGCACGCCTCCATTGCCGATGCGATGCAACAGAACTCCTATCTCCAGAAGGAAATCACCGCGGCACGCGCTCTCTACAACGACAGCGTATTCCAGTGGAACAGAGACATCTACGACTGGCCTACCAAGATGATTGTCGCAGCGAAAGAGGGCTACACCACAAGGATTCCGTTCACCGCATCAGCTCAAACCAAGGAACGCGCAAGACAGGTTTTCTTCTAACAGAAGCCAAATTTATGGATGACATTTATGAACCCCTGGACCTGTACCGCGACCAGCTGAAAGCCGCCTTCCGCGCAAAAGCCGAAGAAACTTTCGCGCAGATGGAGGCCAAAGCCGGGATTGACGCCGCCGCCAACAAAAAACTCTGCGACGAGATTGCCCACACAATCAGGGAAATCGAAAGCCACAACAGCAAACTCTTCGCAGTGAAGACACTGATGGTGCTGATGATTCTGACTGGTGTGGCGTTGTTCGTGCCGCTGTTTTTCTTAGACGAAATCTCCGTATACTGGGCATCCACAGGATTCGAGACGGGCTACCTCATCGCTCTCATAGTCAGCGCAGTGGCTGTGGGAGTCGCGCTCATTGTCCTCGCATTCACCATCGTCCGAAAGAAAATCGGGGTAATGAAATCTTTGCTCGAAGAGCTTGAAAACAAAGTGAAAGAAATGCGCGATGAGGCCACACGGCAGATGGCTCCACTCAACGAACTCTTCAGCTGGGATATGCCCACCAAACTCATCGAAAAGACTGTCCCAAACATCCACTTCGACCCCTACTTCAACGCAGCCCGCCTCAAACAGCTCTGCCAAGAATTCGGCTACACCGGCTTTCTCAACAACGATTCCTCTGTTCTCTTCGCCCATAGCGGAGAAATCAAAGGCAACCCCTTCGTCATAGCCACAGTCAAGAAGTTTTCAATGGGTATGAAGACCTACACCGGCTACAAGACAATCTTTTGGACCGAATATGAACGGGACGACAAAGGAAACAGCTACCCCGTGACCCGCAGCGAAACTCTCACCGCCTGCGTCACGAAGCCGTGCCCCGAATACGGCAACAGGACATTCATAATGTATGCTAACGAAGCGGCGCCAAATCTCCGCTTCACCCGAACTCCCGAAGGCCTCGACGGAGATTCGATGATAACCGGCATACGCAAAAGTATCAAAAAGCGGAATCTGGAGAAATTCTCCCGCAAACTCGACGACGATAGCGACTACACGATGATGTCCAACCAGGAATTCGAAGTGATGTTCAACACCAAAGACCGCAACAACGAAGTCGAATTCCGCCTCCTCTTCACCCCGCTCGCACAAAGCAACATACTGAAACTGATGCGCGACCGCAGCATCGGCTACGGCGACGACTTCTCCGTGGTGAAAGAAAAGATGATTAATGTCGTTTTTCCACAACATCTCCAGGTTTTCAACATAGACACCGACCCTCAACAATTTAAAGGGATATGTCTTGAGAAGGTGAGGCAAAACTTCATCCGCACCAACGAAGACTACTTCCGTCAAATCTACTTCGCCTTCGCTCCCCTTCTGGCGATTCCGCTCTACCAGCAGACCCGCACCCGCAAAGAAATCTATGGTGCAAAGCTACTGCAAAACTCTTCATTCTGGGAGTGGGAATCACTCGCAAACTACCAAGGCGACGCCCGTTTCGCCCACCCCGACTCAATCACAGAGAACATCTTGAAAACAAGCGAGTTAAGCGACAACGACAAAGGAGAGAAAGACATCGTGGTCACTGCCAGCGGTTTCTCCGGCACCCCGATGGTGGATTATGTGAGCGTCTATGGCGGAGACGGCCGCTTCCACAATGTGCCTGTCGAATGGACCCGCTACGACCCGGTGAGCCGCGACAGCACAGTCACAATCCGGGAAATGCCAGACAAGGACAAAGAAGTCATCCGCGAAGACAGCTACCCTGTCTCTCGTTTCCGCAGGCGTATCCTCATCTCGGACTTCCGTTGATTTGCATCTCCGCCCCAGAATCCTCGAAAAAGAATATGCAAGGAAAGATTTTCGACAAACCGACAATGTGGTGGCAAAGGACGCTGACTTCCGTGACACTTATCGCAATCGCATCACTTATCGCAATCGTATCACTAAGCGCCTGTCACCCAAAGACATTCGCCCCAAAAGAAGGAGACCTTCTTTTCTGCATCTCCGGAGATTCCCCGATGAGTGAAGCCATCTCTGAGGCCACCTCCACCCCGGACTCCCTCTCATACGACCATGTGGCAATGGTCTGTTTCGACAACGGGAAGCCATTTGTGATTGAAGCCTGCCCCAAAGATGGGGTGCGACGAATTTCGCTCGAGGAGTTTTTAGCAGAGAGACTCTCCGTGAAGGACAACAACAAAGCCCCTTTTTGTGGAGGAAAGAAGGGGCTTTGGACAAAGGGAAGAAGGCGTTTGGGAGGAGAAAACGGAAACTCTGCCGGCGGGAAAGGCGCCGGAGTCGTGGTGATGAGAGTTAATTGCGATTTCAGCGCCACAGATGCAGTGCAGCGCGCAGAGTCGATGCTCGGACTCCCCTACGACTGGTCCTACCTCCCCGACAACAACAAGCTCTATTGCTCCGAACTAATCTACGAATCCTACCTCACCCCCGCCGGAGACCACATCTTCCAATCCCGCCCGATGAACTTCCTCTCCCCCGACGGAACATTCCCCCAATTCTGGACCGACCTCTTCTCCACCCTCGGCAAAGAAATCCCCCAAGGCACCCCCGGCACCAATCCCAACGACCTCGCCCACGAAAGTTGCCTCGTGGAGGTTTATCGGTATTGAATCTCTGGTTTGGGAAATAATCTAAATATCACTATAGCTAGCGAGTTTTTGAAAATACCCCACAATTTGAGAATTTCGGCATAACACCGTAAATAAAAACTGAGAATTTCGGCATTTTTAGTGAAAATAATTTGGGGACACCGAAAATATTATGACTAAGCTGGTGGGGCCGACTAAAAAGTCCCGAAGGGACCGCGCCGGGGCGCGAGATACCCCTAATAGGGGTCGCAGACGTTAGTCTGCGGGGGTTAGGAAGTCCGGAGGAGGGGGAAAAAAAGACTTTTTGGTCACCCTCTATCGTAGATTTCAATGGCCGAGACAAGATGGGCATCAAGTTCTTCGGGGGAAATCCTATAGATTCGTGGCAAACGCGAATGAGGGTAACGGTTGAAAAAGGCATCGTCGCTCACATACCACCGGATGGACTTCAAAGCATAGGAGTTCCGCAGACCGAAACGGATTCGCTGCGCCATCGTCGCCGAACAAACCGTCACTCCCCTCTCTCCGTCCGGAAATGTCGAGACAAAAATGGAATGTAATCGCGAACGTGTGAGACGAGGAGAATCATCCGAAGGCTTAATGCGATGACTCACAACAATATGCCGACCATATTTGAAATTGATTTCGTTCATCATCGTCCGAAAAATCCTCCCGTGCGACGACGAATCCTTCATATTCCCACTTGCGATATAAAGGTGTATCATCTCGTGAATGATGACATTGTAACCGGAATCGAGAAATGCAGCAAAAGTGGTAACCAGAGTGCAACATAAATAGTAACAGTAGTACAGCGAAATCGGTAACAAGAGTGCAGCAAAAACGGTAACAGGAATGCAACGTTTTTGAATATTAATCCGACCTTTGAGTCATAACTTTTAGCAAAGGTGTTATGACAACAAAGGCCTACAAAGCACTCAGTCGACTGATTATGTACGACAAAATCAAAAGGTTCTACGAAGAGGACCACCAATCAATCCGCTGGATAGCCAGGGAGTTGAATTTAAACTTCAGGACTGTAAAGAAGTACCTGGAAATGGACCAGCAGGAGTTCGAGCAGTTCTCGGACACGGTTATCAACAGAGGTCATATCCTTGACCCATACAGAGACTTTATCATCGGGCGCCTAAGCCAGTACCAGGAAACTCCTGCCGCCCAGATGCATGACTGGCTTAAGGAGAACTACAGTGACTTCCCCAAGGTCTCCCCGAAGACGGTCTACAACTATGTGATGAAGATCCGTCAGGAATACGGGCTTCCTAAAATCAGTGAAAGCGAACGTCAATACTCTGCACTCCCGGAAACAGCCCCAGGAGAGTATGCGCAGGTTGACTTTGGTCAGACCAAACTTCGCAAGAGCGATGGCACTCGTGTAAAGGTGTACTTCATTGCAATCCTGCTAAGTCATAGCCGTTACAAGTTCATATGGTTCCAGGACAAGCCGTTCACCAGTGAAACTGCGGTAATCGGTCATGAGAAAGCCTTCGATTTCTTCCACGGAATCCCTAAGAAACTTGTATACGATCAGGATGCAGTGTTCCTTTGGGATGAAAACGCTGGTGACTATCGCATGACTCAGGTCTTTGACAGTTATGTTAAAAGCCGCCCGTTCAAGGCCATCTTCTGCCGCCCCGCAGACCCGGAAAGCAAGGGTAAGGTAGAGAACTGTGTCAAATATGTGAAGCAGAACTTCCTCTTGAACAGGCAGTACTCAACACTCGACAACCTTAATCAGGAAGCACTCGCTTGGCTTGACAGAACAGGCAATGGCATGGTTCACAATACAACTTGCAAGGTACCATATGAAGTGTGGTGCACAGAGTGCAAGGAACTGCTGACGTTCATCCCAGCTCTGGCGCCTGAAGCAAAGGCTGGCCACAAGGTCCTCAAGACCAACAGTATAAAATACAAAGGCAATACTTACTCCTTGCCAATAGGCACCTATCGTGGGGAGGATACTAGAGTGTACCTCTCCGAAGAAGGTGGCAGTCTTCTTGTGAAAGATGTGGACGACAATCTCATCGCCAAGCATACCATCCCTGCTGGCAAGGGACAGACCGTGATAAACAACAATCACGCGAGGGACACATCCGTCAGCATCAATGATAAGTGTGACTATGTCAAAAGTCTGTTCACAGACAAAAATGCAATAGGTCTCTTCCTTGTTCATATCCGTGAGCGCTATCCACGTTATATGAGAGATCAGCTTGCGGTAATCATGACATGCGTCAGCAAGTATGGTCAGAAGCGCGCAGACGAAGTCCTGACGGTATGCGTACAGAACAAGTTGTATAGTGCAACGGACTTCAAAGAGATCATCTCTTCCTATCCAGTGCCGAAACTGGATGACGAAGTCCATATAAAGCCTCTTGGTGATGCGTCATCGCGTCTCATGGTAAATGTTGAACCAAACAGGTCTTCTATCGATGTGTACGAGGACCTCTTCAAGAGGAACTGACATGGAAGAGCATAATGACAAGATAGTGTGCATAAAAAGTTATGCTAAACGTCTCAAACTCTCATGGCTATGTGCAAATGCGGCAGAGATGTTATTGGAAGCCGGCTCCAACGCTCCCAGTTATGATGACTTCATATGCAATCTTCTGGTCCACGAAGTGCAAGGCCGTGAGGAAAGGCAACGCCTAAAACGCCTTAAAGAGGCGCGCCTACCGATGTCTCGTGACCTTAACCAATATGACCATAGCATGTCTAACGGTCTCACTAAAACGCAACTCAATCAACTGAGGGAGTTACATTGGATAGAAGAAGGCTTCAATCTCATGCTCTCCGGGCCTAGTGGGGTGGGCAAGACATATATAGCCTCGGGGCTATGTTCTGATGCGATAGACAAAGGCTACAAGGCTTACTTCAGGACAATGGATGAGATACTTACAACACTCAAACTGAAAGACATAACACCAAGTGCTAAAAGGGAATACAAGTGTCTTTGCGAAAGTGATGTGATCGTCATCGATGACCTGATGAATATCATTGTAGGCCATGATGAGGGCAATCAATTGTTCTCGTTCATAAACAGTACCTTCGAATCAACGTCCTTTATAATAACCACCAATAGGTCGCCAGCTGAGTGGGCCAAATCTTTAAATGATGAGGTCCTTGCAACCGCTTTGCTGGACCGGCTTCTATATAAATGTGAACTCATCCAGCTCTCCGGAGCGAGCTATAGGATGAAGA
>ULRB01104722.1_pt1 | contig 28677 bp, 27 predicted proteins | sample 1955051 | NCBI WGS metagenome assembly ULRB01 (sample SAMEA4835671, study PRJEB28245) | human gut metagenome | biome: gut microbiome; material: fecal sample | place: Denmark | collected 2008 | reverse complement strand
CAACATAAACACCTCTATTGCCGATTCGCTGAATAGTTACTATGTTTTGCCAAAAAGTTAATTAACGATAAAAGCATTCCGATACCACCATTATCAATTGACTTGACTTGTTCAAGATTAAATTCTACCTGACATTTATAGTTGAGATTCCGTATAAAGTCTTTGGTGTCATTGATAAATCGAATTACCATCTCAGGAGTATTGTATAGATGGAACATTTCGGGCACATCAAATTTATATCGAGGTAGACTTCGTTGATATTCGCTTGTGTCGGTATAGCGAATCCTTCGTCTTTTATTTCTTGGTTTAGACGCACGTATAATCCTCATCCTTTTGTGAATGAAGTTATACCTACGGCGTTTTCTCATATTCGAGGATTCCCGCAGATGGATGCGCTTAAGCGAAATTTTAGTCATTGCAATGATTCGTTGCACGAACTGGATGCAAAGATACAAAATTTTCATGATAATAAGAGAATGAATACCTTGGAAATGAACGGGATCTTCACAATACCCCACTTGCGGCGACGGTGTAGACGTCGTGGAAAGGGAATTTCTCGCAGCCGATGTAGAGGGTATCGAAGGCGTCGGAGCTGTCGGTGCGGTGTTTGAGCAGGAATTCCTCGGACTCGGCGAGTTTTTTGCTGGACTAGTCCTTGCGGAAGCCGTTGCGTCACCCGTAGACTCCTGGAGACGGGATGGCAAGGATGAGGTCGGGATTGTCCGAGCTGTTGAAGAAGGACATGAGCCGTATATTCGGCCAATTGGTTTGGTGTCGGGTTATATATACCCGACGTAAACCATACCAAATATATGTGGCTGGGGAAAGAAGAAAGAGTTCGGTGAGTTTTTTCATTTCCTCAGCCACAATTTTGAACACGGAGTATGTTCAGAATAGCCGGAAATGAGTTGGCGCGGAGTTGTGTTCAGATTTGTGTTCAAAGCAAAAGAAAAAGCAGCTACGGTTTGTTTCGTAACTGCTTGATTCTTAAGGGGTGGTCCCACTTGGAGTTGTAAATCTGAATCTCGTTGAATTTGCTTGAATGTCACATTTCATCGGTGGTATTGTTGTAATTATTGATAATCAGTGCGTTGTAAGTATATATTGAGACCCGTTGTTGCACCTCGCATGTCAATGCGGCGCAAGTAGGCGCAAAAGATGTGGACAAAACGTGGACAGAAATTTTGGCGCGTGGACAAATTTTCGTAATTTTGTACCTATAATCAAAACCTCTCTCAATATGGCTACTATAACAAGGTCTCTTTCCTCTAAGGTAAACGGCAATGGCGAGTCCGAAATCATGCTCCGGCTATCGGTGTCGCGTGATTTACGCCTCAGGCTCAAAAGCGGCATATTCGTTGATCCGTCTCGATTTCGTGACGGGAAATTTATAATGCCGCGAGCCGACCGCAAGACGCTTGCAAATTTACAAACAATCAGCGATAATCTTGTCTCACTTGAGAGCAGATTGGTATCTCTATGCGTAAATACTCCCCAGAATCTTCTTTCAAAGGAATTCTTTGAGGATGCGATAATGCGCCACAATCATCCGGAACTGTTTGAGACGGCACCGGTAAGCAGGAGTTTCTTCGATACCTTCAACGAATATCTTGTGACAACACAAGACGGCACCAAACTGTCGAGCCATTACCGCGTATTGGCGAGATTGCTGGAGAGATATGAGAAATACAAACGGAAATCGACGCGACAGAATTTCTCTCTCAAACTTGAAGAGTTTACGGGTGAAGTGGTGGATGCTTTCAAACAGTTCGTAATTGACGAACCGAAGATATACGAAAGATTCCCTTCCATATATAAGGATGTGTCTGAGGTTGTAAAGACCAAACGCAAGCCCCGCAAACCTGAGCAGCGGGGTCATAACGCAGTCATCGCAATCATGAAAAGGCTGAGGGCGTTCTTCAACTGGTGTGTCAAGCGTGGTTACATTACCCGCACTCCCTTTGCCTCCTGCACAAGCATAGGTGCTGAAAAATATGGCACTCCATATTATATAAGCATCGAGGAACGAGATAAAATTGCCGACTTCGATTTTTCTGATAAAGCGGCATTGTCTGTTCAACGTGATATTTTTATATTTCAATGTCTTATCGGCTGTCGCGTATCTGACCTGATAGAGATGACCCCGGAGAGCATCATCGACGGAGCCGTGGAATATATGCCCAACAAGACAAAGGGAGAACGACCTGAGGTTATTCGCGTCCCATTGAATAAGCGGGCATTTGCGTTGGTAGAGAAATATAAAGGTGTCGACAAGAAAGGTAGATTGTTCCCGTTTATCAGTACGCAGAAATACAACGATGCAATCAAAAGTATTTTTACGGCCTGTGGAATAACGCGAGTCGTTACCGTTCTCAACCCCAAGACAGGAGAAGAAGAACGCCGCCCCATAAACGAAATAGCCAGCAGCCACATGGCGCGCCGCACCTTTGTCGGCAATCTCTATAAGAAGGTAAAAGACCCCAGTCTTGTCGGAGCCTTGTCCGGACATAAGGAGGGAAGCAAAGCCTTCGCCCGCTACCGTGAGATTGACGAAGACATCAAAAAGGAACTTGTTGGACTCTTGGATTGACAGCCGGTTATAGGATTAATTATACCCTCAGTATCAGAATATTTTTGTAATTTTGTAATAGGATAGTTTCAAGAATGTAAAGCATGAGCAAACTGATAAAAACCGATGCCGAATACTCCCGGTGGATACAGGAGTTGAAAGAACGATACCGCCGCAGTCAGATTAAGGCTGCTGCCCAAGTGAACTGCGAGATGCTGCGCTTCTACTGGTCGCTCGGTCGTGACATCGTGGCTCGTGATGCCGAGAATGTTTATGGCAGCAGTTTCTATCGGAATCTCAGTCAGGATTTGAAAGAGGCTATTCCAGAATCAGAGGGCTTTTCTCGGCAGAACCTGCAATATATGAAGAAGATGTATCTTCTTTATAGTGAGCCAGCTACAAATTGCCCACAACTTGTGGGCAATTCTGAAACAGAGATATGCCCACAACTTGTGGGCGATTTTATATTTTCTGTTCCATGGGGGCATCATCGGACGCTGATAGATAAATATTTCGAAAAAGGAGAACGGGAAACTGCGCTATTCTATGCCCATAAGGTTGTCGAAGAAGGGTGGTCGAGAAATGTACTGAAATCATTTATTGACACCAATCTGCATCTGCGTCAGGGCAAAGCGTTGACAAGTTTCTCCCGCCTACTACCGGCTTCCGATAGCGATCTTGCCCAGGAACTGACCAAAGACCCGTATATCTTCGACTTTACCGAAATGACTGAGCCATATAAGGAGCGGGAACTGAAAAAGGCTCTGATGTCAAATATATCCCGTTTCCTGCTCGAACTTGGATCGGGCTTTGCATACGTTGGGGAAGAGTATCGTCTGAAAGTCGGTCACACGGAGCAATTCATTGATTTGCTGTTTTATAATATAAAATTGCACGCCTATTGTGTTATAGAGGTCAAGACCGGTACATTCGGTGCCGGCGACATTGGTCAGCTCGGAACATACATGACGGCGGTAAATCACATCCTTAAAACAGAGCAGGACAATCCCACTATCGGGCTTCTGATATGCAAGGATAAAGACAATGTGCTTGCCCAGTATGCCCTTGAATCATCATCGCAACCTATCGGTGTAGCAGAGTTTCAACTGACAAAGTTTATCCCCGATGAATTCAAGAGTTCCCTGCCCTCAATAGAGGACATTGAGTTAGAACTGAAATAACCTACATTTTCTGCATTATCCGCATTTTAAGATTATGGCGTAATGTATTCCAAAAAGATAATAACAAACGACTACTCTAAAAGATATTATATGGACAGGGGAAGAACTTAAAAAGCTCTATAATACGCCGGCAGATTTAAGATTAAAGCATATAGCCCTTTGCGTTATCGGAGTAGCTATTGCCATTCTAATCAGTATGATATTCCTTGTGGATAAAGTGTCTTGGCAATTATGGTACTTTATGCGCGGATGTGCCGGAGTATTGGCAATCATATTTGTCATTATAGTGTCAGTCCTTGTCTATCGTGTGAATCGCGATTATATTACCGGGGACAGACGCGATAAAAAATGACTTATCTGTATCTGATGTATGCCTGTATAGATGGGGTTAGTTTAGTCGGGCATATATAAAGCCCGAACCAAACCAAACGAATATGAGATAGAGCCAATTTAAGGACAAAGCATGGCTTGGGGAAAAGATAATCAGGCGAGTATAGCCGGGTTGTCGGCGATTTTTCGTAATTTTGCACATAGAAAGACTAACGAAAAGACTAACGAAATGAAAGCGCCAGACGAATTTTTCATACCCGATAACGAGGTCAGGCTCCCGGAGGAGCTTGATTACAGCCGCGTGGATGAATATATTCGCTCGGCTGAGGCGTTTTCGCGCTCGTCCTATCAGAGCGTCTATATCATCGACTATTTCAGGCAGAACTTCCTGTATGTGTCGCCCAATCCGATGTTTCTGTGCGGACTGTCGCCGGAACAGATGAAGGAACTGGGCTATCGTTTCTATCTCGGCTATGTGCCGGAAGATGAGCAGCCGATGCTTCTGACGCTCAACAAAGCCGGATTCGCTTTCTACAACGATATCCCGGTCGATGAGCGTAAGGACTGGTATATCTCCTATGACTTCCACATTCTCAACGAGGGAAAGAAAATCCTTGTCAACCACAAGCTGACGCCGCTTGCCCTCACCTCCGACGGCAGGATATGGCTTGCTCTGTGTGTCGTGTCGGCGGCCACACATACCGATGCCGGACATATTGAGATGCACCATGTTGGCACATCGGAGTTCTTTGAATACAATATCAGTTCCCGTTGCTGGAACAGACATCAGATGCCCACGCTATCTGACGGAGAGAAGTCGGTGCTGACTTTATCCATTCAGGGCTATACCATGTCGGAGATCGCCGACAAAATATGCCTCTCGCCCGACACCATCAAGAAATACCGTAAGCGCATATTTGAGAAACTTGAGGTGCGCAACATTTCGGAGGCGATAGTGGCGGCGACCAACAACAAGCTACTCTAAATTCTTGCAGAGATAGAATCTCGGAAAATGCTTCACCTCGCGGCCGACGGCGATGTTGGCGGCTATCCGTGCGCAGATATGCGCCGCTGTCCGTTGTGCCGCCTCGCTCGTCTTACTCTTTCTTATCGCCAGCAGAGCGGACTGTAACCAGTCGCAACCCTCCATATTCCAAAAGGCGCAGTACCCGGCCATATACTCGGCAGCCCATAGACGCGCATTTGCCTTGCCGTGCAATTCGTTGTCATCGCTCGGCATCACTACTATTGCACCGGCTCCGTCAACAAAATCAAAAGGATATATTATAGGTATGGCGGCATTACCCTTGACATGGGTACAGTCTTCGCCCGCATACTCGGCTACCATATCCACGGTTTCAATTCCCGTGTGGACATCGTTCCCCGACACAATATTTATAGACTTGAAACCAGACTTATAAAGTTCGGTCTTTACATTGTCGATAAAATCCGATGCACCGATAATCATAATCCGGCAGTCTGCGATAAGGCTTTTTTCCTCGCTTGTCATATTTGTTAGTTTTACTCTGCAAAATTAAGGCTATCCCAATCGCTATGCCATACCCAAAAGGGTACGTTTTCACTCCGAGGTGTAATCGTACCCTTTTGGGTATGGCAAGGAAATTTCAGCGGTTGTAACTTTGCATCAGAAAAGTTAAAACAAGACGAATATGAAAACAATACTCTCTTTGATTCTTGCTGTGATAGCCACAGCAACAGCAATGGCTCAGAGCATAACCGGCAAAGTCGTGGATGAAAATAATTCTCCACTTGATTTTGTGAATGTGGTTCTACTGAAAGCCGACTCTACCTATATAGCAGGTACCGTTACTGACGAAAATGGTGTTTTTCTGTTCAATGAGAAACAGGATAATCCTAAATTCGTAAAGGTATCATCTATTGGTTACACTAATCAGACCCTCAATATTCCCCCGACAGGAGATATTGGCATAATAACTCTTAATCCCGAAAGCGTGATGCTTGGGGAAGTGGTGGTAAAATCCAACCGCCCTGTTACCGCTATCAAAGGCGATGCCCTTGTTACAAACGTGGCAGGTTCACAACTCGAACATGCCGGCACTGCCAATGATGTGCTTACACAAGTGCCTATGGTACTTGGTCGCGACGGGAATTTCGTAGTATTCGGCAAAGGCTCTCCGGCTATTTATATAAATGGTCGAGAGGTGCAGGACCTCACCCAACTCTCTCAGTTAAACTCAGCAGACATCAAGAATGTGGAAGTCATAACCAATCCCGGTGCAAAATACGATGCTTCAGTCAAATCCGTAATCCGTATCCGTACAAAACGCCCGCAGGGAGACGGTTTTAGTGGAACACTCCGCGCTCAAGGCGTCATGCAAAAGTATTTCCGTACTGTTGATCAGGCTAATTTCAAATTTAGAACCGGCGGATTGGAATTGTTCGGTAATTTCGGATATATAGGTGGCAAATTCCAAAGCAGCAATAGGGTTGATATGCTGACTCAATCAACAACCGTGTGGAATCAATTTCTGACACAAGACGGTTCCATGAGAACAAATGAATTTTTCGGAAAGACTGGTTTCTCGTATATGTTTAACGAGAATCATTCAATAGGAGCATATTATTCCAATGGATTCACAAAACAAAAATCGGAACATACAGGAATAAGTCGTGTGTTGGCTGACGGACAGCCATACGACAATCTCTCAATGTATGGTCGCAGTAATAACAATACTCTTCCAAAACATCACGCTAATCTATACTACACTGGCGAAATCGGAAAATTAGGCATTGACTTCAACATGGATTACATGTGGCGAAAAAATCGCAATTCCATGTTTAACGATGAAACAAGCGACACGCAGGACAATTCGCTTGTAAATTCTATCGGAGTAAGCAGAAGCCGCATGTTGGCTGAAAAACTTGTATTCAGCTATCCTTTTTGGAAAGGTGGCATTGAGTTTGGAGAGGAATATACGTCATCGCGTTTCTCGTCTGAATACAATACTGATGCCGCTTTGGTCGGCAACGCCGATTCAAAGGTTGACGAAAACAATATTGCTGGATTTGTGGAAATCGGCCAGACTTTCGGCCAGTTCAATATAGGCGTTGGATTGCGATATGAGCATGTAAAATTTGAATATCTCGAAAACGGACAGAAAAAGGAAGATCAGAGCAGAACCTATAATAATCTGTTTCCCTCGCTCTCACTGTCAACAATGATAAAAAACGTGCAGCTGTCAATGAGCTATACACATAAGACCCAACGTCCAAGCTATGCAGACCTTGACGGCACAGTGGATTATATCAATCGCTTTACTCTCGAAGGTGGTAATCCGTTCCTAAAACCGGAAAAAATACATTCTGTTGAGCTTATGGGAGCATGGCGCCAGTTCTTTGGACAGATAACCTACACCTATAAGAAAGACCCGATAATGAACACCACCTATCCGTATGCGGATGATGCCGAGATCAAACTTATAACGATGGCAAATTTTCCCAAGATACAGAATCTTCAGGCATTTGTCGGCGCACAGTTCAAGGTTGGTGTATGGCAGCCGAAAGTAAATGTCGGTATTATGAAACAATGGCTTTCCATAGATTATGCCGATGGTCGTAAGAACCTGAACAATCCCATAGGACTCGTTCAATTCCAAAACGCCATACATCTTCCTTATGATATCTGGCTGAACGTGGATATGCAGTGGATGAGTGGCGGTAACGATGACAACACTAAACAGACTTCATCGTCATATCTCAATGCCAAGCTCTATAAGGCGTTCTTCAATAATCAGTTCAGCGTGACTTTGGAGGCCAACGACATCTTTAATAAGAGCAATCGCGATGCCACGTTATTGAATAAGGATGTAACCATACATAAGTTCAATACAACAAATAACCGCACATTCATGCTGACACTGCAATATACCTTTAATTCTTCTCGTGACCGATACAGAGGTCAAGGTGCCGGAACAAATGAGATGAACCGATTCTAATATAGCCCAATAATATGAAATCATTTATTATTACATTCATACTGTCTTTAATCTGCGTAATAGCCTACGCAAAACCACACTGTCAGGGATTCAACAACTACGATAACAAAGTCACTATCGTCTTTACTGATGATAAAGCCGGTAGCCAGTACGAGGTTTCGGATGTAAAACTCGTTACCTACGGGAAAGAATACTCTGCCACTTCTGTAACTACAACCGTCAAAGATGGTACGGCGACGGTAATACTTGTCTTTCCCCATATAACCCAATTCTCTAATCCGAAAGTATCACTCCGCATAAACGGAAAGAAAACAAAATTCAAAGTTTGCCAATAAAATATTGATATATAAAAGACTGGATTGAAAAAGCAGTTTAATTCATGCAAGAATACATATAGACAAAGACAGGCAACCTCGGCAGTGATGTCGGGGTTGCCTGTCTTTAGGGATTGTGAGCTATTGCTCAGGCGTGTTATTCGTAGCCTTCGGGGAGTTCCGGTTTGGCGTCCTCGGGGATGTTGGGGCTGGCTCTCATATCCTTGATAGCTTGGACTTCGCTGGGTGTCAGCCTTGATTTTCGCTGATGCGGTAGCGGGAATCTGTCGATTTCTGTTTCTTTGGCTGGTTTTGGTTCCTTAGGCTGCGGTTTAGGAGGCTCCGGTTTCCAGTCGTCATGCGGCTGAAAGTGACGGAATGGGATTCCTTTTGCCTCATGTTCCATTATGGTTGTCTGCCAACTCTCGCGCTGCTCGTCAGTGCCATACAGTATCTTCTGCTCCATGCTGTTTATGGAAGCGGTATCTTTCGGGTTCAACATTGACCGCAAACCACGATAGAGCCACTCGACACGCATAAGTTCGTTGCGTCCCTTCCGGAGTTCCTTAGCCCACCAGCCGAGTAAGCACGCAATGTTGAACAGGACAATTATAACGATGATGAGATTGCGGTTGACTTTCAGGAGTCCGGCATATTTCTTTTGTATGTCAAATCTGTTGTTTGTCTCTTTCAGCGTCTGATGTATGCTCGCGGCATCATTAAAGCTGATTCCCGGAGCGTTCAGAACGCCGTGACGCATCGCCTTGGCTGTCGAATCGTCAATCTTCGGAGTGAGATTGTCAACGACCTCCTGAGCGACTTCCTTCGCCACCTTCTCGGCAATGGACTGAACATCAGGTTTGGGCATTGCCTCAAAAGCGGTCTTGATGTCTGCCAGCCCCTGCACGGCAAGCGCGACGGTACCGTTCAGAGTCTGTATCATTCCTGTCAGTGCCTTTATGTCGCCACTCTTGGCGAGGTTGTCAGGCAGATTGACCTCTATCGGCTCTTGCAACAGTGGCTCCGCCGGCGGGGGAAACAAAGGCTGCTGTGCCGGAATACTGCCAATCTGCTTCTTGACCTCGGTAAACTTTTCGGTGAGAGTATTTTCAAGGCGCGCCAATTGGCGGCGCAGTATCTCAATGTCGGCGTTCTCACACTGTACGCCTTGAATTTCATCTTTCTTTGCCATTACTATTATCTCTTGATTCCACGATTAGGTTTCTTTTTCTTGGGATGCGCAAGTTCCCATGCCAGGCGTTCTTCCTCCGGATCGTATGCGGGGCCGGGCTGGAACAGTCCGCCTATGAATTGCCCGACGCTCTCGCCTATGTCCGCCGCCATTCCTGCGGCTGTGGCAGCAGTAGCCTTGACAGCCCGCATTGCCTCGTCGGGAATTGACGATGCGCCGGACTGCGGAGATTTGGGCTGCACCGTTGCCTTTTTAGGAGCAGACTGACGGTTGGGCTGCGAGAAATAGCGGTCGAGATTCCTGAACTTGAAAGCCTCGCCGACATCAGAGCCTTTGACTTTATAGTCGCCCATCTGAAAGGATATGCCCTGCATTTCGTTGGTGCCACGGCGGTATTTCGGTATGATGTGAATATTCTTCCGTGCCAACAACGCTGCAAAAGTGTTCCAGTCGCGGGCATTGCGCAGAGCCTCGGTAGCGGCAATTTTAATCTCCGCTTTCGCCCTCTCATGACCGTGGAGTTTCTCCGGATCGGGAGTTTCCTGCTTGGGCAGGGCAAGGCGGTAACGCTTCGTCAGTGCCTCGCAGACGCGTTTGTTCCGGTATCGGTTGCGCCCCGATTCCATGCGTTTGCCGTTGTCGCCAACCATGTTGAACACGATATGACAGTGCGGCTTGTCGGTTTCGTAATGGCGGACTATGAGGAACTGCGCCTTGTCAAGACCCATCATCTTGATGTAGTCAAGGGCGATTTTAAGCATCTTTTCATCGCTCAACTTGGGCTTGTCATCGGCGGCAAAAGACAATGTTATGTGTCCGGCTGGGTTGCCGATTCTCCGGTTCTGCATTGCCTGAGCCTCGAAGCTCGCCACTATCTGATTGCGCTTTTCGCCCATCATACCACGGCTGCCGAGTATCTTCCAAGTGTCGGATGTAAAGATTTTCTTGTCGTGCTTTTCGCGGGTTACATAATCGACTTTTGAGCCGAATGACCCTCCTTTGAGTATTTTTCCTATCATGTTTTCATACGGTTTTTGAGTTTGAGAACATAGGCGGCTATGCGGTCAACAAGGTTTTCAGCCTTGTCCGCTGCGCCGTGATAGCCCTCGGCATTGGCATGATGGGCTATCTGGTTGAGATTCGGACCGAGCTTTTTCAGTTCGTAGAGGAGCATCTTTTCCTCGTCGGAGAGTACGCCGGTGACCTCGGCGTTCAACGCTCCCTCCCTCACATATTCAGCCCGGCTCAAACCGGCGCGGGATGCCTTGATGTCTATGATGTCGAACTGAGAATCGCTGAAACGTACCGTCACAGTGTTGCTCTTCTTCGCCTGTCCGAGAGGCGGTCTGCCGGTTGATTTCTTCATTGGAAAATCGGTGTGGTTGGTGTACTGATTGCACCGGGTTGAGCGACCATCGGGAGGCAGGCAACAACCGCCCGGACGGGCTGTTTTGCCCCTTTTGAGAAACTCAAAAGGTATCTTGCCTTACCAATCTAAAAGACGCTACTGGATATCGGGCGAAGCCATCCCTGCGGGACTTGCCGCCTCCCGATTTAGCCGCTAATCCGATGCCGTTCCTATCTCAGAGTTTGCGCCAGATTTCGATGTCCGGGGAGTATGCCCGCAGGTGGTCGTCGAGGACGGCGTTGATGTAGCTGGCGACGGTTGTGCCACGCTCGCCGAGGATGCGGGCGATGCGTTCAAGCTGCTCCCAGATTTCGTCCTCGATGTTGACCGGATGACGGTTCACCACCTTTGCCGGAGTGAGGAATGTAGCCTTGAACTCAGCGAAATCCGATTTGCGCTGCTGCTTGCCTATGCGCTGCTGCTTCGGTGGCTCGGTTATGGCGGTTACGGCTGTTGCCTCGGTTGCCGTCTGCTCGTTGCCAAACAGATTTTCATTGGCAACGGCGTTGGCTGTGGCGGTGCTGTTAACAGCATTATCGCTGTTGACTGCGGGATTGGGATTGGTGGAGTTATCTGATTTCATAATAAAATCGGGATTAAGGGTTGATACTTGTGTTTCGGGTGCATCGATCAACTTGGTTGACTTGGAAGCGGTGGTTGTGGGTGTTTTTGTGGCTTTCATTGTTTTGAGGGTGTTGAGGTTTTGTTGATTGCATCAGTATCCGGGTTATACCGTTCAACAGACACGAGAGTGAGTTGCAGGTCATCAATGAGTTTCTGCAACATCGGATTTTTTCTAATCATAGTTTGCAGCACGGCTTGGTCGGGTTCGATTTGCAGGAGGTAGTCTGCTATGTCAAGTCCTGCTGTTCGCTCGTCATCAGTGGCAACTTCTTCAAGAAAGTTGAAGATGCTTGCCTCGATGCCGAGATTGCGGAGCAAACTCAGTTTCTGCCGCCACTGGTCAGTCGCGCCGATGTCTGGATACAGGATAACCTGATGATCTTTGAGAACACGGAGTGCATCAATATTGAAGCATCCGTTTTTACTGCCGGAAGCGAGCCACACATATTCGGGCAGATAGTAAGCTGCCACAAGTGCCGTCTTTTCGCTCTCAACAATGGCAACCGGCTTGCCCCTGTTCATCGGCAATAGATGTTCACCGAAAAAGCACTGACGCAGATTGAAGTCGGGCAGTCGGAGCAACGAATGAACCCATGTAACATGGTTGAACGGCTCCTTTACACGCTTGCCGCTGTCTGCATCATAGAGCATGACTTTCCCGGTACGAACACTGCCATTGATGTCGGTCTGCCAGAATACGCATGACCCCGGCCAGTGCTTCGATGTGCCGACGCGATAGTCTTTCATCAGCCGTAGGGCTTCCTCGGCTCCGAACTTGGAGCGGAGGAACAGATAGAGATTGTTCTTCTCATATCCGTGCAGAGTCTGTGCAACAGTCTCTGCCGCGATGAACGATGTCGGCTTTCGCTGCTCGGTCGGCTTGGCTCGCCATGCTGACGGAGCTGTAGAATCGGAGTGTAATGGCTTCGCTCCCGGATTGCGCTCAAAGTATTCCTTCGGTGTCAGGTGGTAGCCGCAGCTCTGCTCATGGTCGCATCTGCCGACATCATCAGGAAACGAAATTTGTTTCTCGATGTCGATATATCGGCTAAAACAGCGTCTCTTATGACAGGCAGGGCAAGTGTGTCGTGTCGCAATTCCCTTATAGGGCTGGAGAATGAATCGGTGTGCGTTCATAGATTCTCAAAGATTTTGCTTGCATTTTCTGCGCAACCCGCATTTTGTCGGCTCAAAATGCGGAAAATGCAGAAAGCGCAGGTGTCAGAGTTTGGAATAGTGTCCATGTTTCTCACGCTGGAAATATGTGCCTAACGAAACAGACCGTTTGAGAAAGTCCTGAAACGTGCGTCCCGGCATACCGTTCTCCTTTGCCACTGCTATTCCTTCTTCGGTCGTGAAACAGTCGGGCAGAGCGGCGATTATGGCTCTCTGCTGCTCGGTCAGCGACATTTCGCTGATGATGCCATGCACTTTTCTGGCGGTTGACTTGAAATAATCCACAAGCGATATGGCATTCTCGACCGATAGAAGGTCTATATCCGTCCTTTCGGCTTCGCCACAGGCCCACCGAGCCATCTGCAATATCAGGCAGAAACGTATGGCATGGAAATCGAACTTGTTGTAAACGCCTTTCAACGCATCACATTCTTCCCGGTTACATTCCTCGGTGTTCTGACGCTGCCATTTATAGAGCCTCGCTTTCGCGTCCGGCGCAAAGGGTAGGATATTGGCTATGACGTTCCCGTCGGAATCCGTCTCGTATGGAATAGCGACGAGCCTTTCTATTATCTCCGCCCATGCCGCTTCTATGTCGAAAGTCGGCTCCTTGTCGCTCCACGGTTGTTTGTCCTGATTATGGGGCATGACGAACAGCAAGCGGTCTATAAAACCGTTTAATGAGCGGCTGCCCTGTGCTAATTCGTTGAGTATGCCATTCTGGATAGTTCCTACCACCGAGATAAACGGTCGGCTGATATAGACCGAGTTCTTCACTCCCTTGCGGTCGGAAAACGACGGATTGGCATTGAACAGTTTTAGCCAGTATTCTTCATCAGAGCCTTTGTTGTAGCGGTTGAAATTTTTGAACCATCCCGCAAGTTCGTCATTCCACATGGCTATCCCTCTCAGATTCTGCGAGTGGATAAGCAGCATGGCTTCGGGAGTGGCATCGGAGATCAGGAAGCGTTTACAAACCGGCGCTGTGGGGTGAGGCTCGCTGCGTTCCTTCATGGGCAGTTCGCGCTGACGCTCGTATTCCTCACACGCTTTGATGTAGGCACGGGTCGCGGCTCCGTCCAATTCCGTGAACGGTCGTATGGCGAAATTCAGCGGATGCGACTTGCACGCTCCGGGTCTGCCGACAAGAGCCATGAACAATATCGCGCTCTCGTCCCATTTCCCTTTGAGCCGGGCGAAATGGGTGTTGCCGATGCCGAGACCGACAGCCACAAGCATAGCCCCTGCAAGGTAATCCACAGGATAGCCGTAACAGTCGTTAGCCTCCCTGACGATTCTCTGTATCTTCATCGGCAATGCGCCAAGCGGAAAATCCCCACCCCGGACTTTTACACTCATATCGACAGCCTTGCCGAGTACGAGCATCGGGTCAACTGATTTCTGGTTAGATGTGTTCTTTTCCATACTTTTCGAGAATGGTGTTAATAGCTGATGTCCTATAAAAGACTTTGCCGCCGACAAGGGTGGCTTCAAGATATTTACTCCTGCGCCAATTTCGGAGAGTATTGGAGCAGACTCCAAGGATTCTCATCACCTCCAAGCGGGGAATGAGAGGGTCTTGATCCACCGGCTTATGTGCCGGCAGAATCTCCTCTTTGAATTTATCCACGACACGCTCTGCCGTGTGCTCGACAATTTCAAAGAGGTGTGCCAGTGGCAGCGTGATAGAGAGTCCGGTCAGCTGCTCCGGCGAGAGATTTGAAAAATCAATCATCTTTTATTCCTCGCGTCGTCTGTGTTATTTTTTTCATCGGACACCGACAACAATTAAATGCCCGACGGTCGCCTCGCAGAAAGCGAAATAATGAATGGAAGTGATGGCATCGGGTGACCGGTCTTTACCCTTTGCAATGTCAATTCCGACATTCGCTTTTGCGTTTTGACGGTGCGAAGTAAGCATATTTGTTTGCTTTCTCCAAATATATAACACTGATGCACAGCGTGTTAAGTTCGCTTTAATGCGTTGCGAAGTAAAACGAAGAATTTTGTGGATTTTATGCCAGATTGAAGGCTGTCGAAATCGCGTAAGGGCATGAAAAAAGAGACGGGAGCCACTCGAAATTATGTCGGATGACTCCCGTTTATGATATGATGTGTGCTGTTAGTATGAATACATATAGTCGGCGACATTGAGGCGTTCCCGCAGCTCGTTGTAATCAACGATGTGTTCGGGTCGCTCGAAAGTAAGAATAGATTTCTGCCGATATTCCGTAGGCTCAAGATAATCTTTCAATGCACCTTGAATCCATCGATGCCCCGGAATCTCTATATTCTTCTTGTCCTTATATCTCACAACGAGCGCGGCATGAAATTCTGTGACGGTTGTTCTTACCATAGCCCTACCTTTGTCAAGGACGAGATAAAGCATCGCCAGGTCGCGTCCGCTCTGACGGAGATTGACATGTTCGTCGATAGAATCGAAAAGATACTCATCACCGTTAGGCAGCAGTTCTTCAAGCGTCCGGCGTTTCTTCTGTTTGCCGGGGATAGGTTTCTTTTCGGAGGTTTCCTTCATTGCAGCTTTCGTATCTGTTGGCAATGATTTGAATTTCGATATTACACTTGCAGTCACTGTTGGTGTCTCTCCGATTTCATCAAGTTCCTCAACAAACTTGACCCAATCTTCCTCGGTTCTTGCTTTTATCGTCAGACTGCGCTTGATGATGGTTTTGATGTTGACGCGGGCAAGCCGACGCAACAGGAAATTCAACTTGGGATTACGTATCATTTCCTCTCCATATTCTACCATACACTCGAAACTGCGGCCAAAGAAAAGCCAACATAGCATGGCCGGCACATTACTGTCGGGCAGCTGGGCAAAGAAGTGTAGGGATAATTTGGAGATAATTCCTTCCTCCTTGAGCATGGTCTCCAGATCTTCTATCCCTTCGGAGCGGTCATTCTTCAGATACAATACGAGTTCCTTTTCAAATCTTGGAATCATCATACACGCTTCTGCAAATACCACATCGAACCCCTTGCCGTCGCGGTTGTGCATCAAGTCGGAGAAATCGCAATATTCCTGATAGTGGGTGCGCTGCCATTCTTTCAGCAGCTCTTTGGTAAGCCTTTTAGTGTCCTCTTTATTCATTCAGGGGGCATTAACAGTGAAACAAAATATTACATCACCATTGAAAACGCTTCCCCAAAAGAAAAGTTCAGTGAATGCGTATTGGGGGGGAGAATCTGCCCGAATAAAGAAAAGACCACTATTTTTAACAAAATTTTCTTGTCCACCCCGCTCTAAAACTCAAATTCGTGGACAATTTGCGGACAAATATACAAAACAAAAATCTCTATTTACCTAATTTATAGATAAGTAGAGATTTTTAGAGGTGGTCCCACTTGGGCTTGAACCAAGGACTCCCTGATTATGAGTCAGGTGCTCTAACCAACTGAGCTATAGGACCGGGGAAGCGGGAGGGGTGGCGGTGATGGCCACCGAATGGCTTCGGCTTGTCTTTTACGCCACAAAGTTACGACTTTCTTTTGGAGTTTACAACCTTTTTGTAATTATTCACAAAATATTTTTCCATCATTGGGGGCTTTCAGGAGTTTTTTGACTACATTTGTGTAAGCCTTACGGTTTTGATTCCGACGGGGCGACAGGGTGAACAGCCCGTCCATAGCCCGTATGTAGCCTGAGATTCCCGGCGTTGAAACCGCTGGCTGCTAAAGAAAATGACGGCATCTAAACGGATGTCTGTCAATTTTATGCGTCCGGTCGGGCGGCATCACTCAGACCGGGTCTTAACAACTCAGCTATTGACCGATTATGGATATGATTGTGATTATATGTGCGGCGGGGCTTGGGCTTTCCTCCTTGCTCGGCTCGGCCGCCGGACTGTTGTTCCGCAGGATTCCACATAAATGGAACGACGTTTTTCTGGGGTTCTGCGCCGGGATGATGCTTGCAGCGTCGCTGGTGTGCCTTATCATGCCGGGCTTCGACGCGGTCGAGGGGCTAGATGTGTGGCAGGTGGTGGGCGGTGTCATCCTCGGGGTGATTCTGGTGGGCTTCCTTGATTTCGCCACACCTCACCTGCATAATATTTCGGGGATTGAACCGGAGTCACACCGGGGATCCACCTCAATCAACAAAGTGCTGCTCTTCGTAATGGCCATCGCCATCCACAAGTTTCCGGAGGGAATAGCCACCGGTATCGCCCTCGACGACACCAACCCCGGCAATTCTCTCGCCATCACCGTCGCCATCGCCTTGCAGAATGTTCCCGAAGGTATGGTGATTGTGACCCCGCTCATCGTCATCGGGGTCAGGTTCATGCGCGTGGCTATGATCGCGCTTTCCGTAGCGCTGCTTGAAATCGTCGGGGTGTTCGCAGGCTACTTCCTCGGCAATATCTCCGAAGTGCTTCTGCCCGCGATGCTCGGTATGGCCGGAGGAGCGATGCTCTATGTGATTTCCGACGAGATGATTCCCGAGACCCATTCCCACGGCTTCCAGAAGGAATCGACCTACGCCCTTGTCGCCGGGGTTGTGGCGATGTTGCTTATCCAGAAGTTCATATGAGATATGTGGGGCTGATAGATTGCAACAACTTCTTCGTCTCGTGCGAACGGGTGTTCCGTCCCTCATTGGTCGGCAAACCGGTAGTGGTGGCAAGCAACAACGAAGGATGTGTGGTGGCGATGTCAGGCGAAGCCAAGAGCCTGGGCATCACCCGCGGACTGCCGCTTTTCCAGATGCGCGAGATTGTCGAACGCCACAAGGTGATTGCCCTCCCCGGCAACCACCGCCTTTACGGCGACCTTTCGGCCCGCGTGATGGCGACAATCGAGTCCATCGTCCCCGACATCGAGGTCTACTCCATCGACGAGGCGTTCATCCATTTCCCCGCAGGAGCCACCCCCGAGGATGTGGAGTCAATCGGACGCGAAATCGTCACCGCCGTCAGACGTCACGTCGGGATTCCCACCTCCATGGGGATAGCCCCCACTAAGACCCTGGCCAAAGCCGCGGCCCGCGTCGCCAAACAGAATCCTGCCCACAGGGCTGTATACTTCATCAACTCCGAACAACGCCGCCGCGAGACCCTGGCGGCAATGCCTGTCGGGGCGATATGGGGAATCGGGCGGCGGCTTGTCGACAAGCTGAAAAAGGTGGGGATAGAACAGGCTTCCGATTTCGCCGACACTCCCCCCTCGGCGGTCGAACGGCTGCTGAATATCGTAGGGCAACGCACCTGGCGCGAGCTAAACGGCGAGCCTTGCGTGGAGAAAGACCCGGAGGCCGCCACAAAGAAACAGATCTGCACCACCCGCACCTTCTCCCCCTCGGTTTCCTCACTGGAAAAACTCCGGGAATCAATAACCCGCTTTATGGAAAATGCCTCCCGGAAACTCCGCAAACAACACTCCGTGACCAAAGGAATCTCGGTATTCATCCAGACAAACTCCTACCGCAAGGAGCTTCCCCAATATTGCAATTCCGCCTACCGGATGCTCGATGAGCCTACCGGCGACCAGCTCACACTTGTCAAGACCGCCCTCGATGCCCTCAGCTCCATCTATCGCGAAGGGCTCCTCTACCGTCGCGCGGGGGTAATCATCACCGAGACCATCCCCCTCGAAGGGGTGCAGCCGAGCCTTTTCTCATCTGTCGAGGAACGGGAGAAACGCCGCCGACTCAACCTCCGCGTCGACCGCCTGAACAGCAACCCCATGATGGCCGACAAGATACATCTCGCCAGCGGACTCAGACCTCACCCCCATCCCGGCCCCTCCCGGGAAGAGACAGCTTGTAACCAACACCCCTGACATTGAGTATGTCTATCCCTTCCGACCCGGAAAGGTATCTGCGGAGTTTGTATATGAAACCGTGCAGCCGATTGAGATTGTTGTAGTCATCATTCTGCCACACGCGCCACATCAGCCTGCGGGCCTCCACCACCTCGTTGGGATGGCGAAACAGTTCGTCGAGAATCACCGCCTCGATATGCGACAGCTCCACCTCCCTCCTTCCCGTCCGGAGCCGCTGCGAGGCGAAATCCAGCACGCAGTCCCCCACGCGGAGCATGGCGTCCTCCACCTGCTCCGCATCCCTGCGGCGCAACAGCGCCTTGATTCTCACCACCAGTTCCGCTATCTGAAACGGCTTGCGCACATAATCGTCCCCTCCCCTGTCAAATCCCTTGACAACATCGTCAAGTGATGTCCGCGCCGTCAGGAATATCACCGGAACGGAGGGGGAAATGTCCCTTATCCGCCTGACCATCTCGAAACCGTCAAGCCGTGGCATCATCACATCAGCCACCACCAGGGCATAGCCACCCTCGCGGAAACGTCTCAGTCCCATCTCCCCGTCAGCGGCACATTCCACCTCGAACCCTTCACGTTCAAGCGCGTCCTGGAGGATGAACGACAATGTGGCATCATCCTCCACAAGCAATATCCTGTCTTTCTTCATTGTCATCAAATCTGATGGTGAAAACCGATCCCATGCCGGGACGGCTCTCAACCGTTATTCGCCAGCCTGACATCGTGGCAATCTGCTTCACATAATACAATCCGAGCCCGTAGCCCCCTGTCTCATACTTGTCGCCGTCATTGACCCGGTAAAACTTGTCGAATATGTGGGGAAGGTTTTCCCGGCTGATTCCTATCCCGTTGTCAGCCACCGACAGCGACCGGCGGTCGGCCCTGACATCAATCTCGACCGAGTCATTGGAATATTTCACGGCATTGTCAAGCAGATTCGAGATGACATTGCCGAAATGCAGGGAATCAGCCTGGATTTTCAATCCCTCGGCCACCTCCACGTTAATCCTGACCGGTTTGGCCGCCTTCATCTCTATCATTCCGGCAACCTCCTCGACCACCTCCCTGACATCCACCTCCTCGATATTGAGCTTCAATGACCTGAACCGCTCCATACTCATCGACAGGATATTCTCAATCATCCCCGACAGGAATCCGAGACGCTGCAATATTATGCCGAGAAACCGGCGGTTTCTCGCCTCGTCGCTCTGGTCATAGTAGCGCAGCATCGAATCAGCTGCCGCGTAAGCCACCGCGACAGGGGTTTTCAGTTCGTGGGTCATATTGTGGGTGAAGTCATCCTTCATCTGTTCGATGGTCTTGAGTTTCCCGACCCAATGGAGCAGATACCATATCAGGAATCCGGCTATCAGCAATATCCCTCCAGACATAACCAGTATTCCCGCCATCTGCCGGAGGACATGTCCTCCCAAGCCTGAGAAATAGGCCCTGTAAAGCGGCGGCTGTCCCTCCCTAAGAGCAAAATCCACCGACCACAGCCCCCTGTCCTCAGCCACGGCTTCGTCGAATGGTCTCACGAACGCCACCTCCGGCCTCAACCCGACATCCGCAAGCTCCCGGCGGAAAAGGCTGTCGAGCATCGCGTAATCCCTGCCTGACATCGTGGTGTCGGCCATCTCCATTATATGGAAATACTCGCTCATCGTCTGTCCGACATTCTCCAGAATGCCCGGATAGCCATATCCACCCTCAGAGTCATTCTCACGCTGAATCATCAGGGTCAGCTTTATGAAAGAGTTATCACCGCCATAACGCGAGCCGTCAAGGCGCGAGATGATTTCCAGGATGTCGGCCCTGCGCAGACATTCCCCCACCGCACGCAGGCTTTCCACCTTTATGGAATCATACAGGCGGAAAAGATACCAGGTATCCCCGGCGACAAGCGCCAGCAACACCAACAGGCATGCAGTGGTTATCGAGCGGAATCGTTTCACGACACAAATATATGAAAAACCGGCGGAACTTCCCGCCCCGGCTAAGACTAACTAAGACTAAAGGAGGATGGATTAAGACCGTCCTAATGTATGACTCGATAACTTTGCGGACATAAACCACAAACACCTCCGCTTATGAAAACAGGCAGAACACCCCGCACCCCTTCGCAGACAGCCGCGTTGATTATCGTAATCCTCTTTGCCACGCTTACGCTGACCGGGTGCCACTCTCACCGGCGACTCATCTTCGCCGACCGCGACTGGCATATCAGCGACTATTACGGGCAGATCATCGATAGCGACACCACCTGGCGTATGACTTTCGGTGACATTCTGATTCAGGCAGACCAGCCTATCATATCCTGTGGCGACTCCCTCCGGAAATATCCCGGAATGGATAGGTTTCTCGCCGACATCCTCCATACCGCCGGGCTCGACAGCGCGGAAATCCTGTTCTACGCCCCGGCGATGGCGACCATGTTCCTCCGTCCCCGTCATTCCCTCAGCCATTCCCGCCCCGTATCCATATCCTGCAACCTGGAGGATGACCGTCCCTATACCATGTGGGTCAATGATGACAACGAAGACTGGGTGAGACCCGCGACTGAGATGTACACCTACACCTATTTCAACCGTCGCAAACGTCAGCTTCTCGTGGTTGACCATTACGACTACGGTGATGAACCTGTCGCCCAGATTTTCATCTTTCAGTCAGCCACGAAAAGGACCAACGCGATGAAGCTTCCCTCCTTCGTTATGAACCATCCATTCTTCATCATCCATGACATACGTCAGCTGGATAAAGACATCGAATTCTGGGCCGCAACCATCAACGGCCACCGCCGACTCGCTTTCGCCAATTACAAAATCGGCCAGGAACAGAAACATAAACAACTTAAATTACCCCGGCAATGAGACGCCCTTCCATAATCTGCTGCTCGCTATTAGCCATCTGGTGTCCCATTCTGACCACCGGTGAAATCCGGGGCACGGTGGTAGATGAAACCCGTGCCCCCATTGAGTTCGCCAACGTGACCGCTTTCATCGGCGACTCTTTAGCCGATGGAGCTGTGACCGGCCTCTCAGGAAAGTTCATCCTGACAACCGCAAACCGATGCGACCGCCTGAGGGTATCATTCATCGGTTACCGCGACACCTTTATATTAAATCCCGGCAACGACCTCGGAGAAATAATCCTCCGGCAGGCTCCCGCGACACTGAAAGAGGTGGTGGTGAAAGCCCCCTTGATTCGCCGCGAGGCAGACCGGATAATACTCAACGTCGCCGCCAACCCTCTGTCGGCGGGGAAACATGCCGCCGACCTTCTAAAAACCGCCCCCGGTGTATGGGCTTCGGACAACGGCCTGTCAATCTACGGTCAGGGGGGAACCACCGTATATATCGACGACCGGAAAGTCAATCTTTCCGGCAACCGGCTTGTCAGCTATCTCTCCACCCTCCAGGCCTCAGCCATCTCGACCATAGAGGTAATCCCCCACGCGGGGAATGAATATGATGCCGACTCGTCAGGCGGGATAATAAGGATAAATCTCCGCCGCAACCGCGTTGACGGAATCAGCGGTGCGGCCGGACTGAACACTACCGCAGGCGAGTTCAAACAATGGTTCAACCCCTTCGCCAACCTGAGCCTGCACACCGGAAGATGGACGGCAAACTTCGCCGGGAACCTCAACACAAGTCCGTCAGACCGTTACACCTCTTTCGAGGAATCGACCGCCCCCTCCGACGCGTCGCGTCTCGACGGTATTTCCCGCCATAAAACCACTACTCTGCAGGGTAACCTGACTTTCGGTCTCTTCTATGAGCCATACACCAACGGCAAAATCGGCCTTCAGGTAGAATACAACCCCGACAGTTCTGACCATCACGCGACATCTCAGACCGAGGTCTCCGGAACTGGCACAGCTTACACCACCCTCGGCCAATATTCCGCCAGAAACCGTTCGCACAATCTCGATGTGACACTCAACTGGTATCACAAACTTGATGACAAAGGTTCTCTGCTGAAATGGATTTCGAGTTATGATTTCCGTCAGACATCCGTGACCGATGACAACCGGATGTCTTACACCGACTCTACCCCCGATTCGGCCTACACCTCCGATGCGTCCACCCGCTACAACCTGTTCGCCACCGAAATCTCCCTGCGCAACTCTTTCAACTCCCTTATGACTCTCGATGCCGGAGTCAAATACACCTTCAACGACATCTTCTTCGGCTCCCTCCACCATCATCTGGACGGAGACCGATGGATAGCGGACAGTTCCAATGATTACAACCATGATTACAACGAGAACATCCTTGCCGCCTATGCCATCATGAATCTCAACACCGGCAGATGGCGGTTCCGCGCCGGACTGAGAGGGGAACACCTCCATACCGACAATTATCCCATCTCCTCATCAAGGGCCGACCTGTTCCCGAACGCTAACATTTCGTTCAACCTGTCTGAAAACGGGACATCATCCATCTCGGCCGGGTATCGCCGCAACATCCACCGCCCCTCATTCCAGTCGCTCGACCCGACTGTGAGGCAGGTGTCTGACTATTCATACACTGTCGGCAATCCGGCGCTATCCCCGTCATTCACTGATGCGTTTAGCCTTGATATGTTACTTGCCGGGAAATTCACCATCGCGGCGGGATATTCCCTCACGTCAGCCCCAATCCGTCAGATGTTCACCTCAAACCCGGAATATCCCGAGCGGATGTACCTTACCTGGGGCAACGAGGGACGCGAACATAGCCTGTTCATCCACGGCGACGGCAACCTCAACATCACCCGGTGGTGGAACCTCTACGCGAGTCTGACCTATATGTTCGTCTCCCGCGAGTCGGTCTCGGCCGGTAATTCCGACACCTTCGGCTACATCCAGGCAGTCGCCGCCACATCGTTCACCCTCCCCGTCGGTTTCAATCTCTCACTCAACTGTTTCTACAACTCCCGAATGAGAATCGGCAACATCACGGTCTATCCGATACTCAACCTCGACCCGACCCTACGAAAACAGTTTGGCCCGCATTGGACAGTCACCCTCTCGGCTGAGAACCTATTATGCCGCGAGGGGAAAATCAGGATTCACTCCTCTGGTTACGACCGTCTCTCCCATACACCCCAACATCCGGCCTTCCGCCTGTCTGCCACCTACACCTTCCGCAGCGGGAAAGCCCCACGCCGCCAATCCATAGAGCGCACCCTCGACCCCTCCCGCCTCACCAAAGAGTAACCCACTGCTCAAATACCATATCAGTTGAGTCCATAAGTACCCAATAAAGTACCCAATAAATTTGAGTTTGTTATTCCTGTCAACAAGAATGGCTATTGAATTCAAGTTATGCTCAATGGGGGATATGCAGGATGTCAAGGAAGCGGTTGACGGTGGCGGGGTCTCCGGTGTATTTCCCTTTGTCCTCGCTGAGCTTGCAGGTCTGGCTGTAAAACGGCCACGACTCGGTGATTTTGACATCGGTCAGTTTCACTACTATGTTCCTCGGCTTGATTCCGGGGAAATCATTGGTGAAATATGTGCCGATACCGAATGACGGTATACACCGCCCAGCCGCATGACGCTGTATGGCGATCGCCTTGTCGACATCCAGGGCATTGCTGAATACCACCTGCTTTGTAGCCGGGTCAATGTTGAGCGACCGGTATTTCTCCTCGATAAGGTCAAGCTGCTCAAGGTCTTCCCCACTGTCTACCCGCAACCCCTTGAACATGTTGGCGAAATCCTCCGAAAAATTAAGGCTGAAATTCCGCCAGCCGTAAGTGTCATACAGGAAAGTCCCCAACGCTCCGCGATAGGTTTTGCGCCACACGTTCATCGCGATATGGTTGGCCATCAACGGTCCGTACATACCGGCGATGGCGCATACAAGTTCATGTGCCATAGTCCCCACCGGAGTCAGGTCATACTTCATCGCATAATAGACATTGCTTGTGCCGATGAACCTCCCCGGGCCGGTCATACTCTCGCCCCGCTCTTTCATCGCTTTTATGGCGGTCTCCTGAGCTTGCGCCGAAGCCCGTCGCCGGGTGCCGAAGTCGCTGAAGAAACATCCCGCCTCTATCATCCTTTCCGCCTTCTCCCCCGAACGACGCGCATAATCCTCGTAATCAAACTTCGCGGTCTCTCCGGTGACAATGTAATACAGTTCCGAGACAATCGCCAGCACCTTGACCTCAAGCAATATCGTCGCGCTCCAGTTTCCCTCGAATCCGATAGAAAGATGCCCCTCTTCATCCTGGCTGACCGAGACCAGCCGTCTGTCGTAACGGACCCCTTTCAGGAAACTGTAAAACCAGTCGGGAATATAACGACACCTGCGCCGCATGAATGCGATTTCCTCATCCGTGATTCTCACCTCCTCAAGCATAGCAATCTGTTCCTCGACAAGTTCTGCGAACCCGGCCGGATAAACCGTCGAATCCCGGTCGATGAACTTGTAGCGTACCATCGTCCTGGGGAAATTCTCTATCACGGCGCAACACATCGTGAACTTGTAAAGATCATCATCCGTAAATTTCGTTATTATCGGTCGCATTGTTTGAAAAATAATCTGTTTCCAATTAAAACACCTGATTTTACCACTCTGTTTTTTTCACCATCGGATTATGAGATTATATCTGGTCTATTATATAGGGGGAATATAATTTCATCCTCATTTTACGTTATTATAATCAAAGGGCTTACGCACAAAACATCATATTCGCCGACAGTCCATCAAAATAAGGCAATGAACCCAAGGGAAAAGGAAATATACAGAGTGACACTGGTCGGCACAGCGGTCAACGCCGTGTTGATAGTGTTGAAATTCGTCGCGGGGGTGGTCGGACGCAGTTCGGCCATGGTCGCCGACGCGGTACATTCCCTTTCTGATTTTGTCACCGACATAATCGTGCTGGTGTTCGTCAGAATCTCCGGGAAACCCCGCGACAAGGGACACGACTACGGACACGGTAAATTCGAGACCCTCGCCACCATGATTATCGGGCTCATACTGGCCGGAGCCGGTGTCGGGCTGTTTGTCAGCGGTCTAGGTCTGGTAATAGACAGCATACACGGGCGCGAACTTCCCCGGCCGGGATGGATAGCCCTCGCAGTGGCGGTAATCTCGATTCTATCCAAGGAAGCACTTTACCGTTACACCGTCATCCACGGCAGGAGAGTCAACTCACCGGCGGTGATTGCCAACGCCTGGCATCACCGCAGCGACGCCTTCTCCTCGCTTGGCACACTGGTCGGCATCGCCGGAGCGATGTTTCTGGGGGAACACTGGCGGGTGCTCGACCCCCTCGCGGCAATCCTTGTGAGCTTCTTCATCGTCAAGACAGGGTATGACATCGTGAAGCCTTGTGTGAGCGAGCTGCTTGAAGGTTCTTTGCCTGAATCCACCGAACGTGAGATTCTCGACACTGTATTGTCCGTGAATGGAATCCATGACATCCATAATCTGCGCACACGCCGCATCGGCAACGCCATAGCGATAGACCTCCACGCGAGGATGGATGGCGACATCACCCTGCGCGAGGCCCACAACCTCGCCTCTCAGGCCGAACGGCTGCTGAAATCCCGTTTCGGCGAGACCACATACATCTCGATACACATGGAACCGGTCAAGACCGATTCCACTGTCGGCTAAAACCTGACGGCATAGGGGGACTTCACAGCCGCGTGGGCCGCTTTCTGGGCAAACAGAGCCTGGCTCTCAGTCATCCCTTCCGGATGATATGGATTACCCACCACCGACTCACCGAAAATCGTCTCAAACCAGGTGCAGGCCGCTATATACCGTCCTGTCAGCTGGTCAAGATGGTAACCGTCGCGGGTCAGGTCGGCATCTCCTCCCGCAGCCCGTGCCGTCTGGATTGCCGTTCCGGTAGGTATCAGGAGGGTCAACGCGGGATGTTCCTCCATAGCCCTGCGGCTTGCCCCCATTATCGAATCATACATTATCTTCTGGTCACGGCCATATGTCGGGAAAGCCCCGTGGGATGAATCGGGCGAGTAAGCCCAGGTCTGGTGCCACATGTAGACAGGATGGCCGGGAGTGACACTGTCGACATACTCCATCAACGGCTTGAGAGTGCCGTATGAGGAATACAGTCCCGACAAGGGACTCGACTGCTGGAAACTTATGAAATCCCATTCATCGGTCGCCAGGGCGGCTGACAGAGTGACAGGTGAGGCAGTGATGGTCACCCCGTCCAGACCGATGCGGCGGTAGCGATAAGCGGCGGAGTCTGTCTGCGCGTTGAGGTGATGGCGTTCGAGCGGACACCCCGGGATATAGAGGTCTCCGACCACTACCCGTTTTCCGGCCGCCGCACAGATTTCATGGAAATACTGGTCGACGGCATCCTCGGAAAAGCTGTTCCCGATAGCGAGAATCCTAATAATCTCCTCCCCGTTTGAAGTCGAGGACGGGATTCCCATAGAATTCCTTTCTCCAAGCAATTTGTCACCGCCCATACCGGCAAGAGAAGACAGCAACAATAATGATAATACTGTTTTTTTCATGGCGATCATAATGTGAGTGGTTGTGGCCACGGCCACTCCAGGAGTGCAAATTTAAATTTTTTCTTTCGTCTATCCAAATGTGGCAGAGCCGGCCAATAGGATAGAAATGCGAAATGGTTTAATTCTGTCGTCCCTTTTTATGGTTATTTACGAAATTGCCGTCAATGTGGTTAAAATCAGGTTAAACCCTCCTCCCCGGCTAAACGTCTGAATGTTATATACGTCAAAGGAACAAATAATAAATAATTCACGAATGCAATGACACCTCTGTTCTATAGACCGGAATAGTCATTACAAAAAAGAATCAGACTTATGAAAAAGAAAATCTTAGGTTTAGCAGCTATCGCAATGTCGATGATTTCGTTCTCATCTCTCGCACAGACACAGCAGTCTGGCACCTGCTGCGAGACCTCCCAGCAATGTGTTGCCTCACAATACAATTGTCCTGTGGCGGGGACAACCTGTGACATCCAGGGCAAGAAAGCAAATCCCTTCGCAGGCCTTACTCTCACCGACTCACAGAAGGCTCAGCTTCAGCAGCTCAAGACAAAATGTGCCACAGAACGTTCAGCCCAGCGTGCCGAAAAACGTCAGGCTCGCCGCAACAATCGCAAGCAGTATCTCGAAGAGGTAAAAGCGATTATCGGTCCTGACCAGTATGTGATGTTCCTTGAGAACATCGTTCTCGACTCCCCCAACGGCGCACCCCACCACAAGGCTATCTCCAAGGCTGACCGCCGTGGAAAAAGCTTCGACAAGGCCGACAAATCACATCGTCACCACGCCTCAAACCGTCCCTTCAAGGCTTCCAAGGCCGCTAAGCCCTCCAAGGCAACCCAAGCAACCCAGGCTACTCAGACTGTCCAGTAAAAACGGCTTTTGACCGCATTCCATAACCATCCCGCCCCGTGTCAAGCGTCTCCCGCTCGCCACGGGGCGGTTTGCGCCTCTGCCCCGTCGGGGTTTGGGCGGACGTTATTTGGGGAATTGAGGGAAAAGCGGTATATTTGCACCATAATTCTGAAACCTCCCAAGGATGAAGTTCTTCAAGATATTACGCCGGGGAGCTGTGGCCGCTATGGCTGTCGCTCTGATGACGGCGTCACAGATGTGGGCCGGGATTGTCAGCGAGCTCCCGACCATCCGTGTAAACGGTAAGGTGATGTATTATTATGACACCCAGTCGGGCGACAACATATACTCCGTCGCTGAAAAACTCGGAGTGTCTGTAGAGGAAATCCGGGCATACAATCCATCTGTCTCCGATGGCGTCAAGCCCCGAATGAGACTTTTCTTCCCCTCTGACATAGCCACTTCGAAAAAGGGTGATTCAACCGGTCCTCTCACCCATGTCGTGGCCAAAGGTGAAAGTATCTATGGTATCGCCCGCCAGCACGGCCTGACAATGGACGAACTGATTTCATTAAATCCAGCCGCTGCGAACGGTATCACCACCGGTATGCGCCTACGTCTGCGCAAGGATGATGACGCAGCCTCAGTCGCTCCCGCCAAAGCAGCCACTTCAACAACTCTCCCTTCGCGTCCCACTGCGGAGACTGTGACCGCGCCTGCGAATCCGGCGGTCGAAGACACTGCGACAGCTCTCCCTG
>ULRB01002428.1_pt1 | contig 28938 bp, 14 predicted proteins | sample 1955051 | NCBI WGS metagenome assembly ULRB01 (sample SAMEA4835671, study PRJEB28245) | human gut metagenome | biome: gut microbiome; material: fecal sample | place: Denmark | collected 2008 | reverse complement strand
TTTTAAAATTTTTAAGTTTAAAACACGATTTAAAAAAGCTCCTCATCTAAGAGAAGTTTTTCTTTTTATAGTAAATACTTTTTAAAGTAATACCTAGAAGAGATAAAGCGATACTAATTATAATAATAATTATTATAAATATATACTTACCACTAATACTATCAGTATCTTTACCTTTATATTTTTTAATAAAGCTATTTTGTAAAGTACTAGTTTTATTAATAACATCATTAATGCTAGTAGAAGCATTTTCTTCTGATACACTATTATTTGTTATATAAGATATATTATATATTTCATATTCCTTCTTTAAAGGATTATAAGAAACAGTATAATTATCTAAGATATTATTAGAATTACTACTATTTACAGTATTATTATCACTAATATCATAACCAGTATAGTTAATAATCTTATCCATATCTAAGTTAGTTATAAAATTATTAGTAGTTTCGTAGTTTTTTTCTAGACTTACTATATTCTTATTTTTACTAATGTTACTTAAATAATTTTTCATAAAGTCGGTAATAGAAATGTTGGTCTTATTTTTATTTTCATCCTGATTTAAACTTACTATTTCTAGTTTTTTACCAGTTTTATAATCAAAAGCATAGTATGTATTATCATCATATTTAACTAGGATTATACTACTATTATCATTGATATTACTTGTCATATCTATGATATTTTGATTAATAAAATCACTTGGTAATTTAATATCATTCATTAAAGATGTAAGTTTGCCATTTACTAAAGTTACTAGAACTTTCTTGTTATTATAATTATCTATTATTACTTTGTTTTTTAAATTATTTAAATTAGAACTAATCATGCCCATATTAATACCTTTAATAAATATTTGATTAGTCATCTTTTTATTATCAATAGTTGAATACGTACCATAAGTATTTATTTTACTACTACGATATTCATAACTTACTATTTCTAAGGGATTACTTAATTTTTCAAAGTTTTTAACACTTATCTTTTTTATATCACCAGTATTGATATTTAAGATATTACCTTCACTATCTAAGGCTTCGTTCTTATGTAGATGAATATAATTACCTAATAAGTTACCATTGTTACTAATAATATTGCCATTGTCTAAATAGTAATAATAATCATTTAAAGTATTTATGGTATTTCTTAAGTCTTCTTTAGAAATTCTATATTCTTTAGTATACCTACCATTACTTAAAGTATAAGTTATATCTTCATTATAGTTATAATAAACAGATAAAGTATTATTAGTTATTTCATAAGAATGACCATTAATAGTAATAGTATCACCAATTGTATCGAAGTCAAAGTTTAAAGTATCAATACTACTTGGATAAATAGTTACGGTTGATAGTGGTCTAAAGTTACTTATTAACATACGACTTCTAAATGTTGTAATAGGACCACTTGGTAATAGAACTTGATATAACTTAGCATCAGCACCGCCATTATAAGGATAATAGCCTTTATCTACTTCACTATAATTAAATGCTGTAGAATTTCCTAAGTAAGATTTAATTAAACTATTATTTTTAAGATTATTTAAACTTATATAAGTAATAGTATCACTAAGACCTGTTACGGTAGTACTAGCAGGTAAACCATTAATTTTAGAATTATTATAGACAAATAAGTTCTTTAAGCCTTTAATATAAAGATCGTTAGTACCAACAATAATACCACTATTTGTATTGGAACCTGTTGTATTTATATTAGCAGCGATAACATTATAATAGAATAAGTTATATAAAGGATCAGTTGCTTTATACATAGAACCAATAAGACCGCCAGCTGCATCATTTGCGGTAATCGTTGAACTAGCTATTAAATTATTATAAATGTTGATACGACGAATATTTTCTCCTTCAAGATCATTTTGATAATAACCAAGTAAGCCTCCTGCTCCTGTGCCACTGGATGTTACAGTGGCATTAACAAAGTTATTATAGTAACTGTTATTGGGAGTACCATTTTTATTGCCAATTAAACCACCAACATAATTTTTACCTTCGACTTTAACTTTATAAATATAGTTGTTATAACGATTACTATCCCAGTTTAGACCTTCTAGACCACCAACACTGTTAGCATTAGGTGATGAAATAGTTGTATTGATAACAGAACAATTATATAAAGTGTAGCCGCCGTAACCACCAATACCACCGATTTGACTAGTACCACCGGTAATTAGAGAATTTTTAATATAACTATCGCCGATGGTACGATGGTAACCATAAAGACCACCAATTTGACTTCCTTTACCTGTTACTTCGACATTATCGAGATGAAGATTATAAGTACCACCTGTATCCTGTTGACCGCCGATGCCACCTACTTGATTGTTACCAGAAACCGAGGAGTTTGTAACTTCTACGTTAGTTGCTGCTCCATAACCATAAACAATACCACTATAAGTACCACCATCTGTTGTAACATGAACCAAAGAAGCCGTAACATTATAATGTCTTTGGGCATCAACATAATGCTTATAACCAATGAGACCACCAACAAAATCACTAGTCCCATCAACATGAACATTATTTAAAGAAACTGTGGTTAAATAATAAGTATCTCCTTCCGCATATAAACTACCCAGACGATGTGTTCCTGATAGAGTGGCACCATCAATAGTAATATTACGATAATCAGTAACGTAACTATTAGCAATAAAGCCAACATGATTAACCAATTTTTTGCCGTCTAAAGTCATATTTTTAAGAGTAACATTACTTACCTTTCCATAGGCACTACCAATAATACCAAGGCCGGTAGTATATGCCGTACCTGTATAAGTAAGATTAATATTTTCAAAAGTAATATTTTTAATGTAAGACTTAACTTCTTTAAATATATAAGTACCACCTTTATTAGTATCTAAATTATAGTTAGATATCGTATAGTTATTACCCTCTAAACGGTTAACCATAATGCCATTACGGATAATAGAAGAGCTAATATTACTAAAATCTAAATTAGCATTTAAACTGTAATTTTCAGAATAGTTCGTATTTATTTTTTGAAAATCATCAATAGAATTAATATTTCTAAAGAAAGTAACATCAATCTTAGAATCAACTGTTATCTCTTTTTTTACGCCATTATCAGTATAATATAATTTAGATACACGGTAACTATCTAAGTAATATTTAGGTCTTATAGTTACTCTAATGATTGAAGTATCAGGAACTCCAGAATTTTCATTATAAATTTTTATATCATCCTCAGAAATTTCTTCGATATCCTCGATTTTGATTCCTGTCACTTTAATATTTTCAGTATCTGCGTTGGCAATTTCTAAAGTTACATCAGCACTAGTTAAATCTTTAACAGCATTGATAGATTTTACTTTTAAAACATCATCAGCAATAATGTTTAAATAATTATCTTTTTGGTTAGGTAATAATTCATTAGTATTAGCATAGTATAGTTTAGGAATTTTATTACCGGCAACATCCTGAGTAGCAAAGCTAGTACCGATATTAATTTTAGTAACGTAAGATTCTGGATTATTTAATTCTTCAGTAGTTATTAAGTCTTCACCTTGAGAATTATTACTAATCATACCATTAATACGTTGGGAAGCCCAGGCATATAAATTATGGTTACTTAAGTTTTCATTACCAATTGTACGGTGAATTTCATCTTTAAGTGAGGAGTATAACTCACCAGTAAACAAAGTGTTAGAAATATTACTATTATAATCGTTACCAACAATACCACCAGCATAAACTTGATTAGAAATAATTTTAACATTGCTTATAACGTACTGAACGCGACCATAGTTAACACCAGCTATGCCCCCGACATTAGGATAAGAAATATTAATATTGCCAGTAGAATAAGCATTTTCGATAATACCATAAGAGTTATAACCAACAATACCACCAACTGCATAAAGCTGACTAGAATTAGTCAAATCCAAATTAAGATCTTGAGCATAACTATTTAAAATATTGGATGACTCTGTTTGACCAACAAGGCCACCAACACGCATACCATCAATATCAGTAGTATCAATTATATTAAGGTTAGTAACACTACTATTTTTAATATTAGAACTGTAACGAGATAGACCTGCTAAACCACCAGTATAGAAGCCTAATTTTAATGTAATATTTTTCACATGAACATTATCCATAGTAGCTGAACTTTGCAAATAACCAATAAGGCCGCTAGTAGTAGCATAATTTGTCTTCGTTAAATTTTCAAAATAAAGATTAGATAGTCTACCTTGGAATACTCTAAAGGCAATTCCTTCATCAGTTGTTACTTTCATATTAGAAATTTTATGATTATTCCCTTCAATTTTACCAGTAATAGTAGTATTAATAATCGGATTATTAAAGTCTTTAAAATCTAAATCTTTTTGTAAAGAAAAGTTTTCACTAGAATTTTTAGCCATATTAAGCCAATCTTGTTCACTATTTATTTCTCTATACATATCAACATTTAAAACGACAGTTCCACTTGGAAAATCAGTAGTATAAGTTATACCGGTTTTACTGGTGGCGGTAATAGAATTAATACCATAGACAGAAATATATTTACTAGGATTACTTATTTTAATACTTAAAGTAGTAGTCCCATCTTCATTATGAACTTGTTTAATAATATTAGTAGTTAAATATTGAATCTTAATATCATTTATTTTTTCTTCAGATGGATTACGTAATAATATATCAACATAGGCTTCATTGCCACTTTGACTAACGACATTGGTAGTTAAAATATTTAGGATATCAGCATCACTGATGCTTGGTAATTTAATATATTCTTGTTTAGGCATGACTTCGTTCATTATTAACTGAGGAAAATAGCCATAACTAACAAAGTTTTCAATATCAAAAGCCTTTTCACCATTTAAAGTATTTTCTTGAAATTCACTACTAGTTAAAGCTACTTTAGAAATCTTTAATGATTTATCATTAGAAAATTTTAAGGGACTAACATAATAAAGTTTACTAGCATTTAATTGATCGTAATAGCCAGCAGAAGCATCATTAGAAGTGTTTCTTATTGTTCCTTCATTATAACTATAAGCATTGTTAATAGTACCACGGGAAACACTACCAACTAAGTTACCTACTTGTATTTGATTAGGTTTCTCAGAATCAACATAACCAACAACATCAATTAAAGAATAGACATTTTCAATGTAGCCATTTTCAGACATATAAGCACCGATTGCTCCAATATATTTTATTTCATCTAAGCTTGAGTTATGGTTACCATTAATTTTTTCGCCATATAAATAGCCATTTTTTACGGTGCCATAAATATAATTACTAATAAAGCCAAAGTATCTGGTGACTTGAATTTCCGCTTTATTATGGACAACGAAATGATCGACAGTACCACGGTTAACTCGAACTAAGAAGGAAATTTGTTCGGCAGGTGTTGTTACGGCTTCTTCAATCGTTATCATGATATTAGAAAAAGTAGCACTACTCCAGTCAGTTAATGTATCATATCTACTTCTAGCCTCATCATACCAAATATGCATATCCATATTTTTGAAAATGGCACCTTTGCCTAACTTTTCAAACACACGAGAAGCGGAATTTTTAACATTTAACAATAATTTATGACCTTGAAAGTCAATATTACCGTTAAACTCGCCATAAATGGTGCGATTAGAGTAACGAAGGTCAATATCGTTATCAATTAAGAAGTTACCAGTTGATGACATGTTATAAAATTCTTCTTTAGTTCTAATGGTTCTTATTTGATTATCAGTAGTAAAGTTTAAAGTACTAATAGTATAATAGCGATTATTCATGAAGATATTTAAGTTTAAGGTATAAGTGGTTCCCTTTTCAAAATTATAGGCAACAATCATATCGGTAACTTTATGATCGATAGTCTCGTTATCATCTAAATAATAATGGTAATTTCCAAAATTAGAACCATCACTTTTTAAAATTTCAATATAAAAATCGTCATTAGGAATTTCTGGAGTACCAGTAAGTTCAAAATTATTATCAGTAACATTAATATAAAATGTGCCTTGGTATTGATATTTTTCTTCATAGTCTTGATAAGTATCATCTTTTTGTAAGTTGTCTTTATAATTAACGGAGATACAGCCAATATGACCAGAGATAAATGAGGAACCGCCACTGCCACCGCCGTTATAATTTTTTGTAGCAACACCACCGTAGTAGCCACCGCCACCACCGCCAGTATCAGTATTAGAACCATTTTCCCCGATGCCTAAACTAGAGCTATCAACAAGAGTGCCAGTAAAGTTTTTAGTAGTAAATGGCAATTGTCCTGCAGCATACCTAGTATGTAAAATGCCATCAATATAAGCTCCTTCAGTCGTAAGGCCACCGCCGGCCCCACCGGAACCATCATCTCCTAAAGAACAATTTTCATAGCAGCTACTGGCATTATCCGAGCCCCCGCCGCCGCCGGCCACGATAATACGTGATTTTAAACTTTCAGTATCAGTTACACCAGATTTTAAACGAACATCGGTGGCACCGCCACCGGAACCAGAGCTACTGGCTCCGCCGGAACCACCACCATTAAAGCCACCGGCAACATGTCCATAGCCATACTTACCACGACCACCGACAACAACATATAAAGTATCATCTTTTTGTAAAGTAATGGTCCCACTAGAGTAACCACCACGACCACCATGGCTATTGGCAGTTAAATATTTATTACTATAATTATCACCACCAGAAGCACCCCAAACTTCGATCTTATAATTGCCAGTTTCCGGAACCGTAAAGTTAGATACGGTACCAGTATAGGCATAATTATAAATTGCATTAGTAGCAAGATTAGTAATACGAGCATAACCATCACCAATATGACCAGTTGCTTCGGTACCATCTGGTTCCGTAATTAAATCATTACCACTTAAAATTGTAGTGTCTTTAAAGATATAGTCACGATCATAAATAGCCATTTCCATGGTTCGGGCTGCATTATAATTTAAATAAGGAACTATTTGGAAATTAGTTACTTCAATCGTTGTCGTATTATTATTACCCCCAGTTTCATTAACTCTAAAACCTAGGTAACCATTATCAGGAATTAATTCAATTTTATATTCTTGATCTTCATCGGTTAAATTAAGAGGATAAGTAGCATTGGAACCAGCTCCAACGGTTAGATAAGCTTCTTCATGGTTAGAGCCTTCGGCATACTTAGCTTTAAAGGTAACAATAACTGGTGTATCTTTATATTCTGGTAAATAATAAGAATAATTAGCATACCCATTCATAGCTGAAAACTTAATAACTTTATTATCAATATCCGTATCTATTTTATTGATACCAGAATTGCCATCAAAACGGAAGTTATCTGTATAACGAAGGTTAAAGATATTTTGACTAGTAACAACACTTAAAAGATTTTCTAATCTTATCGAACCAGTTACCCCTAATTTCGTTGTTAAGATGCGCGATCCTTCTAAAACATAATTAGTTTTATAAGTAATATTCGTATAACCTTCATTATAACCTTCTGCAATAATATCAATGTTATACTTAGTATCTTTAGTTAATTTATTTAAAGTGATACGCTGTTCATTACCATTAATGGATAATTCACTTAGTAAGACATAGTTACCTAACTCGTCTTTAACTTGAATAAGGGCTCTATTTGTTTGGATAGCATTATCATTATCAACAATACGCACATCAAAATCGATAATAGATTCATTAGTAAACTGATTAGTAATAACAGCATAAGCAGGTGTTCTTAAAGTCTTAATATTGGTAATATTAGCAGTTGCCGCCAGTAAATATTCTTTATTAATTTGTTTTTCAATTGTTTGATATTCTAAAGTATATTCAGTATTGGAATTTAAACCATTAATTTGAAATTCATAAGTACCTAAATTTTTTAAATCTTCTACTTTCTCACCAGAAATCGTAATAGTTGTAATGATATTATCGTTATGTTTAACATTAATAATAACACGGTCTAAAAGGGCAATTAATTTTTCATCGGTTGATTCTTTATTAATTTTTAAAGTATAGGTACCACTATCTTTAGTAATTTCTTGTTCTTGAGCGATAAATTTAACATAACCTAAAGCCGAGATGGGTTTCGTAGTTATCTGTGCACTGACAAGAACTTGATTTTCTAAGGTTCCACTACCATCTTCTAAATCATAACTACCGATAACATAGATTTTATATAACTCATTGGAGTCTAAATTATCTACTAAGATATTGTTAGCTTCTTTCGTACTATCTAAATTCTCTTCTTTTACAAGTTCATTATTCGTATTGTAAATCTCGTAGTGATAGTCTTTTAAAGCAACTTTATCCTTATTACTTAAATTAATCGTAGCTTCAAAAAAAGTTAAATCAGTTTTGACTTGGTTAATAGTAACTGTTGGTGCTTTCTTACTCGTTTTAGTGTTAAAAGTATTATTAGTTACTTTTAATTTATTACCACTAACATCAATTACTTCAATAATGCCTTCATAATCGGTATTAGATTCTAAAACCTCTGGTGTTTGATAAGTTACGGCATTACTATTTTTTAATTTATTTAATAAAGTACTACTAACACTAAATTCTTGTTTATTTAATTTAATATTAATACTTTTAATACCACCTATTACTTCATCATCAGCATCATTAGTAAATGCAAATTCATCCAAGACGACTTTACTTGGGAAAATCTTATTAATTTGATATCTAAAGTTAATAGCATTTAAGCCTTCAATATCTTTAGTAGTAACACTTCCAGTATAAAAGGTTCTTTTAACAGTCTCATTATTTTGATTTTTAAAGATAAAATATCCTTCTATTTCAAAAGTGGTTTTAGGTGTTAGACCGGTTACTTTAATTTGTCCATTACTAAAAAAACTTTTACGTAAATAAGTTTTATCATCAAATTTAAAGACAAAAGTAGGATTGGTAATAATACGACTAGCTGGGTCATTAATTGTTAAGTTACCAGTAGCACTGTAGACATTACCATTAAAACCATCGAAGGTTACTTCGGGACGAACATAGTTTTCTACCGTTCCATTATTATCATAATCTGGATCTTCGTTAATAATAATATCCGTATCTTTAATAATTAAATCAAAGTCACTAGAAGTATCATTCTTTTTGTTATCATTATCATTATCTTTATCATCATAATTAGGTTTATCTGGTTTTGGAACATAATCATCTTTCTTAGTAGTTTTACTATATAACCCTAAGTTAGTAAGTAAGGTTTCATAACTGATAGTATTATCTAAAATATTTAGTTTGGTTTCTAAAGATAAGTAATCAATAGTCTTTAAAACTAAGGAAGAATTAACACGGTAATAATAATTTAGATAATCTTGATTAAAATAGATAATACTATAAGCTGGAATAGTTAAATCATTATTAACAAGTTTTAAAGTTAAATCAACATTATTTAAATAAAGATTTTGTTTTAATTTTGTAAAAAGATAAGTATCATCATCAATACGTTCATTAACACTAGTATTATAAATATTTTTATCCGCTAAGGTAACATTAGTTAAAGAGCCCGTATCATAATATCTAGCATTTATATAACTATTTTCTAGATAATTTAAAACACGGGAATTATCTTTATTATAAATAGGAACGTCTAAATAAACTTTAGTTTTATTTTCTTCACCAATATAATAATTGCTATTATTTTTATAAAGATAATCACCGTCACTGACAGTTTCTAAATTAATAGTAACGTTTTTACTCGATTTTAAGTTAGAAGCTATATCTTCAATGGAAATGCTAGAGACATAGCCATCTAAGCTTACTTTATCTACTCTTCTTATTTGAAAGAAGGCAAAATAAATAATAACTAAAATTAAACAACACAAGGCTATAATACTTTTCTTCATAGGACTTTAATATGACTTTTAAACAGATACAAGAGAGATATTGTACTTCTTCTGTTTAGTTTAAGTCTTTTTTCTATAGATTTCTCTCTAATTTTTTTAGAATAAGTTACTTAAAATATCTAAGTTTTTAGCTAGTAACTTATAATCATTACCAGAAGCAATACCATCTATTTTTAAATTAATAGTATAACTACTTGTTTTGGCAAGACAATCTTTTTTGACTTCGATCATCTGGGCATTTTCATTATAATTATAGTAATTTAAGTAACCAGTGGCATTGTTATAGATGACAAATGATAAGGGCTGTAAATTAATCTCTTGATCATCAACGACTAAAGTTGTTGGTTCAATAAAAAGGTAAAGATCATTGCCATCAAATAAGAAGGCATTTTCTAAATCATAAACATTATTCTTATATTTTAATTTCCGATAAAGATTACTTTGACCATCAATGGTAGTTAGAGCTGGAACTTTCTTTTGCGTATAGTTACCTAAAGGAAAAACAACAGCCATACTACTTGGTAATAAAACCATATCTTCGCCATTGTAATAAAGAGGCAGATTATCAATTACTTCTTTAGTATCCCCTACTTCGATACTCGTAATATTATTATCACTTTCAATAGTTAAATTAGTATCGTAAGTTACTTTAACATTATCTAAATATTGATACATACTATGATTTTCAATGGTAACTTTATTTAAGTTTTTCTTCGTTTTAGTCCCAATTATAATCAAGATAATTAATAAAAGAATAATGATAATACTAGGAATAATAATTTTATATTTTTCCTTAAAAATAGTAGTTATTTTAGTTATAAATTTTTGCATATTATTTTTTCCTTTCACTCGTGCTAATTAAGTATTTTAAATGCACAAAGCCAATTAAAATAGTTAAGATGATTAAGAATATATTAGTAAGATTACAAATAACTTTAATATACCAAGCATTACTTACGACTTTAGTATATAAAATAAAGCCATATTTTAAATAATTAAGATAATAAATACCTAGAATTTCTAAAATATCTACTATTATTCTAAATATCTTCCCATTTATTATATCATAAATAAGTAATGGTATTAAAAGATAATAGAAGTTCCAGTTATAAATATAATTACTATAATCTTCATTAAATAAAATAAACCAAATCGTAAAAACCACAAATAAGTATAAAAAACTATAAGAAAGATTATTTAAGGGACTATTATTATTTAAAAGACCGATTATTAATTCTTTTAATTTGGTATTATGACTAGATTTGATAAGTATTTTTAAAGTAAGACTAAGTGCTATAGTAAGAAGACCAAAGTAAATAAGAAAGTATACTATTTTGTTAGCAAAATAAACTAGTGTATCCATATTTACCTTAACATTAATTTGAAGGTGTTATTTAAGTTTAAGTAATAACCATTAATATTTTCTAATGTTATTTTATTATCTTTAGTGGTAACTTCGATACTACCTTTAATCTCCCCAATTAAGGGAGCATGATTTTCCATAATTAGTAAGTTATATTTTTCACTTTTAATCTTAATAGCTAGACAGTCAGTATAAGTTTTAACACCGTCTTGTAAAGACATTATTTTAGCTATCATAAGATACTCCCAATACTACCAATATATAAGAATTTATTTTCATCTAGATTATCATATTTACCATTTAAAATACCTTCGACATCATCTAAAACAGCACTGATATCAACCATTTGCCCAGGAATATTAGTGTAGTTTTCAGCAACAAACATAGGTTGTGTAAAATAATTACGTAATTTACGGGAACGATAGAAAATATTTTTATCAGCCTCACTTAATTCATCAATACCTAAAACGGCAATAATTTCTTCTAATTCATCATAGCGAGCAAATGATGCTAAAACATGACTTACTAAGTTGTAATGACGAGCTCCAATAATATCCGCATCAATTAAGCTACTTGAAGAACGACTAACATCAACTGCTGGATATAAACCTTGTTCGGCTACTTTACGATTTAAAACTATTTGACCGTCCATGTGACTAAGGATAGTTTGAACAGCTTCATCAGTTATATCATCAGCTGGAATATAAATGGCTTGAAACGAAGTAATAGAACCGGTATCACAAGAGTTAATACGTTCTTCAACACTGGAAGTGTCACTAATCATCGTTGTAGGATAACCATTTTCAACAGGAATACGTTTTAATTCTGTATTAATTTCAGCTTTAGCTTGGATAAAACGATAAATATTATCAATGAAAACTAAGACATCTTGCTTTTTTTCATCACGTAAGTATTCAGCGACCGTAAGACCAGTATAAACTGATTTACTACGGGAAACAGGATTATCACCCATTTGGCCAAAGACAATACTCATTTTATCTAAAAGATTAGAAGATGCCATTTCATCAATTAATTCTTTACCTTCACGACTACGTTCGCCGACTCCTATAAAAACGGCATTAGAATTTAAACGCTTATAAATATTATTAATTAGCTCTTTAACAAGGACAGTTTTACCGACACCGGCACCTCCTAATAAACCCATTTTAAAACCTTTAGCAATTGGGGTAAAAAAATCAATAACTTTAATACCAGTCCACATGATTTCTTGATTAATAGAAACATTTTTTAAACTAAGTGTTTTCGTATAGACATTACGTTTTTTAATACTTTCATAAGCTGGTCCATTTAAGATGTTACCATAAGAACTAAAAGTATGATTTAAGACATTATCGGAATACTCCATTTCTAAACCATTACTATACATAAAAACTGGTAAGCCTTTACTAAGCCCGATTACACTTTCAAATGGAATACAAGTTAAAATCTTACTATCAATTTCTACTACTTCCATTAAATGTTTGTTGTCTTTATCTTCAATATATAAAATATCATTTAATTTAATATTAGCTTGCGTCTTTAGAAAAACTTTAATATTAATATTAGATATTGCAATTACTTCGCCAATCACTTTTTATTCCCCTTTCGATAATTAGCTAATTGTTTTTTAAAATCAGCACTTCTTTTTTCTTTACGTGATACTTTTAATTTTTCTTCTTCGATTTCATCAATCTTTTTTAAAGATTCATTGGTTAAATTTTCTCTTTGAATATTTTCTGATGCCCAAGAGTTACATTCAATAATTTGGAGTTTACAATCAAGATATAATAAAATTAAATCTGTAAACATAATTTTGCCATCAGCTTCGATGACAAAGTCGCTAGTATTTTTAGTCTTAATGGGTTCCAGTGGAAATAGCCTTGTCTTATCTAGGTGCATGTCATTAATATTATTATAACGAATAAAGATAACATTAATTTCTTTAATCTCTTTGGCTTCTAAATAAGGTTTAATGATATCTTCAATTTTTTGAAAACTTTGATATAATTCAGATTTACTAATATTTAAAACGGTATTACTATCATTTAGAAATATTTTACTACCAACCATAATCTTAATAGCTTCTTTATCATTTAGAGCTTCTAGTTTGACACTACTATTAAAGTTACCACAGAAACCTAAGTCATTACCCATATAAATATTGATAGTCTTGCCAGTTGATTTGGCACTTAAGATTTTATGATCTAGATTAAGGTTTTGATTATTTAAAATAATGCTCATAAACTCTTCGATTTCAGTTTCTAGTTCTCTAAATTTATCAGCTTTTTTCTTGGCTTTATCAACTCTTAGTAAGGAATGAAAATTCATTACTTTAACTACATTTTTAATATTTGTCATTTTGACTCTCTTAAGAAAGCATAAGTTTCTAACATTTCTTCTTCAGATTTAGGACTATAGCGATTTTGAGTCAAGCCAGTAAGAATTTTTTTACCTTCACTCATAACGGCTTTAATGCCATCACTTAATTCATCTTGGTTAGATAATTCATAAATACTAGCCATTTCTAAGTAAGAAAGGAGACGACGGCGAACCAAAGTACCAGTTGCTTTCATTTCTTTATTTTGAACTGCTCCTCCTAAACGGGATACTGATAAACCATAGTTAATAGCTGGTTTTATACCTTTTTGAAAGTTTTTACTTGATAAAACTAATTGACCATCCGTAATAGAAATAATATTAGTAGAGATATAATCCGTTATATCTTCGCCACGAGTTTCAACGATTGGTAAAACGGTAATACTAGCCCCATTTTTATATTTGCAACCCTTTTCTAAAAGTCTCGAATGTAAATAAAAAATATCAGCTGGATAAGCATCCCTACCTGGGGCTTTACCAGACATTAGAGAAACTTCACGGTAAGCATCAGCATGACGTTTTAAATCATCAAAGACAACTAGACAATTAGTCCCTACGGTCATATAACGTCTAGCAATAGACATTGCGTAATAAGGAGTTAACACAAGGGAAGGTGCTGGATAATCATTAAAAGCCGGAATAATTATCGTATAATTCATGGCTTCTTTATTTAAAAGATCATAATATATTTTTTTAACTTCTTTCATGGTTTTACCGATGGGACAGTAAATACAAACAATACCCTTCCCTTTTTGATTAACAATAGTATCAAGGGCAATTTGGGTTTTACCTGTCTTTTTATCGCCAATAATAAGCTGTCTTTGCCCAAGACCAATTGGATACATTAAGTCAATACCCGTAATACCAGTATGAAGTTGTTCATTAACCGTCCCACGATCCATAATAGAAATATTAGCTTCTTCAATTGGTACTTTAACTAACTTTTCATAAGTTTTACCAAGTAAGGGGTCTTCACCTAAAATGTTTATCATACGCCCCAAGGCTTGGGAACTAAAGTAACCTTGAAATATTTCATTGGTCCTTTTGGCCTCATCGCCAATAACTAACTCTTCATTCTTTTTTAAGATAGCTATCATGCATGATTCGGGTTTTATTTCTGTAACATAACCGATTGCTTTATCGGCTAAATTAATTTTTTCATAGTAGAAGGCTTTATCCAAACCAATTACTTCCACAACAAAATCACTGATATTAACAATTTTACCAACATCAAAAATATTTTTACCAGCATTTATATCTTTTATAACATCTTCTATATTCATATTACACCTATTCTATACTATAATCATACATTTGATTATGGTAATAAATTTTAACTCCTTTATAAATGGTTGCATCATATTTCATTATGATAGCACTGTTTAAATTTTGATAATTCATCTCTTTACTGCCTACATAAATATAGATATGAGGATCATACTTATTTATCGTTACTTCTAATATGTCTAAAACATTTAAAATACTTATAGTTTCCTCACAGCAATATAATGGTTCAAGGATTGCTCTAACGCGTTTAGGAACTTTAGTCATAAAGACATCTTTATTAATCGTTTTTACTAACTCTTTAGTCTTTAATTTAGTTAAAACATTTTTAGTATTAACTAAATCATTATAAGTTTTTAAATCTTCATTACTTAGACGATAAGTTAGAAAATAATTAATTATGGTCGTATTATCTAAATTAAACTTTTCTTCAATTTGTTTAGCCTTTTGTAAGATACCTTCACTTTTATAAGCAATATCACTAATAATAATTTTATTATCATTATCAGGATCACTTACAGAAGGAAAAGGGTTAATAATTTTTGCTTGTTCATTATTTTTTAAAGGAACATCCTTGGTTTCTTCTTCATAACGAGAAACATTTAATAAATATTTTTTCTTAGCCTCTGCATTAACATCAATAACTAATTTTTTTAAAATAAAACTAGTTAAGATGACTAATATTAAAAGGATAACTAAACTTAATAAAACTATATATATATCACTCATAAAAGACTCCTAATCATCTGCATTAACAAATTTAGCATAAATATCTAAGTTTATAAGATTATTATTGTAATAAATATTTTCTAATTTTAATTCATTTTTATAACCTAAATTATTTACTTTTAAGAAGCCTTCATAACCATCTACAGCCTTAGCAATATCAACTTCTTCAGTTACTAAGTTATTATTATCACTATAAAGATTTAAAGTAGCCTTATCAAAACGGTATTCATTATCTAATTGCAAGTAATAACCGATTCCAGTAGGTGTAACTTTTGTAATTCTAAGTTGTGTGGTTGGAGATTTTGTACGAACATCGATAACATCTTCTGTTACAGTAGTACTCTCTCCATCAACCAAGGTTGTATATTTTAAACTAATATTATAATTAGTATTAGCATTTAGATCTCTTACGGTAGTATTATTATTTTCTTTATTTAGATAAACGCGTAAAGGTTCAGCAAGGTTACCACCAGTTACTTCTAAATAAATAGTTGTATATTCGTTATTAGGATCAAAAACATTATAGTTAATTTTAATAGTACTAACACCAGCTTCAATAATACCTAAGGTTAACCAACGGGATAAATTATAATTTTTAATATTACCTTTCATGGTATTTTGATCAACTTGCATATTATATTGTTGTTTATTCGTATCTTGAAGACTAGAATTTAAATTATTAAAGGAATTAACAACAGTCTTAAAATATTTATTATAATAGTCATTTTGAGCTTCGACTTGCTTACGTAAATTATCAGTCTGTTTTTTTAAATAATCAGTAGTAGAATTGATTGTGGAATTATCAATCTCTGGTTTTTCTTCGATATCAAGAGTTTTTTGTTGATAATTATTTGTACTACCAATAATTTTCTTTAAATCAATAACGGTATTATTAATATCTAAGTATTCATTAGCAATATCAAAATCATAAGAAGTAGTATTAATTACTAAAGGATTAATTTCTTTAACATTTATCGTATCGTTATAAATAGTACTATTACCATTACGATCAATTTCTATAATTAAATAATCTTTTGTATTAATTGAACCATCACTACTAGATATTTTCTTATCAACTAGTAAGTATTTACGATCAGCAATCTTAAAGAAACGGGAGCCATCAATGATACTGATTTTATTTTCTCTACTTAGACGATTAATTTCGCCATTTGCTAAAACTTCGTAAAAGATTCCATATAATTTTAAGTTGCTACTATTATTTTCACTTATAATAGCATTGGTTCCTAGATTATAGGAAACTTTTAACATGTCTTCAATATTGATTAATTTATAATTGCCATCTAGTCCCATTTTCAAAGTAGCATTATTACTGGTACTGATATAGTTATTTTCATTATCGTAAGTAATGCTACTAGCATTAAGACTATAAGTATTAGTATCTAATTTCGTAAAATGTCTAATTGCTAAAATAAACATAATGACGATTAAAAAGGTAATAATACTAATAATTATAAATTGAAAAGAATTATTTTTTTTCTTTGTCATCGTTTGGCTCCTTTCTAAATTGTATAAGCATAACTAATAATACGTTCATCAACAGAATTACCATCTTTATTTAAGAATTGAATTTGAATATAATAAATACCAGTCTGAGAAATAATACTTTTTAAAGTATAAGAATAACAAGTAGAAGTTCCACAAATAGAAGAACTTGGGGTAAAGGCTTCTAAACCACTGGTTGAAGCTACAATTACACCATCTTTAAAGATTGTATAACGTACAGAAGTTATTTCCGTTATTCTAGTTGAATTAGAGAAAGTTAAGTTAATTTTTGATTTATCATTTAAACTTTGGGAAGCATACACATCACCAACATCAATACCATCTTTGTTAAGACCATTGACTACAAGTGTACGGCTTTTAACCTGAATTTGGGATTCATCACTGATATTATTAACATTAGCTTTATAAGTTATGGCAATTTTGGTAGCTTTACTTAAGTCAATATTAGTTAAGACAAAAGTATTACCACCTTTATATAGCCCAGTATAGTTATTAGGAATAATATTTCCCTCTTCGTCATAGAAGCCAACCGTATAATTACCATTTACTAAAGTATAATTAATGTCAGTAGGATTAACTTTAAAAGTCAAAGTACTTTCATCAGTATTTCTAATCGACTGAATGTAAAAGTAAGGTTCGGCTAATTGATTAAAGTTAAAATTATTAGAATAAGTCGTATCTAATTCATAGATGCTACCATTAGATTTCTTTAAATAACCTTTTAATCCGATGGCATAAGTTATGCCAGTTTGGAAGTTAGAAGATGGTGAAATACTTATTTTCTTATTCATAGAAGAAGTTATATTAACATCATCTTGTATATTAAGAATAACATCATCATCTAAAGGTACATACTTACCATTACTTACTTTATATACTCGGTAATTGATATGATCAATATTTTTAATTGTCTCTAAGTCATATTTAAATTCTAAATATTTATCCGTATAGTTATTGGCTTTAAAAGTAATACTCTGATTTAAAATAGATAAATTACTTAAAGTAGAGATAGGATAATTAATAACATTAGTTTTATTATCTATATCGTACAAACTAATATAAGAAACAACTCCATTATCAATAACATTAGCTTTTATTTTAAAGAAATAATAAGAAGAAGGTTTTAAATCATCTAAACTTATAGGATTATCTAAATCACTGATATTTACCTCTTTGGTATATAATAGTTTAGAATTGGCTTCGATCATATTTTCATCGGTTTCGTAGACTTCAAAATAGATTTTATCATCTTGAATAGTATTAGAAGCACTACTAACTGTAAGTGTTACATCTGCACTATCGATATTTGCATCAATTTGATATTTTCCGTCTTTTTTCAAGGAAACACCAGGAACAAGACCTGTGAATGTAAAGTTATTATCATCAGAAGTTAATTTAGTTACAGCTACTTTACTAGGCATAAAGTACATGTTATCTTCATCTGTTATAAATTTAAAGCCACCTTCATCTAATTTTAATTCATAAGTATTTTGAAAATTTTGACCACTTTGTAAATTAAAATTATAATTGCCCCTAGCATTAGGAGTTTTGTTTAAAGAGAAAGTAAATAAGGAATTAAAGGCAGTACTTTGAGTTTGCAAGCTGGTGCCTTTAACAACATAATAGCCTCCACTGTTTAAGGCATTAGCAGCTTTCTTTAAAGCAAAATTAGGAGTATAGATATCTCTAGCTGTTGTTTCTGTATCAAAACCAATTAAACCAGAATCATAATAAACATATAAGTTAACTTCGATATTTTGATTGATAAAGTCTTCTAAATCAGATAAATCTATTAAAGTGGTACCAGTATAATCAAATTCAATATCATTAAATTCACGAACTTTATTATTAGCCGTAAATGTTAATTTAAAATTAGTTGCTTTATCAAAGAAAGATTGATATAAATCATAATCAACGATAGAAACCATTAAACGATTGGTTTCTAAGTTTAAAAGATATTTAATACCAGTAGGAATAGATGTTACTTTATTTATATTTTGGACAGTTAATTCATAAGGAGAATAGTTTTCTGTTTTCAAAAGACGAACATGCTCATAAAGATTATAAGCTCCAGAATAATCTAAATTAATTGCCACTGTTTGAAAATTATCACTCATACTTATATCAGCTGAGCCGGCATCAACATCATTTAATTTATAATACAATTTATTGATATCTAAAGCATTATCAATATCTGTATATTTATAAGCCCATAATAGTTTATTACCATTACTCGTTTCAAGAACGGTACTAGGATAAGTTTTAAAGATAGGAATTTGTTTTGGAAAATCCAGGGTATCGGAAGCGGCAATACCGGTAGTTGGAATATGAATATCATCTTCGATAGTCCCATCACCATTAACATCAACATCCATTATATAAGTTACATAATAGGAATTACCACGGCGAAAAGTCGTATCTTTAGTATCTTTAGATGTACCATAATCAGCATAGAAAACATATTCTGGTATTGTCCCATCATCATTTACTGGTAGATATTCACTTTTAGCAATATATTTGTCAGGATTAGAAGCATCATATAGATAGTAAGTTATATATTTAACATAGTGATTACTATTATCATAATTAGCAATAGCACGCATGCCAACGATTGTATTATCATTTAAATTTTTATCATAGCGATCTTTACTAACATCTTTATTGCGAACATAGCTAACTGCTACTTTGGGATTAGTTTCAGGATCTTCGATTGGCATCTTCGTTTTCAAAGAAATAACATTATTAATAATTGGGGCGGTATTAGGCCACTTCGTATAGTCATTAGCATTAGTAACTTCAATAGTTAAGTTCTCATATGAACGAAGAGCACTGTTAGACAAACCAAATGTTTCAGGAACAATAGCAAATTCTTTATCATAATATGCTTGCTTTAATTCACTTTCATATTCTTTAAGATTAGTATCGGCATAGGAGACACTTTTAATTAATTGACCCTTAGTAGATTCTCCAGCATAAAGATTAAAAGTTAAATTAGATAAGGTATTAGCTTCTAAAATGTTATCTTCGCCATTAGTAGCTTGTAACTGAGCAGTAATATCAAAGGCTTTTGTTAAAGATTTATCATTAATCTTACTAGCTAAAGTAAAACTTTTGATATTGTTGGTATTAACAGTGAAGGTACCAATTAACTGATTAGTTGAGCCATACCCATCATCTAAATCTACATAGCCATAAACATCGAAAGTATAAGTTTCATTATTAGCACGTAAGCCATTAATATCAATAGGAATATATAATCTGGCTAGGTTAAAGGTTATAGTATTAGAAATACCATGAGAATCTGTATAAATAACTTTAAAAGGTTTATAGTAATCAACAGTACCATACAAATCTCTAATTTCAACTGTACCCGTTATTCTTTCAAAAGTAACATCGGCTGCTTTAAAAGAAACACTAGGATGAACTTTGCCATCTAACTGCATATATTCTTTTGGATAACCATGTTCAATTTCAACCTCTTTTTCATTATCATTGAATATGGCAATTACTTTAAAAGTATAAGGAACGGCACGATAAACAGTCTCATCATCAACATTTACTTCAACACTACCTAAGGAAGATGTTTCAATAACTTTAACTGGACTAGCAGTGTTAGAGCCATCTAGTGTACGCATATCATAAATTTCATAACGAAGTTTTACGATACCATTATCTTTATCTTCAATATTATTTGTTTCCAAAATAAATTTAGAATTTACTTTATCAATGCTAAAGCTTGTACTGCCAATTCTAGGACTACGTTTTAAGGTCTGGTAATTTTCTACAATATTAAAGTTATCAGATACAATCATATTTTGATAAACAAAGTTTGAAAGTTCTAACTTATATGTAGTATTAGGAGTTAAACCCTCAAAGGAAAGATTAACACTACGACTATCAGTAATATTAATTAATTTATCGCTTACTAATTCCCCTTCTTTATTATATAATTTAGCATTTAAACTCTTAACTAGGGAATCACTATTTAATTTAAGAATATAATTAAGGGTTGTTGTACTAAAGTAATCTTTGATAATATTAATTCCTAAAGACTTAGTAATAAATGATTTTTGAATAAAATCTTTATTAACGGCTTCATTATTTTTCATATAGTTAGCATTAACTACTAAAACATAATTAGTATTTTGATTTAGAGTTTCATTAGAGTAAGTAATACTGGTTAAACCTGTATTTAAGTGAACAGAATCAACGATTTTATTATTGCCAGCATCAATTAAGTTAACAGTAGGACTACCAATTAAAATACTAGATTTATCTTCATATTTAATACTTGCAAAAACGCCATTAGCACTGACTTCAAAGTTAGTTATAGTAAAGCTAGGATCGTAAGAATTATTACTATCATCAATAATTTCATCATTATGATCAGGAGAAGTTGGTTTTACAATACCATTGGTAATACCATTGATAGGGTTTTCACTGCTAAAATTATTTTTGATATCTTCTTGGATTTTACTTTGAGCTTCTTCTAATTCTTTTTTAGCTTTGGCTAACTCTGCCTCAGCTTTTGCTTTAGCTTCTTCTTCGGCTTTTTTTCTTTCATCTTCAGTTTGAAAGTTACTATCATCGATGTTATCTAAAGAAGTATTATCATTACTATCAATAGTAATTTCTTCTAGATTAAGTTTTTGTTCTTTATTAAGATAAATATTTTTATTAGATAAATCTATTATTATATTATCTTGAATTTCAATATAAAAATCCGATGCTACACTTTGAAGTTTAAAACTATTGTTTTCAATACGAATAATGTTACCATCAAAATATTGAAATTCAACATAAGAATTAGTAATTTGACGAATATCATCTTTAATGTGAATGTTAATTTCTGGTGCTACTAACATGTATTTATCATTACTTATTTTTAATAAAAAGTTAGTAAATTCTAAATTTTCTGAAACACTCTTAGCTAAATATTTATTTCCTTCTTTAGTTAAATAATTTTTATTATTTAATGTATAATATTTAATAATATTATCAGCAATGTTATTAAAATTTAATAAGGCTGTTGTTTTAAGAGTTCCAATAGTTCCATCATTATAATGAATAAAATTATCATTATTAATACTTACTTCTTCATTAGATGAATTAGTAAAAGTATAAGTTGTATTATTATTTTTACGATAACTTGTGTTTTCACTAAAGTAATACTTTTCACTATTTATATCATCATTAGTACTATTAGAATCATAATTAGTACTAATAACATAACCGGCATCTTTAAAATCTGTATATCTAGCTTTATCTATTTTAATACTAAAAAAGACAAAAATTCCTACTAAAATTACTGCTAAGCCAGTAAATACAACTATGCGAATACTATTTTTTAATTTCATATCTATCCCTATCTTCTTTATTTTATCTATAAACAATTATATAATATATTTAAAATAATGTCTATTTACTTTTAATAAAAACAAAAGAAAAAAAGAACCATAAATAATGATTCTTAAGCGGTTAGTGGATTAAAAAATAATAGTAAAAAGCAAAAAGCAAATAATAACAAAATAAAAATGGCTGTAATAATTAATATGCTCATTACTGAGTGTACCACTTCGTCTTTAGTTTCTGGATTACGACCAATTGCTTCCGCTACTTTTCCTCCTAAAATACCAACACCAATGCCAAGACCCAAAAAGGCTAAGCCTATCATTAAACCAATGCAATTGGCAGTAGCTGCTAAAACTGTTTCCATACGTATATCTCCTACTTTTCTATAAGAAATTATAACATTAGGTAATTTTACTGTCAATAATTTAAAGTTAAAATGCTTTCTAAAAAAGGGATTATCCTAAGACATCCCTTAACATAGTGTCTAACTATTAAATCACGTCTAATAGTATCTATATTATCTATTTAGGTATTACCCAAGGAGGCATCTTGTTTCCAATCTAATAATAGATTATCTTAAATTTAAAGATTACTTCTTCTAAGCAAAAGCCGTAGCCATTACTTTTAAGTTCATAGAACTATTTTCTATCGTAGTAGGAATCTGGGCGGGCACCAATACTGCCAGTAACACCCCACCAGTTGTTGAGGTAGCCAGTGCTATTCAAATCCCACTCATTAGCATTGCCGCTTGTCGCATTAAAGATCGAAGGGGACTTCACCGGACATAACAATAGGGTTATAGATGCCCCCTAAAGAGTACTCTCTTCACTTCCATTATATTACATTTTTTACTAAAAGATAACTTTTATTAACTTATTTATCAAAAATTGCTATTTTTTACCAAAATTTGCAAATTTTTGAAGGAAATTGGCGATGTGTTACCAATATATATAATTAGGATGGTAAATAGAAACGGAGGTGATATCATGCAAAAATTTGTTTTAAAAGTACAAGGGGAGGTTTGCAATGTTAGAAAAAAACAAAATTATCGAAATATGGCACTATAATAATGAACATAACATTTCGGATTTCATGTTTCCTCTAGTATGGGACATCATGTTTAACCAAATGTTTATATCTAATGATACTCTACCTTTAATAGAATATATCGTATCTATTATTGAAAATGTAGATATCAAAGATATTAAAGGCAAAGTTAAATTGTTGCCCAAAGATTTGCCTCAGCATTCAATAATTGATGCTAGCAGTAAAAGTGATTTATTAATAACTTATAAAAATGGCAAAAAAACAATTAAATGCATTTTAGAAATGAATTCCTCTCGTATCATGGTTATGAGAAATTCTTTCTATGCTTTTAAAGTTGAAATGGGAGCCTTAGAAATTAAAAACGGCAAATATAAGAAAGCCTATAATACAATCATTGTTAATCTAAATTCTTATAACCATAAATCAGAATATTTAGTTGAGACAGGAGTATCTCGTACTGATTTTGGAAAAATTATTGATGATAATATTAAAACTATTAATATTAATATAGATAAAGCCTTAAATAAGCGGTATACTTATTTTAACAACCAAGAAGAAAAATGGGCAAAAATATGTAGAATTTTATCTACTTGTAATATTAAAGTATTTGAAAGAGAGTTGAGTGAAATTATGAGTAAAGAAAAAGCAAAAAAAATAGTGGCTAGAGCCAAAGAATTATCAAGTGATGATAAATATATCAGACTATTTGAAAATGGCGAAGAAGATAATTATAAAGAAATAGTTCGTAATACCGAACTAGCAGAGGCCAGAGAAGAGGCTCGCGAACAAGGTCTTGAACAAGGTCTTGAACAAGGTCTTGAACAAGGACGTGAACAAGGTTCTAAAAACAAGGCCCTAGATATAGCTAAAAACTTAAAACTTGCTGGCATTAGTATTGATATTATTGCTAAATCATCAGGTCTATCTATTAAAGAAATAGAAAATCTAAGTTAATTTATCGATTAAACAAGTCAAAATAGACTTGTTTTTTTATTAAAAAGCCCTCCGAAGAGAGCCTAACATAGTTTCTAACTATTAAAACTCGTCTAATAGTATCTACATTATATCTTTAGGTACATACCATGGTTGCATCTTGTTTCCAATCTAATAATAGACTATCTTAAAATTAAAGATTACTTCTTCTAAATAAAAGCCGTAGCCATTTACTTTTCAGTTCATAGAACTATTTTCTATCGTAGTAGGAATCTGGGCGGGCACCATTGCCGTTAGTAACCCAAGTGTTAGTAAGATAGCCAGCGCTATTCAAATTCCACTCATTAGCATTGCCGTTCGTCGCATTAAAGTTCGAAGGGGACTAAGAGTCCACATCTAATTATAGACATAACCAAAAGACTTTAACAGTCTTCCCTTTTATTATATTACAAATATTAATAAACAATAACTTTTTATTGCTTTTTTCAAAAAATTAATACTTTTTAGCAAATTATGTAAATTTTTAAAGGAAATCTGACTTTAGTTACCAATATATATAATTAGAGGAGTAAATATTACTTCCTAGAAACGGTGGTGATAATATGTTAAATTTTAAAAATAACAAAATAGGAAAGAACGTGATAATTAATGAAAAGCAAGCAAGAAATAGAAGAAACTTTGGAAAAAAATAGAAGAACAGATTTTGTTATTCCAATGAGTTGGGACGTCATGTTTGAACAAATGTTTATTTCCAAAGAAGTTATGCCTTTACTCGAATATATTATTTCTATTTTTAGTAATGTCGATATTAATGATGTTAAAGGTAAAGTAAAATTATTATCTAATGAATTAAGGCAAAATTTTGCTAAAGATACTAGAAGTAAAAGCGATATTATTGCTGAATATTTTAAAGACGAAAAAAATACTGATAAGTATATTGTTGAAATGAATTCTTCAAAAAAAATGCCATGGCAGAATGTTTTATATGCCTATAAAGTGGCAAGTGGCGGTATTTCTATTGCCAATGATAAATATGTTAAAACATATGATACTATTCTTATTAACTTTAATAATTTTCATGATAGTAAACATAAGTTTATAAGAACGATTACTATGCGTGATGAAGATGGAATCGTCTACGATGATAGTACTATAATATACGAAGTAAATATGGCAAAAGCCAAGGATTTGAGTTATAATTATACCAATAAACGAGAAGAACAAATAGCTATAATTAGTAGAATGCTTATGGCTGAAAGTTCTGTTGAGTTGAATAAGGAGTCAAATATAATTATGAATAAAAAAGATACGGAAAAGTTGGTTAACCGTGCCAAGGAATTATCAAGTGATGATGAATACATTAGACTTTTTGATGAAGAAGAAAATTATAAAGAATTGATTCGTAATACTGAACTTGCCGAAGCTCGTGAAGAAGGCATTAAACTAGGTTCAAAAGAGACTGCTATAGACATTGCTAAAAATCTGATTAAAATTGGATTAACTAACGAGCAAATCGTTGAAACTACTAAAATATCAATTGCCGAAATTGACAAATTAAGAAAAGAAGATTAATTTTCTAATCATCAAAATATCTGACAAAGCACGACTATTTAGTCGTGCTTTTGCTTTAAAGAGGCGCTGTCGTTTTGCTTTTTGTAGTAGCAAAACGGCAGATACCTCTCTATTTAGTATCTGCTATAAATTGTAAAATAAATGTCATCCTAATTTTACCAAATCTATCTATTAAAAAATTTAAAAAGCCCTCCGAAGAGAGCCTAACATAGTTTCTAACTATTAAAACCCGTCTAATAGTATCTACATTATATCTTTAGGTAAATTACCAAGGACTAACCTTGTTTCCAATCTAATAATAGATTATCTTAAAATTAAAGATTACTTCTTCTAAGTAAAAGCCTTAGCCATTTACTTTTCAGTTCATAGAACCATTTTCTATCGTAGTAGGAATCTGGGCGGGCACCAAAGCCGTTAGCCACGTTGTTCCATTGGTTCAAATAGCCAGTGCTATTCAAATTCCACTCATTAGCATTGCCGCTTGTCGCATTAAAGTACGAAGGGGACTAAAGATAACAGTAAGTTATAGACGTAACCCAAAGACTAAGGATAGTCTTCTTTTCCATTATATTATAAATCTAGTTTTTTTAAAACTTTAAATTATCTAAAAAGAGGGATAATCCTAAGACATCCCCATTAACATAGTATCTAATTATTAAAACTCGTCTAATAATATCTATGCTATTTATTTAGGAACAAATTCCCAGAAAAAGCCTTGTTTCCAATCTATAAATAGATTATTTTCCAAAAAAGAAAATTACTTCTTATATTAATAGCCGTAGCCATTAATCATTAGTGTCATAAATCTAAATCTATCGTAGTAGGAATCTGGGCGGGCACCATTACTATCGGTAACCCAAGTCCAGGGATTAAGATAGCCAGCGCTATTCAAATTCCACTCATTAGCAGCGCCGTTTGTCGCATCAAAGTTCGAAGGGGACTAAGTAATCCCATAGTTCTTTTAGACTTTCTCTAGAGTATTAAAACTCCACTTCTATTATAATACAAAACCCTTATTTTAATCTACCAAAAAGACTCTCCGAAGAGAGCATAACATAGTCTTTAACTATTAAATCAAGTCTAATAGTATCTACATCATATCTTTAGGCTAATGCCATGGTTAAACCTTGTTTCCAATCTATAAATAGATTATTTTCTAAAAAAAGAAAATTACTTCTTATATTAATAGCCATAGCCATTAATCACTAGTGTCATAAATCTAAATCTATCGTAGTAGGAATCTGGGCGGGCACCAAGACTGTTAGTAACATCCCACCAAGGATTGAGGTTGCCAGCGCTATTCAAATTCCACTCATTAGCATTGCCCCATGTCGCATCAAAGTTCGAAGGGGACAAAGTAAGCGCTGCAAACGGCAATGAAAGTTATAGGTCAAACCAAAAGACTTATTCTAGTCTTCCCTTCCATTATATTATATTTTTTACCAAAAAATAACTTTTATCTAATTTTTTTAAAAAAATTGTAGCTTTTTAGCAAAATATGGCAATTTTTGAAGGAAATTAGACCTTTATTACCAATATATGTAATTAGGAGGTCAAATAATACCTTCTTAGAAAGTAGGTCCTTTTATGGAATTAAATGAAATATTTATTAAAGAAACAACTGGAGCTGAAAAAAAAGACGGAATTATATCAATGTTATTTGATCCTATTTATCGAAGTATGCTTGGTTCAGATGAAGGAATGCCTTTAGTAGAATTTATTGTATCTATCATTATGGATAAAACCCTTGATGAAGTTAAGGGTAAAGTTAAACATTTATCAAAAAAATTACTAAAGAAACATTATAAAGACATGGACAGTCATGTCGATGTCTTACTTGATTACAACGGTGATAAAATTATTGTCGAGATGAACTCTAGGAAAGCAATGCTCGATAGAAACTATATTTATCTATTTAAAGTAGCATCAGGAGCCCTAAAGTCTGGTGATACTACTTATAGCAATATTAAATCAACTATTTTAGCTAACTTTAATAATACTAATAAGTCCCAGAAAAACTTCATAGATATTTGTTATTTAAAAAACCAAGATGATGAAACTGTTACAAAAGTTGTTAAAGTACTCAATGTTAATATAGCCAAAGCCTTAGATAAGCGCTATAATTATCTTAATGAATTTGAGAAAAAGATGGCTATAATATGCCGAATACTTACCGCCACCAAATTATCAGATTTAAAAAAGGAGACTGATTGTTTTATGACTAAAGAAGAATCAAAAAATTTTATTAACAGAGCCAAAGAGTTATCTAGTGAGGATGAAATGGTAACAATGTTTGACCAAGAAAATATGCACGAAATGATTAGAAACACCGAACTTAAAGAGGCTCATGAATCTGGTATCGAGCAAGGAATCGAACAGGGTTCAAAAGAGACTGCTATAGACATTGCTAAAAATATGATTAAAATTGGATTAACTAACGAGCAAATAATTGAGACCACTAAACTATCAATTGCCGAAATTGATAAATTAAGAAAAGAAGTTTAATTTTCTAATCATCAAAATACCTGACAAAAGCACGACTAAATAGTCGTGCTTTTGCTTTTAAGAGGCGCCGCCGTTTTGCTTTTTGTAGAAGCAAAACGGCATACCATCGCCATCTGATGTCTGCCAAATTTTTTGTTTAATTGGTACTTCTCTACCTATTATTTTCTTAACCACTTTGGCGTCCCAAAATGATGATTCATTTTGGGACTTAGTCGTTTGTACTCTATTCTTGTCTATCCAACCACAAATGGATCAGAACCTGTTCCAATGCCTCCAGTTATCAGAGTATCAGATTTCAGATTGATAACTGGGCGGGCACCAAGACTGATAGTAACATCCCACCAAGGAATGAGGATGCCAGCGCTATTCAAATTCCACTCAATAGCAATGCCCCAAGCCGCATCAAAGT
>ULRB01098791.1_pt1 | contig 28956 bp, 31 predicted proteins | sample 1955051 | NCBI WGS metagenome assembly ULRB01 (sample SAMEA4835671, study PRJEB28245) | human gut metagenome | biome: gut microbiome; material: fecal sample | place: Denmark | collected 2008 | reverse complement strand
GGCATAGCAATATAAGCTGCCGACAAATATCAAGAGCCTTTTCTACAACAAGTAATATCTACTGTCATATGTTGGAAGAATCCAGAGCGAAAGTCTCCGATGCCGTCAGCTCGGCACTCGATTTCTCAGGCAAGAAAAAAGAGCCTAAGGGTGCTTGACCCACGGCTCACTACTCCGTATTTTCAAAATAAAGAACAGATAAAGAACAAAGCGGATTTTCACTATAAAAGAAAAACTCGGAAACGGCGATATTACGCTGTTTCCGAGAACATTGAATGGTGACCCGTACGGGAATTGAAAATCTCGGCGCTCTTTTCGTGACTTATCGAGATATGCAGAAAAGCCCGAAAATACGGCATTTTAGAACAATACACAAAAATTCGTTTACGCTGTTTTTTGCTAAGTTTTTGCACCCTTAGCGGACAAATAGCGGACAAAAAACATTCGACATACCCTTGTACTTATTCGTTTTTAACCGATGTGCAGATCATATCAGCGGACAAAATGAGCCTATTTTTATGACCGCTCGCTGATACATCTGAACGATAAGTAGGAGGATTTTTTATGAGCAGATACACAAGTGAACAGACCGCATACAGCCCACTGAAAAAGAAATACGTTCCGCTGTGGAGACTGGACACCAATACCATGACTGTCACGCACTTCAATGCTGATACGCAGACCGAGGAGAGCAAAACCTACCACACTGACTTCATCAGGTATCATCTTCATTTTTCTGACAGCAAATGCCCTGACAGGCTTCGCAGGCTCGTCAATAATGGCAGGATCGTGCAGTACCTCGATGATATGGAACGGAAAGTCAGTGATGCTATCTCCCGTCAGGTAGAGCTTTGGAAGCAGACCGACAGTTGCTATCAGAAAGCTGTCATTGCAGGCGATGCAGAGAAGATGCTTGGTCTGGAGAACTGCTTTGTCTATATGGCGAGAGAAGCGGTGTTTGAGTGTATGGTTTATATTTGAGGATCAACGGCTGTGCCTTCGGGGGCAGCCGTTTATTGTATAATCATCATTTCATTGGTGCTCAATTATCCTAACGATAGTCATTATAATGGATTCTATCCTTTTTATGGCACATTTCTGTCAATCGATAATTTGATTTTGAGATGCGTTTATTCCTGGAAGTGAGATAAAACAAGAAGATTTACTTTGCTTCTGCTCTCGATTATTGTTATATCTTGTAGTACTTGCAGAAAAATACACTTGTTTTTTTGCTCGTGTTACTGCAACATAAAACGCTGATAACTCATCTATATATTTTTGACGAAAAGTATCGTTATATAGATTTGGAACTGAGCAAGTTGCTCCTTTATTAAATCTATTTTCACAATCACCACAAACTGAAAATGAAGGGAAAATCCATGGCTCTATATCAGCAATAATAACATGATCCCATTCAAGTCCTTTTGCACCGTGAACAGTAGATAGTATTACCTGTGCATTTACATACTCCATTGATTGCTTTAACTGTTTGTTTTCAAAAATATCTTGTAATAAATCATATCGTTCATCAGGTAACAAGTCAGAATAATCGGTTTTTATTTTATTTACAAGAGCATCAAGCAGGATTATTAGTGATTTTGTTATGCTCGTATTATCAGATGAATAAATATTTTTTATAGAATTTGCATACTTTTCTAGTGCTTTGTTCGTTATATTCTTTTTTATACCAAACGCTTGTATTAACTTTTCAGCACATTTATTATGAAATCTTACATATTCTATATCATCATCTTTAAACATACCATAAAAATAATCTATGTCATTATTTGCAAGATATTCCTGTAAAATAGAAACGTCTGGTCCACGTTGTTTAAATAATACTGTTATTTTCTGATCAGGATAATTATACTTTAAGGATATGATCTTATTAATGATAAATTGACATTCATCTTCATGAGTAATTCCATAAAAGAATGGAATTTGAGCTAATTCTGAATTTTGAAAAGTTCCATTGAAATAAGATTGAGCAATCTGACGGATATTCTTATCAAGTCTAAGCATATTAGGGTTGTTCCTAAATCTGTAGTTTTGCGACAATTTTATTTCTTTCATTTCAAATTGAGTTTTAGCTATATCCATGATATTCGGAAGCGCACCAATAAATCCATATATTCTCTGTAATGAATCTCCCAAAAAAACAAGATGAGTATCGTTACCAATTACACACTTTAATAGATCCCAAGCTATTCGATTGGTGTCTTGGAATTCATCAACAACAATAAGTGGATAATACTTGCGATAGAAATCTTGAATTGTGGGATGAGTTCTGAATAGTTTCAGAGTGAATAAAATAATTGAGTTATGTGTAATTATTCTTTGAGGTAGGAGCTTTTGCTCCACTATAGACAAATATGAATCTATCTCTTCTATTGATACTTCTTTAGCTTGTATTATTTTCTCACTGATTCCTTTTAGTGATTTATTTTCGGTATTGCTGAGATATTGCTTTATTGAATCATCAGTATCTCCTACAGCCAAGAATAAATTAGAATCTGTACTAAGAAATGGCGATAGCAGTCTTCCGTGTTTTTTTAATATGCCTTTACAAAAGCCATGATAATTAGTAACATTTATTCTTTGACAAATAGAAATAGGATTATTATCATCACCTATAAGCATCGGCAATTTAGATGCTACATCCCGTTTAACTTTTAATGCTGCGTTTACGCTGAAAGTTAATCCGAGCATTTTTTTAGGGTTAGGTATATGTCCTGTCACATACAAATAAGCTATTCTACTTACCATTGTTGTAGTTTTTCCATAACCTGCCGGTGCCTCAACAATGATTCGCTTATCGTCAGAGAAAACAACTTCTAATTGCTTTGTGTCTCCAGCATGCATTTCAGTTATTTTATTTTTTATATCAGCAATTTTCATTGGAAGAAATCTCCTTCGCCATATTGAGTGCATTTATGTAACAATCAGGTATGTAGTCTTTTGAAATATATTCACCATATATTCTTCCAGAAATAACACCCTTAGCTTTCATATACCAAATCTTATACATTGTACAGAAATCATCAACATCATTCTCATCTATATCACTTAATTTTTTGGGTGTATAGTTCTGTTCATCTATACTTTTTCCAAGATATTTCATTCCTTTTTTTACAAAATCCCAGTCCATAACAGTTTCGACGTCGCTTTTTATTTCTTTAGCAATTGTTTTAATCGTATCAATTTGACCATTTGAATAGAGCTTGTTGAATATTTCGATTTCGAAGCATTTTTCATCAGTATAAAATTCAGTTGAATCACCAGTGCTATTATTTGATTTTACATCACCATCATATACTGTAACAGTTTTTATCTTAAATGCTTTTAAAAGCTGTTTTATTGGATTAATACTTCTTTCTCCTTGTGCCATAATTATACTTATGCATAAATCATCTATTGAAATTCCAATTTTCGAGGCGAAAATTGGAAATGCACCATACTCTGTTTCACCCTCAACAATAATAACTGCATGAGCATAAAATGTCTCACGCAATTCATGAAAGTGCATTAATAATTGCTTTCTTGCAGATTCCGGTAATATACTATCAAGGGTCACGCCACTTATTGCTCTTGTTGTGTTATTATCTTTATAAAAACGTATAATATTCCTATAATCGTCCATAAGAATATCAGATGAATGCGTAACAATTAGAAGCTGTCCGCTTAGTCCATCAATGTCAAAACACCTCTTTAACAATTCAAGGAATTCTGAATCTTGATTGTTTATTATCTTTTTATAGTATGATATTAAAGAGCGCTGAAGATATGGATGCAGATGTACCTCAGGTTCATCAAGGGCAATAATTATAGGGAAAAATCTTTTTCCAGTCTCTGTGCAATATATATGATCATTAAAATCTATAGATTTACTACGATACACTTCCATAATTTGACTGATTATATTTAACGTTACCATAGCAATATATTGAATTCCACTTCCAGTAGTCTCAATTCTTCTTGCACCATCCGAAAGAAAAAACAAATTTGAAAGCAGTTCATAAGGCTTTTCAGCAACTGTAGCTTGGATACCATAATTGGTGAATCCTTTGAGCTTTTGCAAATTTTCATTTATAAAAATCGTTAGTGCTTGAATCGCTTCATCATTTAAAAAATCAACTCTATTTTCAGGGTTCTTAAGAAACAAGTCGATAATGCCATTAAAAACTTTTCCAGCACCATTTGGAGAATCAAACTTAAGTTCTTTTGTAGGTGATGCAGTTGAACTATACCTAAAATAATGTATTTTCTTTAAAATTTTAGATGACATTTTTTCTTCTGTATCAATGCACTTGACTTCTGGAAATGATTCATCAATGTTTTGTGTATAACTAATTGTTACAAAAGATGAATCCTCAGCAGAAAAATTGTCTTCAAAAAATCCTTTTTCATCATCATTCAGGATCAAAGTGATGATTGCTTCAATTCTTTTATTTGTATCTCCAAAATCCGTTTCTTCAAATCTTTTGCCGTTGAAAACGAGATATAACAGGTCAAATAGATTGCTTTTTCCAAGATTATTTTCTCCAATGATATAATTGCTGATACGATTAAAATCTATTGTTATTTCATCAAGATTGCGAAAATTATTTATAAGTATTCTTTTGATTAACATATAAAACCTCCCAATGGAATTAAATAATTGAAGTCTATATTATTATTAGCTTTAAAGAAAAGAAGAACGTTATTATTTCAGCTTCTTACAGACTATAATTATAATAATTATCAGTTGTCATATCTGCGGTCATATAAAATACGTCCTATCCTTTTTACAATATCCATCACCAATGCATTCCCCATACAAAAATACCTCATCTTTTCAGGCATACCCGTATTCGTCCAGTTATCGTGGAAACCATTGAGCCTTTCGCACTCTATCGGTGTCAGCACTCTGAGCCTGCCTGTCTGCAAGTCAGTGACAACGTGAGAAGTCCTGCCGACTTGTGTTTCTGAGGTCAGCATCGTGCGTGAGGGCTTATCGAGCGAGTCAGGAAAGCCAACAGCACCCTCGTTGAACCAATATACGCTGCCGTCACGCCTGCGACGTTGTTCGTGCTTCGCACCTTTAGCGTAGATCCACTTCGGCATATCTTCTTCTCTGAGGAAATACCGTTCATCGACTGCACCCTGTTCAAGTATCTTGCCCAGCGGGATAAACGGCTCATATCTCGGTGTGACCTCAACAGAATATATCCTGCCGTTCATCATCACACCTGCATTATAAAGGTATACCTTCTGTATCTTGGAGAGCGACTCTATATCCTCAAAACGCATCTCATCTATCCAATGGTCAACATAGCTTCGCTGATGTGAAGCTATCGGGAACGCCTTTGGCATTATCCCATTTTCAGCGACTTGCTTGTGCATAGCTTTCAAGCCTTTAAGGCAGACCGCTTCTGCAAAATCCTGAAACAGCTTTGTACGGTTATGATAGGCGATGATGAAAGTTCTCCGCCTGCGCTGTGCCTGTCCGTAATCGGCAGCATTGATAACACGCCACTCGACCGAATAGCCTTTCTGATAGAAGCACCTGAGAATGATAGAGAAATCTCGCCCGCACTGCTTTGCCGGGGAGCGTATCAGCCTGTCCACATTTTCAAGTATCACATAGCTTGGACGTTTTTCTCGCATGATATCGTCTATCTGCCACCAGAGGACACCTTTCTTGCCCTCGATGCCTGCGGAGTTCTTCTTCATTATAGAATAATCCTGACAGGGGAAGCCTCCAACAAGTAGGTCATGGTCGGGGATATCTTTCTTTGCGACAGCTATATCCTTGCAGACATGGTTCGGGCTTTTGCCGAAGTGCGAAACATAGCAATCAAACGCCCACTGGTCATCTTTATACGGCTCCCATTGGTTCGCCCATATTACTTTATATCTGTCCGATGCAGCTTCCAGCCCCAGCCGAAAACCACCTACTCCTGCGAATAGCTCTACAACTCGGATATCCCCCATATCATCACCTATAATGCTTGGTCTTTTTTCTTTTCAAGAAGCTCTAAAACAGCTTGTAGACATTCATCGGTATGCTTCAATACCTGCTTCTCCCAGAAATGCACCGCAGTCCAGCCCATTTCTTGCAGTTGACTGTCAACACGCTTGTCCCGAGCCATGTTTTCTTCTATCTTCTCGATCCAATACTCACGATTATGTTTGAGCTTGGCTTTACGTTCCGCCCAGTTCTCACCATGCCAGAATTCACCGTCCACAAAAACAGCTATACGATATGTTGTCAATGCGATATCGGGAGAACCGGGGAGCTTTTTGTAATTTCGTCTGTATCTATATCCTTCATGCCATAAACGCTTGGCAAGGATAGTCTCAGCTTTACCATTTTTAAGACGAACCTTGCTCATGCGTTTTCTTATCTCAGGCGTTGAATCATAACTTTTAGGGTGTTTCATACCAAATTCTCACAAAGACCAAACTGTTTCATTTTCTTTTCCAGATATAAGTATTTTTCTCTGATTGAACTGTCTACTGTCGAATCTAAATTTTTTTCTATTTCAGTATATATCCTAGTTATAATTGATTTATTTGCTTGCTCTAATAAGGAAAGCATAGCATATGAGTTTACAGAATAAAAAGCATCATCATCCCTGAAAACAAGATGTTTATAATCTCGTTCAGAAATATCTAAAGTTGATTTATTTACGATTATTCTTGGATACTTAGCACTTTTCTCTTCTAAAAGATAAGCTTCAGTCAGGGCTGGTCCAAAAATAATGTCTTTTTCTTCCTCAATAAAAAAATCACCATAACTTATACCACCTCTTATTAATTCAGGGGTACTGCAAGTAAGTAAATCAGCCTGAAAAGCAGCACAATGACAGAGTAAACCTAAACAGGCATTTGGAATACTTGCATCAACATAGAAAACAATGCTATCAGACATGATTTTCAAGTGTACATCATTATTGTTAAATATAATTGTTTTATTATCATCATCTTTGATCAAAACATTACTCTTCTTGAAATTGTCGAATATATTGCGTATGTATTCACAATCATTTTTAATTATGAGGTTTTTAAAGCCCAAAACATCAAGAAAAGCTACATAATATTTTTTATATTCTGCCATATCATATCTCCGTATATTCTTATAAACTATCTATATATGATTGTACCAATGTGTTATGAGCGTCTAAAACATTTCTGTTTTTATTCTGTGCGACGTCAAGTGATACTCCTGTTGCTCGAACATCCCACTCAGGCAGTTTATTACCATCTTCATCTTTGTCAAATAAACCGACAACAAGCGTTGGAACGGTAACTGACAGTTTTGCTTGAGGTATCTCTCTTGTAGCTTTTTCAAAATTTGCAACTCCGCTATCTATCCTGTTAGCAAGCTCCGAGGAAGGTACTATCAGTACACAAATATCTGTAAGATCATATGAGAATGATAGTTGAAATTTAAAGTAATTTCGGTAAGAACTTGCCACATTACCAAACTCCACTTCTATTTGAAGTGTTATCTTATCATCACCCTCACCGAAAGTCTTCCTAAAATCAGCTCGTAGAGCATCTTCATTATCAATAGGTGTGGCAAGCGGTTCAGCTGTCCATCCAAGTGATGTGAATTGTAACTTGAAATAAGTGTTCATTATTTGCTGAACAACATCTTTACTAGCTTGTCTCTGAGATTTTCCACTATAAACAGGAATAGGACAATTCTGGCATACGTTTAAAAGTTCTGCTCTGACACCAGCAAATCTCGGAGAACTTAATATATCATCTGCAAATCTATACGAAAAAGTCTTTATCCTCATAATTACTCCTTTATTTGCTTTTCAACATAAGTCCTATTGAACCAAAAGCACTGCTTTGTCATCATACGTCCGTCGGGGAGAGGGAGTTTGTCGCTGCCGTCCTTGCCATGAGGACGAACATGAGCTACTGTGCTTTCTGATTGCTTAGGAAGGTTGTTACATACTTTTCCGTTCTTCGCTTCAAGAACAACACCTTCGTTGATAGTTTTTACAGTACGCTCCCATACACGCTGAACTTCCTCTAAATCATCATTCGGTATGTTCCAGAACTTCACACGCTCAAACACATATTCACCGTCCTCATTCTCCTGAAAGATAACGAACAGGAACTTTGTAGGAGCGATGTAGTTGTAAAGCTCGGACTCTTCCCACTCTGTTTCCTTACTCAGCTTGATAAAATCAAAAGTCGGGAAAGACATACTTTCCTTTATCTTACCGTTACGCTGCACTCTTATGGTCTTGGGGACTATGCAGGCTTTCTGAAATTCATCGGTGTATGCTATCTTTCCCTTTATGCCGAGCATTTTGGCGAGCAGGACTTCGTTGAGGTTCTTTGCACTACAATCTTCGACACCGAACTGCTTTTTTAGCTGCTCCCGTGTCTTACCGAAGTACAGACGGAGCTTCTCAACGATGATATCCTCAAAGGAATGCTTTTGTAGCTGTTTCCAATCGGTGATGATACGCTCGTTAGTAGCTGTGCCAAAGATATACTGATTCAGTATCTGCGTCATGTATGATGATTTCAGAGAATATGCCCTCTGTTTCGCCATAGTATCGGAGAAGGGCTGTTTGCGGACACTTGAAGCATTCGCACCCTTAGTGCAGGCAGCGAGATACATCGTATCGCCCTCTGAGATAAGATGAGCCTGACCGTCACGCACTTTTTTCATGATGATGTTCCAGTCACGCTCGATGATAACAAGGTCTTCCATTGGGAAGCTGAACAGTACAGCCTTGTCTATCTTGAATTCTCCCTTGGGGATATCCTTCTTATGCTCGTAAGACATGAGGAGCATTGTCTCGCATTTATGCCAGAAAGAGCTTGTCTTAAAAGTCTTGTCGTACTCTTCCATATAGTTGATGATATTGCAGACAAGGCGCTCTTTAGCTCTTATATCGCCCTTTTTGCCCCTAACATAAGGTGTGACTTTCAGTTCCACACCAGCTTCGGGAAAGTCAGGCTCAGATTCGCTGTTGATAGAATACCCGAACCAGCTCTCTTCGATGATAGAGCCGACAGCTCCCTTGCCTGTGGAGATGCGTCCTGTTTTGTCAATATCTTTCATCGGTATGCCTATGGCTTCCTGCCCTCGTTTTAATACTGCTTCTTTGGTGGTATATTTTGTGCCCTCCATATCTCCATACTCCTTTGATAGAAAAAATGGGCCTTATGCATATCGCATAAGGCCCATTGTAAAAAGCTGTTATATCATTTTTCAGCGGCGATGATAGTATCAAGGACTTTGCCCATACGAGTTATCATAGGAACTACAAGCGCATTTCCCATGCAGAAATAGCGCATCCTATCGGGCATACCTGTATTAGTCCAGTTATCATCGAACCCCTGCAAACGTTCAGCTTCAACAGGTGTCAGCAAGCGCAGATTACCTGTTTTACGGTCTGCTACGACATGAGTTGAACGATTGAGAGTTGATTCGCTGGTGAGCATCGTGCGTCCAGGTCTGTCCCACGGATCGGGGAATGCAACGGGACCTTCTGAGAAAACATACTGATGACCGTTGGCAGCGGTTCGGTTTATCTTCTTAGAACCTTTCAGATACGACCACTTGCTCATCTTGTCAGTCGGGATAAAGCACTTCTCGTCAGCTTCCTCTTGAAGTATCTCGCCCAAGGTGATAGGCTTCTCTTCCTGTTCCTTGATCTTGGCCGTGGTTATCTCTCCGCCAGTCATATATCCTGCATTTTCAAAAGCAAAAGAGAACTTGTCGCTGACTTCCACTATATCCGTTCCAATAGTTGTTTTCTTGAAGTCCTCGGTATCAGCTATTGGGAAAGCCTTAGCCATAAAGCCCTGAGACTTTATGATATCCTCTGCCGAGATGCCATTCATATCCTTGCCGTATTTCGTATCATCATTTTTATAGGCGAATATGAAAGTCCTTCTTCTTCTCTGAGCTGCACCGTACAGAGCTGCATTGACCACACGCCATTCAACGCTGTAACCAAGCTCCGCAAAGCAGGCAAGGATAACACCGAAGTCACGTCCACGCTGTTTAGCAGGAGATTTGAGAAGTCTGTCAACGTTCTCCAGCAGGCAGAACGGCGGCTTTTTAGCGATAAGCGTATCTCTTATCTGCCACCAGAGGACACCTTTCTTGCCCTCAATGCCCTTAGAAGAAGCCAGCGTATGTGCTACACTGTAATCCTGACAGGGGAATCCACCCACAAGGAGCGTATGGTCGGGGATATTTTTCTTTTCAACTGTGCTTATATCCTCGCCCGTGTGAAACTCCCCATTGACATCGGGACTGTCACCATAATGCTGAACATAGCAATCATGCGCCCACTGGACTTTCTTGCCCGGCTCCCATTGAGAGAACCAAACAGTCTGCCAATCGGACGCAAGCCTATCAAACCCGAGTCGGAAACCCCCGACTCCGGCAAACAACTCACAAATCGTTTTATTCATTTTTAAGCCCTCCTATGACCCTAAAGGTCAGCTCGCTTGTAGCATAGACCAAATAATATTAGCACCGACAAATGTCGGATCGGTGGTCTATTGTTATATTATAGCATAAATATGCAGAAAAAGCAATGCTTTAGGCGGATATTTTGCTTAGATTTCACAATTTGTAACCTTGATGCCAGTGGAGTCAAAGTCTCCCTCATCACTTGTTCTCCGCCAACGCCTTATCCCTGAAAGCCTTGATAACAGCTTCCTGTTCCTCGATCGTATGAGCCAGCTCCGCAACAGGCAATCCAAATTCAACACATTCTGCCAGCTTACTGTCAACGATAGTCTTGCATTTCTTTTTCAGATCATCAAACTCGTCCATGACGTATGGGCTGACTTTGGCTATCCTCAAATCTTTCTTCTTGTTTCTGACATAGGCGGTGTAATTATCCATGTCACGGGTGTAGTCGCTGTTTTTACGTTTTTCCCTTATCATCTGATTTTTCAGCCTTTTATTTTCAGCAAGACATTCTTCACGTTCACAGCACACAGCTTCTTCCGTTCCGAGAAAATGACGGTGACAGAACCTGCACTCGCATACTTTGAGTCCCGCATTGAACACTGCGAAACTGAATTCATAGAAGAAAGTGAGCAGCGGTTTATCGGCAACACGATACACGATGTTTGTATTTTCGGTGCGAATGACAGCAAGCTGCGATCTCGGAGTGGCAACAAGTATTTCGCCCGTAGCCGAGTAGTCGAAATTACGCTCATCGTTCATAGCCTGCAATATCTCGTCAAACTGCTTTTGAAGCTCGGCTCTTGCCGTTTCTACCAGCTTTTTATGGTTGAACCTTTCCTTAACATAGTCCTTCGGCATCAGGATCGGCTCACCGATATTCATATAAGCTACCGTAAGCAGATTACTGTAATACTTGAAAAATACGTTGTCGCTGTTTTGGATAACAGCAGACTCAACATTTTTTACAAGCTCCTGAACCTTGATACGCTCGTTCAGACCGCTCATCATAGTGATACGGAGATTTTCAAATATCTCACTGCGGTTGTTGCGAAAATCTTCAAGCTGGGACAGTATCTCATCAAACGTATAGACCTTTTCTTTTTCAGAAGCCGATAGAAGTTCATTTTTATTGATAGACCACACGATACAGACGGTGCGGTCTTTTTCGTTTATACGGTATAACAGCATATTCTAACCTCTCCCTTGATACGATAACTTGTATATTCGTATATACTGATTATACGCTTGATACGGTATCTTGTCAAGACTTTTGGCGTATTTTTTCAAAATTCACCGTATATTTTACAGTATATACGAATTTTATTTGCTTTATTATCATTTCGTATGGTACAATGTTCATGTCAGCAAGAGAAAGAAAGCTGACAGCGGAACAACATGACAGAAAGATCCCTGACTACTTTCAGCACCTGTTCAACCGTGAGCCGAGCAAGTCGGTCATCACGGGTGCAAACAAGCAGAAAAGTTTCTATGAGGACTTGGTTCAGATCGGCACGAAGGACGATACGGGTGTCGGCACTCCCGATGCTGAAATTGCTGTCGCCTGTCTGAAAGAATACATGGAAGATTTTCAGGAGAGAAACCCGAACTTTTATGTGTTCAATGCCGTGATGCACCTTGATGAAGCTACGCCACATTTGCACATAGACTACATTCCGCTCGGACACTTCTTCAACGGTCTTGAAAAGCGAAATGCAATGGCGAGAGCTTTGGAGGAAATGGGGTATGGTAAAGGTGCAAATGCTATCAACCGCTGGCGACTCTCGGAGTGGAAAGTCCTGCACGATATTTGCACCAAACACGGCTTCGAGATCAGCGAACCAAAGAAGTCGAGGGGTTACAGCTTTACAACGGCTGAATATGGCGAGTACAAGGACACGATCAAAGCCCTTGAAGAAGAAAAAGCGCAAGCTGAGAATGAGCGTGACGAAGCCCAAGCGGAGCTTAAAAAGATCGCTCAGAAGCGTGTGAAGCTCGATGATATAGACAAGCTCGATACAGGCAAGACAATGTTCGGGGGTAAGGTCACAGTCGCAAAAGATGACTGGGAAAACATCACGGCTCTTGCAAAGCGTGAGGTCACATCAACTAAGCAGGTCAGAAAGCTGAAAAAGGAACGTGATGAAGCTGTACAGAAGTACGATGAACTGAAAGACAAGCGTGTATTGAAGATCAGTCCCTACATCATGGGTATCCTTAAAGAACTGAAAGACGAGCAGGACGAGGAAGCACTCCGCTTGGGTGACAAGTGGGTAGAGAGCGACAGGCTCTTTGTCAAGTGGAACGGCGAACCCATGAACAATCAAACCCCTTACGGCTGGTTGAAAGAGTTCTGCGAGAAGAACGATATGCCTTTCTACGGTATTCACAGTTTCAGACACTTCGCAGCTTCTGCACTGATCTCATCAGGACTCGATGTCGTAACGGTATCCGGAGCTTTAGGACATTGCAATTCGGGAACGACACTGAACGTCTATGCTCATATGTTCCAGACCGCACAGGCGAGAGTGGCTCAGGCGATGGACGGAGCGTTCAGCTTTCTTCCGCAGGATAGCACAAGATAAAACAAGAATGTCCGCTGCAAAATCCGAATAGCGGACAAGTAGCGGACAAACCCTATTTTCACTATAAAAGCAAAACTCGGAAACGGCGATATTACGCTGTTTCCGAGAACAATGATTGGTGACCCGTACGGGAATTGAAATGACATCCTTACTTTTCTCAATTTATGGCGATGTCCCTCAAAGCCCGATTTTATGCGGTTTTCTCAAAATCAGATTTTGTAATCAAATGCGATTTTGAGTCGATTTTTGCCAAAACAAGTGGCAAATAAGTGGCAGATTTTAAATCCGATATGATACATATTTCTACAACTTCCCGATTTTAAAGTCGGGATTTTTTATTCTTTGATGATACCTTCAAAGAAAGTTTTAACTTGTGGCAGTTCACCGATAACTATATCCCAGATAGTCTTATAATCAAGAGTGCCATAACGATGAGCACATACATTACGGAGCTGTTTGAAATTTCTCCAGTCGATTTCTGTCGGGTGTTCCAACTTGAACTCCTCTGAAAAATGTGTTGTAAGTTCACCCATAGCGAGTAACTGCATTGTTACTCCGTCCTGAATTAACTCGTCGTTCATAAACTCATTAAGAGAGTTGTTACAGCGATTTAAGTAGCGTTCAATTCGTTCGCAATGAGCTACCATATGCTGAGCAACGTTTAAATCTTTGTTATTCATAAATACACTTGCGCTCCTCTAAAATTCTTTTAATAAGAGGCTCGTTCATACTCAAAGTCACAGGGTTATAAAGTCCGTCCTTTGTAATGATGTCAACGCTCTTGCCCACACTTTCTTCAATATCTGAAAAGAAACTGCAATAGCGTAAGCCAAGAGGTTTTGAAAACTCTACATAAAAGTCGATATCGCTGTTTTCAGTCGCTTCGCCTCTTGCGTAAGAGCCAAAGAGATAAACTTTATCAATGCCGTAAGCTTCGGCAATAGGACGTACCTTGTCAGCGATTTCATTAGTTGTGTAAACGCTCATAGACAGCCTCCTTTCAGTAGATGGTGTATTTCTTCAAGTATATTATACCATATTCTGTCGGGATATTCAAGAGGTCAGAAAAATTAAATTCAGTACACACTATGTGCTAAATTACAACAACCGTTGTTCCTCTATCTCCTGCCAAATCACATTTTCGATTACTTTCTTCCATCGCTCTTTGTCTTCATAAAGCTCAATGTTCATATAATCAGATATGTTCTCATCATCTGGAAAGTATGAAGAACAGTAGAACGGCATAACTCCGTCAGGAACAATGCCGATTTTATCGTCAGCGCGGACTCTTGCGGCTAATTCTTCACCCTCATAAAGAGAAACGGGAATGTTGTTACGAATAAGAGCGAGAAAGAACTTTATTGTTTCTACGGAACGTCCATACGACGAGCCTGCTAATTTCAGACTGTATTCATTTCCATTTTTACGCACATACAAGGAAATATGTGTTGAATTACCACCACGACAGACTTCCCACGGGTGTCCGATACCTTTTCGGCTGCTCTCATACCATTCGCTAAAAGCTGTCGGAGAATTACCGTCTATATCACGCAATCCATCATCACGTCCGTCAGCGTGCATAAGATAAAGTTCCTTTGCAGTAAGCTTATCAATTCCTTTGTACTTATTAGCTTCATAACCGAGCTTGCAATAGCCATAAAACATTTCTGCCGTCATATCGGGTATAGTTTCAGTTGTTGCAGCTCCTCTTGTTTCAATGATGTGCAAAAACTCATCAATATCGTCCTTTGATATATCTGAAAAATAGTTTTCCTTGTATTCAGGGAATATCTCCCAATACTTTCTTCTTACAATAGTACCAATTCTGTCTTTGGGCGGAAGCTCACGGCGTATTGTTTCATTGTAAGTGCCGTTTTCAAGCTGTTTCACACAGTTTTCCACCGACTCGGTAAGCCACTTGATAAAAGGACTTATGTCAAAGCTATCGTAACTGTTTTTAGCAGGGTGGTTTTCTTCAAACATAGGCTTATGCTTCAGAAATACGGCACGAAAATCTTCGTGTTCTACCGATACGAAATGATACCAACACTTTTCATCGGGGTACAGATTTGCCCATAACTCTTCGTATTCCTCACGGCTGTCAACTTCTCCGAATTCATACATTTCTTCATAGTCGCCATAATCCTCTATTTTTCCACGCTCTGCAAAAAGCCATAGCTCTCTGCGATTATCGTTACCGCAGGGAGCTATTTTGTGTAACTCATTGAAAAGCTCATCGACATAAGGCTTCATTTCTTCTCCGATAACGAAGCCTCTTTTCAGAATGTCAATGTAATAATCTATTTTGGGTGCAGTTAATTCAGCCATTTTCATTATGCTCCTTGTCATATTCACGGCAAGCACGTTCTATTTCTTCTATCTGCTCTTTAGTATATACGTCCTTAAATCTATTCAGATAGTCATTCCACTCAAAAAGAAGCAAATCCTTGCCGTTGTTGCACTTAATACGGATTGGACTTGTTCCATTTTCGGAAAGTTCAAGGTAATAGTCAACATTGCCACCGAATTCATCTTCTGTGACTGTGTATAGGGTATCAAGGTCTAATCTATTCATACAAGACCATCCTCACGGCATTTTTCATACCACTTTATAATCGTTTCTCTGTTTTCTGGGTTTGCTGAAAATTCTACAAACTCTTGAAAGACAATTTCAGGAGTTGTGTTATTCTGCTTGCATATTTCAGAAAAAGCCGTATATAAATCATCATCGACTTCTATGGTTATGGTTGTGTAAGATTTATCAGTCATATATTCCTCACTTACTCTTTAAACGTTAAGTTGTAAAGGTCGCCGACAGCACGAACAATATCAGCAAGCAATAAACAGGTGCGGATAAGCGCATCTTTATCAAATGAATTAAGAACAACCTCACGTTCTTCAGGAATGAGGTCGGTAAAGCAAATTTCCTTCCATTCACCATTTCTTTCAACCCTGAAATACATTCCGTCAAGACCTCTTTCAATCGGATATTTTTCTGCTGTCATAACGTCCTCCTGATTTTTGATATATACCTATTATTATGCTTTTTCCCTCTGTTGTCAATAGGTTTTGAGTTTTCATATACATATGAAAACTTTTGAGGTGCGACAAAGCGCGTAACAGTGGGCTTTTCGCTGTATTGACACTATACTTTATACCGTTAAAGCAAACCACCGTATCAGCTTGATACGGTGGGGAATGTTATGTATTTCTTTTCCGAAACATCAGCTCTTTATTTCTTCGCAGGCTTTTTTTCAGTTCGTTCGCCATATCAAAAATCATACTTTTTTCATAATTGTTGCAATCTGAAAACAGTTCCCGCAATTCAGGGGTATAATCGCCGCTGTCAAGATTTCCGCATAAAAGTCTGTCTACCGTAACGTCCAGAACGTTTGCAATATTTACGATTGTTTCAAGACTTGCCTTGCTTCTGCCTGTTTCAATATGACTGATGTACGGGACTGATAAGTCGATACTTTCAGCCAAATCTGCCTGAGATAATCCTCGTGCAATCCGAACCGCTTTGATTATTTTTCCCATTCTTTCGTAGTTCAATTCCATCTTTATCACCTCCAATCCGCAACCTGCGTCGGAGGCTTTTAAAATATTTTTCTCATTTTATAACCATAAGGATAGGACTATACTTATGCTTAATTTTCTTTTGCTGAAAAATGGGCTATACTGGATATACAATCCGATAATGAGGTGATAGCTATGCTTGAAAGTGAAGCAAATATTTCAAATAAAGAATTACGACGTGAAAAAATCCGTGAACGTTATAAAGGTTCAAACTCTGAATTGCTTGAAGTAATTCCGGGCAAGAAAGCTGCTGATTTTTATGACGATGTTGAAAGACGTGTAGCAGTATATGTAAGAGTATCAACCGATAATCTGCAACAGACCAGTTCATACGAGTTGCAGAAAAACTATTACGAAGAAAAGGTAAGCAAAAATCCCAACTGGACTTTAGTTGGAATTTATGCCGATGAAGGCATATCCGGAACATCTTTATTGCATAGAGAAGCGTTTAATCGTATGATAGAGGATTGCAAAGCCGGAAAAATTGATATGATAATCACAAAGAGTGTTTCTCGTTTTGCAAGAAACATTGTCGATTGCATAAGTATTGTCCGTCAGCTTTCTTCTTTGAAAAATCCCGTAGGAGTCAGGTTTGAAACAGAGGGCATTTTTACCTTGAATGACAATACCGAAATGAGCCTGAGTTTTACTGCAACAATCGCTCAGGAGGAGTCCCATATTAAAAGTTCAATTATGAATTCTTCCATTGAAATGCGTTTTGGGCGTGGTATTGTTCTGACTCCCGTTCTGCTTGGATATGACCACGATGAGGACGGTAAGCTCACTATAAATGAGAAAGAAGCAAAGACAGTACGACTCATATTCTTTATGTATCTGTACGGTTATTCGTGTCAGGAAATCGCCAAATCCCTTACGGAACTCGGCAGACAAACTAAGAAAGGCAATACAACGTGGAACGCAGGAAGTGTACTGGAGATATTGAGGAATGAACGTCATTGCGGTGAAATTCTCACCAGAAAAACCTATACGCCAAGCTACTTAGACCATAAATCAAAGAAAAACCGTGGAGAACGTGCACAGCATCGTTGGAAAGGCGACCACGAGCCGATTATTTCCAAAGACGATTTTATCGCCGTTCAGCACCTTATAAATAATGCAAAATACGGAAACAAGGGTATTCTTCCCGAATTGAAAGTAATACCCGAAGGCGCATTGAAAGGATTTATTTCTATAAATCCCCGTTGGGCAGGCTTTAAAGTTGATGATTACCTTTATATCGCTAAAACCGTATGTGAAAATGAAGAACAAAATGAAAATGAAACAATACAGATAGAAGTACAAGGCGGAGACTTTGATTACAGAGGATTTGAAATAGCAAGAGAGCAGTTTTTCAATAACTCCGATAAGCTATCTGTTACATTTTCCTTGAAATCAATGAAATTCAGCTATAACTGTGTGAAGAAACTTGCAGACACTCAATTTATAGAGCTGCTCATTCATCCATTAAAAAAACTGTTGATAGTTCGGGCGGCTGACAGTAAAAACAAAAACGCTATGAAATGGCTGTTTCTGAATGGAAAGGGCGATTACATTTCACGTCCTGTAAGCGGAACGGCGTTTTTGAAAAACATATATGACCTGCTCGGTTGGAATGGAAACTGTAAATATCGCGTTCGTGGCATACGAAAACAGAACGGTGATGAAAGTTTACTTATTTTCAGTTTGGAAGAAACCGAATTGTATTTACCGAAAGATACGGAAATGTGCGATGTTAAATCTGATACCGAGATAACATCTCTTGCAGAAACAGGTAAATCAGTAATCGCATATCCCTCCGCTTGGGGAAACAATTTCGGCAGTAATTATTATCATCATTCTCAGGCAGAGGAATTACAGCGAATGAAAAAGGAAAAGGATTGGAATATGCAGCAGGAAATAACATCATTTTCCGATTATCTTGACCTTAATGTAACAAGCCGAGAAGAAGCGGGAGATAATATACAAACACTTATCAATGATATGAAGATGGAGGAAACCAACGATGGATAATATACAGCTTGCTACGATGTCGGCTATTCCACAGCTTCCGTGTTATGACTTGAATAACAATGAAACAGACGTAGTCGAGGACGACTCGTTCAGCTATGACGGTTATCAGGTTGTACGAAGTGAATTTTTTGCACATATTTCAGAGCCGTCCATTAGCTTCAATAATTGCAAAGTTACGCTGAATACTGCTTGTATGAAGAAATTGCCCAATGTGAGCTATATTCAATTTCTTGTAAATGCCGAACAAAAGAAATTAGCAGTCAAAGCCTGTACGGAAGATGAGAAAGACTCTTTCTTATGGTGCAATTCCAAACGCAAACCACGTCCTATTACTTGCAGGATTTTCTTTGCAAAGATTGTCAGTCTGATGGAGTGGAATCCACAGCACCGATATAAACTCCTCGGAAAGATAATAAAAACAGGAGATGATTTCCTGATATTATTTGACCTTAATGCAACTGAGGTTTATCAGCGCATTACCAAAGAGGGAGAGAAACCTAAAACCTCACGTTCTCCCGTGTTCCCAAAAGACTGGCAGAACCAATTCGGCTTGCCTGTTGAAGAACACCGAAAACTGCTTCAAATCAATGTTTTTGAAGGATATACTATGTTTGGCATAGAAAACGAGAAAAATAATAAAGAACAGATGAGAACACCTGAAACAGATATGACACAGGAGGTAATCTAATATGCAGGACAAGCCTGTCGTTGTAATAGATTTTGCCAACAACCTGATACGGATACATAAAAAGACAATAACTTCACTTAATTCTCCTGAAAGCATATTGCTTATAATAAATCCCGAAAAGCTAACTCTCGGAATTGTTGGCTGTACAAAAGATGTACAAGGCTCACATAGAATTCGCTTTCCGAAAAGACATTGCTATGAGCTTTACAGCAAATCGCTTGTTATGGCGATGAAAAAGACATTTCCTTATTGGGATAGAGAAAAAAGCTATCGTCTGACAGGCGATTATATTCATCAAAAAGGGATTGCACGTTTTTATTTGTCAGAGTCCGTCCCGCTTAAACCAGATGAGGTGGCTATTTGATTATGGAACAGAAAAAACCTAACTTGCGCTGTAATTCCGAATATAAGCGATTATATCAGCCCATAACGGAACAAGCATATTTACAACTTGAAGCTGAACTTAAAGATTTTACAGATATCGTTGACATTAAAACGTGGGTAAGTATCGTTTTGTGTGATTATGAAAAGCTTGAAATCTGTAAAAAATATAATATTGCTTATCGTGCTTCACGTCTTTATGTTCGTAACAGTGAAGAAGCGTTATTATGGCTATGTAAAAATCAACTGGAGCGTACCGATTTGACATTGGAAATGCGTCGGTATTTAATCGGCAAACGCTATTCTTACGAAAGAATACTTGGTGCGCACGATGTAGCTTCCCGTCGTGCATCAAGCAGTGTCAGAGGCAGACCGAAGAAAACAGAAGCTCGATATGATGATTGCGCTATAAAAACGCAAGACCGCTTAGCAAGAGAATATAATGTATCAATATCAACAATATGGAAATATTACATTTTCGCAGAAGCATTGGATACTATTTATGATATTGATGAAGATTTTGCTTCTGCTATTATGCGTGGCAACGTAAAAATCTCACAGGAAAATGTAGTTTCCATCTCGAAATTGTCTGAAAAGGAAATAAGAAATATGGCTGAGTATCTTTTGCAGGAACAACCTGATTTCAAGAGCTTTTCGGGTTCACGAAAAATTTTATCGAAAGCTAATAATGAAAAAAATGATGATGCTGTGCCCGCTAAAGCTCCTTCTATAAAGGATATGCCACAATACGACCCTGACTCAGAAGTGGCAAGTCTTGCACTTACCATTCCATCGTGGATAAGTTCAATGAAGCGTGTCAGCAATGCCAGCGATATGAGTAAAGTAAGTGATAATGCAAAGGCAAGGCTGAGAAATGAACTTGATAGACTCGGTAATGCCATATTTGATATGTTTGATGTGTTGAAGGAGGAAAAATAATGGAAGAAGTAGATTACAGTCAGTTTGTACCTAATGTGCATTTTGAGCAAATACCGATAAAAAACCTTGTTTCCAATCAGGAATATCAGCGTAACTTATCTCAAATTCACATTGAACGTGCCGCAAAGAATTTTGACCTTTATCAGATAAATCCTGTAAAAGTCAGCAGAAGAAATGGCATAAACTATGTGTTTAACGGACAGCATACAATTGAAATCGTAGCAATGGTGTCAGAATCAAGAGATACGCCCGTGTGGTGTATGGTTTATGACGATATGGATTATAATATTGAAGCTGATGTTTTTGCTAATCAGCAAAAATATGTAAAAGCACTTGTGCCATATGAAATATATAAAGCCAATCTTGAAGCAGGCAACGATAAGCAGCTTATGATTAAGTCATTGGTCGAGTCCTACGGCTTAACTATCGGACCTGCAAAATCTCAGGGTGTTATCTGTGCTGTATCATCGTTGGAATACATACTGGATACTTGGGGATTCCACGTTCTTGACAGGTCTTTACGGCTATGTATAGGAACGTGGGAAGGTGAAGCGAATTCGCTCACGGCAAATATGCTCAAAGGAATAGCAAGACTTATTATTGCCTTTGATGAAAAAATGCGTGATGATATATTTAAAGAAAAAGTTGGTGCATATTCAGCAAAAGAAATTATTCGTACAGCAAAGGAACGCCGTGCCGGTGCAATCGGTTATGCTGAAGCAATGCTTCTTGCGTACAATAAAAAGCTGAAATATCCACTAAGATGGAGCAATCTATATAGCAATCCTAAAGTAAAAAAAGCCGTAGCTGCTATTGAAATGGACGTTATGGGAGCAGAGGAGGAAGAAAACGATACGCCATCGTTCTTTGATGATGAAACAGAATAAGTAAAAATACGATAGCCATATAAAATTTTAATTCTCTTGACTATATCGCTAATACATATAAACTGGATTAGCGTTTCTGTATTATTACCGTTTAAAGATTTATACTATGTATAAGCGATTTAGCTATTGCATAGTTGAGGTGAACGGTATGATAGACAAACGGATTGGCAAGAGAATTAAAGAACAGCGTGAAGCTTTAGGCTTGACGCAGGAACAGTTTGCTGAAAAAATTGGCGTTACAACAAATTACATTTCCACGGTTGAACGAGGTGCTTCATTTCCAAGATGTGAAAAGCTGATTTTGCTTTTAAACGGACTTGAAACTTCTGCTGACGCTATTTTCTGTGATGTTCTTGACCACAGTTCGGAATACCGTGCTTCATATCTTTCGGCACAGCTTGAAAAGCTGGCTGATGACGATAAAAAGCGTATTCTTGAAATGGTTGAGCTTATGGTAAAACAGGCGAACGAAAATAATTGATTTTTGACTGCGTACTTATTCTGTACGCAGTTTTATTTTTATAGGGGTGGAAATTTAAGCGGTGTTGTGATATACTGTGCATAAACGATATAGTATATATCTCTTATACATAGAAAGTGAGAAACAAAATGACGAAAAAACAAAGCTGCTGCTTTACGGGACACCGCCCTCAGAGCCTGCCTTTCCGTTTCAATGAGAACGACGAACGCTGTATTGATTTGAAGCGTAGGCTGAAAGATGCCATAATTGAAATGATAACTCAAAACGGAGTTACACATTTTATAAGTGGAATGGCTATTGGCGTTGATATGTACGCCGCTGAAATTGTGCTTGAATTAAAAGAAACATATCCGAATATATCGTTGGAAGCCGCTATCCCCTGCGAAAATCAATCCGCAAAATGGGCTGAGCAGCTTCGCAACCGATATAACGATATTTTAGAAAAATGTGATATCCACACTGTTCTTCAGCATAGCTACACCACCGATTGTATGCACAAGCGCAACAAATATATGGTTGATAATTCCGATTGGGTTATCGCCGTATGGAATGGTAAACCCAGCGGAACAGGTAAGACGGTTAAGTATGCGGAAGAATGTGGGTGTGAAGTGACAAAAATAACGGTTTAAATCGTCATCTTCCATCAAGGTAATATCATTCTTCTACAAAACCACAATCCAAAACAAAATCATTATTTAATGCTTTAATTTTCATATATTTTCCAGAACAAGCTTTTAATACATTTTTACTAACAATAGTTTTAATAATTGTTGCATCGTCATTGTTTTTTAAAGTACAGTCATACAATTTATATCCTGACCATTCTAAAATGATATTAACACTGAATACATTATGTTTAATACTGAGATACGCTAATATAAAGAAGAAAATAAGAAATTCTACAGCTTCATCCCATAAAGTAAAATCAAATGCAAAAAGTGGTAGTATGTAGGATAAAAGAAATTCTACCGTGATAGTTTTGCACTCTTTGACTGTTATTATTTCAAATTTTTCTACTGTGTCTTTTTCGGAAATTGAAAAATTCACCTTCAACACTAATAACGAAATCGCACTAAATAATATTATAAAAATAATGCTTAAAATTTCGGTATACGGATTTTGGCTTTTCATTATTAGGCTTTTTATATTTATGAAAAGCACTGTAATCCACAGTGGTACAAATGACAGAAAGTATAGCGAAAAGGATAACATGATATTCATTTATTTCAATCCTTTCGCTACCAAACCTTGGTTCCATCAACTTCTACAGGCTTTTCTTCAATTATATCCCACATAGCTTTTCCACAAAGTAATTTTACTAATTTCTCTGCATTGTTCTTATCGCTTGTGTCAAACATTTTTTTGTCAGCAGTAAGAGGAATATTAAAATACTTTGCTGCTTTATCTCGATTTTTCTTTTGAGATAGCAACTGAAGTTTTGACTTACTAAATGATGTAAATCGTCTTGGATTTTGACCTGTTGTTGCTGTTGATTCAAAAATGCTAATATCAGATATAATAGCCATTGTTTTGATTTCCGCAACAGCCTCATTGCATTTATTTCTATATGCACGTTCCATATTAAAGAGTGTTTCTCCAGACATATCCATAAAATAAACGGTTTTATCAAAAATTAATACGTTTATTGATGTCCTTAAATTCAGAACCTTTTTATCAATTTCAAAGAATTTACCTTGATTATGAAGAAATCTGTTCTTCAATATAGTTATAGGAGAGTTCATAGAGATAAGCTTTATTTGATGTTCTTGACCATCAAGTTTGATTTCACCGCTTATTCCATATGCTTGCGGCTTTAAGGTCATAGGGTCTGTTTCTACATCTAAGTTAGCAATTCCTTGAAACAATGCAGCTAAATCAATATCAACATTATTATCTTCTTCACTTATTTTATATATTGTAGTTCCGTTACAAGTTCCGTCGTATTCTCGTACATCAACATAAGAAGATAAACGATTTTTTGAATCGTTAGTATAAGTCTCTGAAATGCTATTAATCAACTTATTTGTTCTATCATCGGGTTCCAGCTCTATTTTTCTGCAATTATAAGTAGTTCCGTTTCTTTTTGAGTGATTGTAACACAATAAAAAAACCGACCAATTTGTGCAGTTCTTAATTTCCTGAAAAATGAGTTTTACTTTTTCTAACGACATTTTACACCTCTTTACTTGTTTCCTTTGGCTCTGTTATGCGTTTTACAAAGCATAGTGCAGTTGGAAATATCCGTTGCACCGCCATTAGACCAAGCGGTAACGTGGTCGGCATCCATCTCAGTCTGCTTATATATTCTTGTTTTATTGCTATCATTGCCAATTGCACACAATGGACAGTTAGAACAGCCTTTTTCCTGCGCTTCCGATGTCTGCTGTTTGTATACAGTTTTCTTTGTAACTTCATCAAAAATACGAACATCAAGCAGTTTGGTATCGGTGCAGCCACCTAAAATGTATTCATAGCAACCTTTTCGATTTTTGACGTAGAAATCTTCATATAACTGCTGAAGCTTTGTGTGGATTTCATCGGGATTATAAGAATTATGATGATATTTCTCATAATAATCACCCCACGGCAAGCCTTTCATATCACTTTCAACATCTGTAAATACGCTTGAAATCCAATCGATTACGCTATTGAAATACGCCTTTAATTCGTTGATGTTATCATCATAACGATGTCGACTCATATAGTCGTCTATATTGCCTTTGCTTACCCAAGAAAGAGCAGTTTTCAGATAGTCTTGGCGCAGAACGCTTCCTGATATGTATGCTCCCCATTTCTGAATATTGGCATTCTGGCTGTTACTGAATTCTTCTTTTGCTTTTGTTACAAAAGGACCCGAATGTATAGCATTTGAAAGTTCCTGTTCATTAAGCGGAATTCCTGCAATGTTGATGGTTTTAAACCATTCCTTGATTTCACTTTCCGTACCCTCACAGATATAAATTGTCAAGGTTGTCTGCATAATTTTATCCTGCAAATCTTTAGCAAGACCTGAAAAATAACGAGGTATACCGTTAGTATCATTAATTGCAAATTTTCCCGTAACATATCTTCCGAAGCTTGTGATGCGCTGCTGTCCGTCAAGCACTTCGTATTTATCATCTGCAACTTTTGTAAAGTAAATAAGACCGAGAGGATAGCCTTTAAGGATAGAGTCAATAACGGCAACATCGCGCTTTCCATCAGCATAGATATAGTTACGCTGATACTCAGGTTGAATAGTCAGTTTTCCCGAAAGTCCAAACAGACCTTTTCCCTCATATTCGTTATATACAAAGCCTTTGCATATGTCTTCTATGGTAATGTCGATTTTTAATGTTGTAATCATAGTAATTACCTCTTTCTTATTAAAACTCTCGGATATATGCTGAGTAAATATCCATCTGCATTATCGGCAGTATAGTATACGGTATCAATAGGTATTTCTTTTGCACATATAGCTGCTCGAGTATTAACCTTGCTTCCGCCTTGTGTGCTACCATTTTTGTTATGCTGAATAGCGTTCTCGTATATTTTAGTCATTTTGTATTCTACTGTGTTTCCCAATGTAATCCCAAGAATTTCAAATTGTTCAGGACAATATTTATCCAAAAAAGTTATAGGTACGCCCATTACATCGTCATAGTCATTTGGAATAGCATCAACAAAAGGTATGTCGAGGGCATTATAGTTATCATAATGTAAATAGCCATTTTCGATAATATTTTTATGTTTACTGAAATTTTAAGTTATCATTATACGACATTAGAGCTATTGGTTGATGGCGTCTACCGTGGTCGAGATTTGTAAACCAATTTGAATTACCTAATCTTGTGTAATTCCCAACATATCCGAGTTTGGCGGCTTTTTCTCTATCTTTAGGCGAAACTTCTGCACCTTCTGGAACACTGAAAACCATATCCTCGCTATTACACGTTGCACCAAGCCACAATTCATTGTTCTTTATCAATGGAAAGATTTCTTTATATGTAATTGCGTTTTTATTACCGATAATTAAAAATTGCTTATGTCCTTGATAAATCCAATCTACAAATTCACGAAATAATGAAAATGGCGGATTTGTAACTATAATATCGGCTTCGTCCCTGAGCTTTGTGACCTCTTCAGAACGAAAATCGCCATCACCTTGTAAATAGCCCCATTCCAAGTCGTCTATGTCTATAACGCCAGATTTATTTATATCTCGTGTTAATGTAAAAATTTTTCCGTTTGCATTTGATTTTTCTTCATCATAACCATCTTTATCAATATCAAAAAAAGATAACTGATAACCAACAGGATATAGCTTTTCCTTTTTTTCTTTTGAAAAGCTTGTGCTAATTAACTTTTTTAAGCCGAGGCTTTCAAAATTTTGAGCAAAAAATTTCGTGAAATTGCTCCATTCAGGGTCGTCGCAAGGAAGTAATACAATTTTATCTCGGAAAACGTCAGGATTAAATTCTAAATAAGCATTCATTTCCTTTTGAATAAAATCATATACAGTATAAAATTCATCATTCTGTTCTCTTTTGGCTTTAGCTAAGCTTTCATTTGCCAACGCTATTTCCCTCCAGTATTATGTTATTTCTTTTTTATGACAATTCTATCGTAAAGTCTTTTGTTATCGATATAAAATCTTCCTGATTTACGCTTTCCATCTATGAATATAGGTATAGCTAAATCACTGCTACTTCCAATTATTTCAAATTGGTCGGGGCAATATTTATCCAAAAAGGTAATCGGTACACCCATCGCACCTTCATAATCAATCGGTATCGCATCTGTAAAAGGTATATCAATTCCATCATAATTGTCGTAGTGCTTATAGCCATTTTCTCTAATTTCCTTATGCTTGCTATATTTTTCGTTATCATCTTTTGTCATAAGATTTAAAGGTTGATGACGTCTTCCGTGTTCAAGATTAGTGAGCCATAAGCAATTATTTGTAGCAACTATACGATTGCCATCTTCATCTATACGAGCTTCTGTGCCATACAATTCATAGGAAGTAGGAACAATAAAACCTGAAATCCAACGCCCCATACCATTACCGAGCCACAGGATATTGTCTTTTATCCTTGGAAAAACCTCTTTATATGTAATACAGTTAATATTGCCTATAATCAAAAATTTTTTATCCGCTTCAACTATCCAATTAAGAAATTCACGAAACAGTGAAAAAGGCGGATTTGTTATAATAATATCAGCTTCATCTCGTAATACTTTTACTTCATCACTACGAAAATCACCATCGCCACTAAGATAATTCCATTCTAAATCATCAATATCAATTCCACCTGATTTATTAGTATCTCTTGTAAGTGTAAATATTTTGCCGTGAGTTTTGGTTTTGTCCTTGTCGTATTGCGGCGACTCAGCTTCAAAAAACGACAACTGATAATCACCAGTATAATTCTTGCTATCGTATGCATAACTTGTACTGATAAGCTTCTTTAATCCGAAATTTTCAAAGTTCTGTGCAAAGAATTTTGTGAAATTACTCCATTCAGGATCGTCGCACGGGAGTAGAACTGTTTTTCCACGAAAAACATCAGGATTATATTCTAAGTAAGCGTTTATTTCTTTTTGGATATCGCTATATTGGGTGTAAAATTCATCGTTCTTTGCACTTTTCGCTTCGGTAAGAAGTTTGTTAGCCATAATCGTGTCCTCTCTTGATAGAGTTCATTCCACCTGCACACACAGGCGGAGATAACTCAATCGCATTTCGTTACATACCCACAGCCATAAGCCGTGGGAGATGACCCGTTCACGACGAGTCACATTTAAAAATGTGTATAATAACTCAGTTTTTATTATACCACAAAATCTGTCGGATTTCAATATCTGAACGGGTTTTGCAGAAAATTTTGTCAAGGTGCACTCAGTGGATTTATAAGGTTTTTCAGGCTCTTATTCTCTTGTATACGAAATTACCCTACTGCACATTTTACAGCAGACACAGCGTATATAAAAACCATTTTTCGCCCCCAAAATGCACAGTAAATTTCATACTGTCAGCGAACCCGAAAAACGTTTTCAACACACACGGGAATCACCATAATAGGATAATATCCTGCACCGAAATATCAGCATATCGTATCCCACGCCACAGAATTTCACGCAGGGAATACTAAGGGAGATATTAAAGATATAGGTAGCTATCATCTAAAAACAAAAGAACTATTATTAACAATCAATCCATCAATCTACGCAAACGGAAACTGCCGTAACAGGATTTCTGAGGCACGGTACAACCGAATAAAACAGCAATTTCAGCACCGGAAAGGTACAGTAAATCTGTATCGGAACGGTGATTTTTTATGCGCTGATGGTTGCCACCCAGCGATTTTTTCGGCTTATAAAAGTAGATGGATAATTTTAAAGTTACCACCAGCCTTATTTTTCGGCTTGAATATTAGAGTGAAATTTGTTCTGAAACGATAAACGTGAGGAAAAGTGCGGATTTTCCAAAATTATATGGCTCAACCCCTTGATTTTTCACCTTTAAAAGTAGAGAGCATTATAAAAATTCTCGCTTATCCGAAGAAAATATGCGATATTTTGCCCCGAAGATTGCATTACCAGCTCTGTTTTTTACCTTTAAAAGTGAGAGAAAGTTATAAAATAGTGCATTACCCTGCAATTTTTTCGGCTTATAAAAGTAGAGGGATAAATTTAAGGTTGCCACCAGTCCGATTTTTTACCTTTAATAGTAGAGGGATATATTCTGAACACCAATTATGAATTACCGCGGAACGTGAACGTTTGATGAAACTTTTTCAAAACACATTGTAAAAACGGCTTAAAATGGCAATGGGTGAAGGAGTAAATTTATTTTCGCCCACTGAGTTGAAATTTTACTGTATATATTAGAAAGTTTTTTCGCCCACCCTATGATTTTTTCGGCGTATAAAAGTAGGAGGATTTTTAACCGAAGAATAAAGTGACATTGTAGGTCGGGC
>ULRB01079952.1_pt1 | contig 29346 bp, 19 predicted proteins | sample 1955051 | NCBI WGS metagenome assembly ULRB01 (sample SAMEA4835671, study PRJEB28245) | human gut metagenome | biome: gut microbiome; material: fecal sample | place: Denmark | collected 2008 | reverse complement strand
ATGTTGAAAATCTCTAAGGACGGAGTCTCCGTCATAGCTGTGCTTGACAGGCGCAGAGCAAAGAAATCAGGTGTGTTCCCAGTCAAGATTGAGGTTGTTTACAACCGTATCCAAAAGTACTACCCAACAGGAGTCGATCTCCCTGCCTCAGAGTGGAAACGGATATCCTACTCTAAGCGCATGCCCGATTGCCACGCTGACATCATCACGAAATTCAATCAGATAAGCGCCGAAGTTGAAGCTTTACTTGAGAAAGGTGCGTTTTCATTTGAGACTTTGGAGGCCAGATTAGGTAAACCCGTTGACAAGACGTTAAACGCAGCGCTCGAGTCAATGATGGACAAATTTCAAGCTGAGGGGAGGATAAACTCCTACTATCGCTGCCGTACGACTCTGAAAAATGTAGAACGGTTCGCCGGTAAGGAAATCTTGTTCAGTAAGTTGTCTGTTTCATGGTTTAACGCTTTCGAGAGTTTCCTCAAGAAGGAGAACAAGGCGATGACCACAATCTGCATCTACATGAAAACCCTCCGTTGTGTTATGAACGATGCCGCGGCCGCTGGCTTGGTCAAGGAATCAATGTTTCCGTTCGGCCGTGGCAAGTACATAATTCCCAAAGGCAGTTCCAGAAGCCTCGCCCTCTCGTACGATCATATTCGTAAAATAGTCGCCTACAAAGGCACCGCGTCCAGGGAGCGCTACCGCGACCTATGGCTCTTCTCCTACCTTTGCAACGGCATCAATTTCCGCGACATGCTATTCCTTAAATATAAGAATATAATAGACGGTGAGATCTGTTTCCTTCGCTCCAAGACTGCTCGTGCCTATGGCGGATCAAAGATTATCCGTGCCGTGATCACTCCTGAGATGATGGACATTCTCCGCCGCTGGGGCAATCCATACGACGGCAATCCCGAAACCCTCCTGTTTGACTATGCCGAAGGTGCCACTGACATGCTTTCCATCTCCAACACCGTCCGTAAAGTCATCAGCATGTGCAACAACGCCTTGAAGAAAATAGCCGAGGAGTTGGGAATACCACCGTTCACAACCTATTCGGCCAGACACAGTTTCGCCACAGTTCTCCTTCGTCAGGGCGTGGATCTCACATTTATCTCGGAATCTCTCGGCCACTCCAGTCTCTTGGTCACCGAGCACTATCTTGGCGGTTCAGACCGTCTGGACAGAATGCGCAACGCCCGTCTCCTGACCAATTTCTAGAATATCTCATTCTTGCCTCGCTGAGCCAAACAAGTCTAACCCTTACATAAACATAATGATTGAGGCCGTTGGCTTCTCCGCCACCGGCCTCTTTTTTTGCAGTCGCTCGTTGATTGGAATGCCGAGAACCACCATTCCCTTGTTTGGTAGTCTGCCGCGTTTTGTTCCAGACAACCTGTTATTATACTAAGATATTCCAGACTCCATTACGCTTCGCGCCGTCTCTCTGGATTATCCCTTTGCTTTTAAGGCTTGACAGGATGCGCTCGGCTTGTCTGGGTTTCAGTCCTATCTTATCCGATAATTTGACCGCCGTGATCCGCCTGTCTGCCCTTATGAACCCTAACGCTTGAATCTCACTCTCGCTGAGGTTGTACTCAGCACCGATTTCATAGAGAGATTTCCCTTGGTGCTCCATGAGAGTGTCAAGTATCTCTTGAAGCATAAAATCAATGAATGGCTGGCAGTCCCCCTTTGACGAACTTTGGGATATTGCCTGATAATAGTCATGCTGGTGCGAATAGACCATATTCTCAACCGGAAGGTGTTCGAATATCGGGTTTATCTTCCCGAGAATGAGTGATTGCCATAGTCTCCCAGTCCTGCCGTTGCCGTCCGAGAATGGGTGGATGAATTCAAACTCATAATGGAATACACAACTTCGTATAAGTAGATGATCGGACGATGACCGCAGCCACTCGAACAAATCATCCATCAAATCCTTTACCCTTTCAGCCGGCGGTGCGATGTGTATGATATTCGTTCCATCAAAGACTCCCACACCATTTTTCCTGAATATTCCGGCATCATCAAGCAGGCCGCACATCATTGTATAATGAGCCTTTAGAAGATCCTCTATCGAAAATGGGTTGAGTGTGTTGTATAATTCGTATGTTTTGAGAGCGTTCTTTACTTCAAGAATCTGCCTTTGCGGGGCGATTACTGTTTTCCCCTCCAGGATAGCTGTCACATCGCCTTCCGAAAGAGTATTGCCTTCAATCGCCAATGAAGAATGCACCGTCTTCACGCGATTCGCTTTTCGCAACCTTAACGAATCACTTTGCTCCATTCGTATCGAATAGCGCTCTATTTGTGCGGAGATCTCCGCTATGAGATTGATGGCTTTTGCTGAGACTGTGAAAGGTGGAGTGTACATTTGTTCCCGTGTTATTCCGTCATTTATTCCGTCATTTATTCCGTCATCCACTTCATCGGTCATGGCGTCCGTTATGATAGACGTCTATTTATCAGTCGGTCTCTGGCTACTGCACCGCACAGAGCCTACCGAAGTGTTGAAGAGCCTGACACCTCCAAAGGTAGTGAATAATTCCGTCATTTCCGCATGCAAAGTGCATGTCGGAGGCGGGTTTTGCTTATGAATATGTCCGTTCCGGAAGCTTGTGACGTGGATTCCCGTGAGAAATGGGATGTCACTCTTAGTAATAAATGTTTTTTGAGCTTTTTTTTGCGATTTCTTGACGAAAAAACTTGTTTATGAAAAATTAAACCCATATATTTGTCGTTGTGTTATGGAGTACCACCTTGGTGGGTGCCGTAAAACATATTTATTACTAAGAGGAACAATGAGAGCAAAATAGGGCAAAGATTGCCCGCTTATTTAAAAAAGACCATAAACAATAAAGTTATTTTATTCTTTTATTTTATTTTTTTGTTATGAACAAAAAGTTGATCAATTCTTTCCTGCTTGGAGCCACATTGGTTCTCTCAGCGGGTGCTTTCGTGTCCTGTCAGGACTATGGAAGCGACATCAACGACCTTACCGATCGCGTGAGTGCAGTCGAGAAGGTGTCTAAGGAATTGCAGGCCCTCATTCAGAAGGGGTCTGTGATCACTAATGTGGAGTCTAGCGCGAAAGGTGTCAAAGTGACATTGAGCAGCGGCGAGACATTCGAGATTACCAACGGTACCAATGGCGCCGATGGTAAGGATGGTAAAGACGGCTCCGCCGGTAAGGATGGCAAGCCGGGAAGCGTGGTGACAATCGGTTCGGATGGTTACTGGTACATTGATGGTGTCAAGACCGAGTACAAGGCCCAGGGTGAGAAGGGCGAAAAAGGTGACCAAGGTGAGACCGGCCCCCAGGGACCTCAAGGCCCGAAAGGCGAGGATGGCAAGGATGCCACTGGCATCTACTACTATCCTGGCACAGAAGGCGCTGAGAAGGGTTTCTGGGTAAAGGTTACCGTTGTCGGAGACAATGAGACAAAGGAAGTGACCACCTTGAGGTGGGCTCCAAAGGAGGAAGACCGCATTGGAGTTGTTTGGACTGACGGCCAGCTTAAGCTGACTAACGTCAAGGGTTATGATGGTACTCTTACGATTGACCTTAATACCTATCTTAAGGCTCTTGTCTTTAAGCCGGAGATGGTGCTTGACGGTCAGAACGCGATGGAGTACATCTACATCCCTTACGAGCCGATGACCTTGGGTCCTAAGGAGGAAGGTTTGAAGCATGCCCACATGCGTCACACCGCTGCTGGCTGGACCACGGTTGAGAATACCTATTCCGTAGGTGCCACGACAAGTCATGAGGGTCTTGCTTATCTTAACCCTACCTATGACAAGCTTTACAGCCTTGATCCTTCAAACGCGATTGTGCCTGATTACACACAGAGGAATCTCGGGACAGTGTCGCAGGATCCTGATTTCGTGAAGACAAGAGTTGCTTCCGTGCCTAACTATGCGACCAATCCTGCCGCTTCCAAGCCTACAGCAACTTTCCTTGATGTGAAGGACGGCATCATGCATGTCGGCATCACTATGCAAGGTGAAAAGGTAATGACTCAGGAAGAGGCCAGCCCTTATCATGCCTTCGATTTCTATCCTCACGAGAAAGACAACGGCAAGATTACTGACCTCGCCGTCACCGCTCCGTTGGGAGAGGGCAAGGAGACAATCACCTCGACCTGGGCTTCTGTCTATGCCTCTCAGATGGTGTTCGAGAGCCTTGCCTACACCACTTTTGCCAAGCAGTACACCTACATTGACCCTGAGCATGAGTACTCTTCCTGGAAGTGGGACGCCACCAAGAAGAAATTCGTACAGAACACAAGTGAGCCGGGCAAGCTTCTTGGCTATGGTGATGATCCTCACAAGGCTCCGGTGGAAGGCGGTATGCATCTTTATCATAGTGTTCACGAGGCCGCTCAGATGGTGGCCACTCTTGAACTTCAGTACGACAGCGAGGTGGGTATCAACCTTAACAAACTCGTTGAAGCTGATGTCATCTTCAACTCCTGCCGCTCTTGGAATGACCGCAAGATCAAGACTCGCACCGAGGCTCAGCTTAAGGATCTTGGAATGAAGTTCAATTTCGTTCAGGTTCCTTACTCTGTTGGTGAGAATGGAACGGAACAGACCCAGAACCACAGCCTTCTTAAGAATAGGGCTGACGGCACTTACATCGTTGCCTGTGGTGTCAAGTCAAACAGCGACACCGATCATCTTGCCTGCGAGCCGGATGAGACCAAGGTAGGCAAGAACGCTCCGAAGTCGATCGTCGGCAGAACTCCGCTTATCCGCGTAGAACTTAAGGACACTGTCAACAACAAGATTGTCGAGGAAGGTTACATCAAGTTCATCATAGTTGAGCCTGAGAGACCTATCATCACCAAGGTATTCGACCTGGGCTACTTCTACTACAAGTGTACAAAGCAGTTCCTGCCAACCACTTGGCACGCCATAGAGCAGAAAGTCCTTGACGAAGCTGTTGACATGGGTAAGGAGACTTTCAATGTTCTCTATGAGGCTGTGAAGTACCCGCACGTGATTGATCTGTCTGACATCGATTTGCCGATTGACCCTAATGATCCTATCTTTGAGTTCGCTCAGTGGGTTCCAACAGGTAAAGTCGACATTTATGGTCAGCCAATATTCAAGCTTGCTGACAAGAAGATTGGTCATATCTTTGAGTACAAGGAGCCTGATTCCGAGACAACCAACATGTTTGGTATTTACCTCGGTCGCGAAGACTTCGTGAACTGTGTGAACGACAAGACATATCCTGTTGTTGAGGAGGTAAGGTACATTAAGTTCATCCCAAGGAAGGGTATGGGCAACACCAACTTCAACCGTGAGCCAGTCTATCTCCCGGTAAAGATTACATTCGCTTATCCTAAGGGTGTGATGGCCAACAAGATACCTAAGTACTGGTATGCTGACAACAGTTTCAACCCTGCCAATGATGTCCTTGACAAGGATAAGCTTAAAAACATCCACGGTAACGTCGAGGCTCCTGGCAACGAGGCTGACCTTAAGGTAGGTGCTGCTGACTTCGAGGTTTATCTTGACGAGCGTTTCGCTAAGACCACAACTGGTCATACTCATAGCGCTCAGTGGACTGCTGATGCTTGGAAGCCTGGATACTTCTGCTTCTATGACGAGACTAACACTTGCAACGACAAGCCTGAGAACGCTCCTTCATTCAGCATTGATCCTGAAGCGTTCAGCCCGGCTCAGACTTGGAACATTAAGAAGAACTTCCCTTCATTCGTTCAGGAAGATCTTGTTTACCTCTACTACTTCACTCTTGGTAACGTCAAGACTGTAAAGGGTGTGAGCGGCAAAGAGTATAAGCTTTCTGTTGACAATGCTGTTGCCAACTCTCCAGTGATGCTTTACACTGATCCTGCGAAGTATGAGTACAAGAACACGGTTCTGTATGCTAATGGAACGAAGATCGCTGAGATTAAGTACCAGTACAACGCCACTGAGTATGGTGCTTCCGCTACTCGTGAGCACGAGGCCAAACTCGTGGTTCTGAACAACGAGGTCACCAAGGATCTCATCAACATCCCTGAAGGAAAGGCAAGTCTTGCCACCGCTGATTCTGAGGCTGTTGTCAAGTTCTTCGAGGACACCTTCGATGTTGAACTTGGTGTGGCTGTCTTCAATGAGGAGTGTGGCGCTTACCTGCCGCTTGCTGACAACACATTCAAGGCTGAGCTCCTGAAGCCTGTTTATGTTGAGCCACTTGGACCTATCACTTTCACTGACGCTCTTGACAATGGTGGAAACAAGGTCGCTCTTTATGACCTCGTTAAGTTCTATGACTGGAGAGCCGCTGCCGGTGACAAGGGTGCTTATGTATTCTCATCTCATACACCTGTCGATCTCTACAAGTACTATGTAGTTGACCTTATTACTGTTAACCCTGAGGAGATTATGACTGACCTTTCCGGTGAGTTCAAGACTCTGAAGGAGTACAGCAACGGTGTTGAGTTCCAGGTATACGACAGCAAGAACAATCGTCTCGACGATGGTAAGGTTGTTGACCCTGCACATAAGTGTACACCTGGTAAGGCCAAGGCTAACTATGATTACCTCTGGTACTCTAACAACACCGCAACTGTTGTTAACTTCAACATCAAGGTTCCTGTAAGAATCCACCATAAGTGGAGCCAGAACGACCTGATCGTTTGGGTTGAGGGTACTGTTAACAGAACTGTAGGCAACTAATCGCTGATTTCTGATTAATCTATAATAAATTTCCCCGGTTTGCGAAAACGAGCCGGGGATTTTTTTCTTAGAAGACCGTGACTTCCATACTAATAAACACTCCATAAGAGCAGATGACGAGAAAATTTATGTTGATCTGGCTATTCACGCTTGTCTTTGCGACTGTCGCATCCGGAACCGACCGTAAGGATGACCGGCATCTTGTTCGTTCCATCAATTCTGTTTCCGCTGGCTTCACTCCCGAATGGAATGTGCGGATTTTGGGAGGATGTGCCTATTCGTTGGGCGAGGCCGATTTCGCCGATCTACTCACTCCTGCGGCTCAGTTGTCTGTCGGATGCAGGTTCGACCAGATGTTAGGAGCGAGAATCTCTTTCAGCGGCTGGCAGGCCAAAGGCAGGTACAACTATCCTTACCTTGATTATCAATGGAATTATGTGCTTTCGAGTGCTGAGATCGTCTTTGATCTGATGTCGTTGTTTGGAGGCTGGCATCGAGATCGCCTACTGAGTGTCAATCTGTTCGCTGGCGGTGGCGCCGCGGCTGGTTTCAGGAACATCGAGGCCGCCCGTATGCTCAGGAATAACGAAACTTTCTATGGCTTCGAGAAGCTGTGGACGGGTACTAAGATTTTCTGGGGTGCCCGTGGTGGCCTTGAACTTGATCTGCGTCTTTCGCACTGTCTCTCACTCTGTCTTGAGACAAACGTGATAATGTTCCCTGATGAATTCAACTCTAAGGTAGGTAAGGATGACCCTTTCGACTGGCAATTCAACTGTCTTGTGGGATTTAAATTCAGTTTTGGCCGATAAGGCAGCGCATGCCGAACCATTCTATTAATATTATTTCAATTATTCATTAATTATATGAGAAATTATTTCAAGTCGGGCTTCCGCTTCGTCACCGCCGCATTCATTACTTTGTCGGCGTTGGTGTCGTGTACCGACTATCAGGACGAGATCAACAATCTCGGCAAACTCTATGAAGACCACGAGCAGCGCCTTAAGAACTTCGAGACGTTGACTGATGATTTTAGTTCGCAACTTAAGAGTCTGGCTGCCCTTGTCAATGCTATGGAGAGAGGAGACTACATCAAGTCTGTTGTCCCTGTTGAGAATGGCTACACAATCTATTTCAACAAACAGTCTCCGGTCACCATCACCAATGGTAAGAATGGCAGTGATGGCGCTGACGGGAAAACGCCTGATGTCTCGATCAGGAAGGACGCTGATGGATTTTACTATTGGACTTTGAACGGAGAGTGGATCTTGTCCGGTGGTCAGAAAGTCCGAGCCAATGCTGTTGACGGAGAGAAGGGCGACAAGGGCGACAAGGGCGATAAGGGTGACCAGGGGGATAAAGGTGATAAGGGCGACAAAGGTGATTCCGGGACTATCGGTGCCGTCCCTTTGCTGCGTATTAATGCGTCCACCAATGAGTGGGAGGTCTCTGCTGACGGAGGAAAGACTTGGACCACCACCGGAACCAAAGCGACTGGCCCGAAAGGTGACCCTGGGGAGAAGGGTGACAAGGGCGATAAAGGCGATGGAGCCAGCGGTCTGTTCGCTGACGTAAAACTCTCCGAAGACGGGAAAACCTTGATTCTGACAATGACGGATGGCACCGTCTATAATATTCCTATCGCTCAGAAGGAAGATGAGCCGGTTGAGCCGGAGGAGAAATACATCTGGGTAGGAGGCAACACGATTGACTCCAACAACGCTTCCAGCGTCGGAGGAACCTGGCTCAAGAAGGGAAAGGTTTCGTACGATTTTGAGACCAAGATTCTCACACTCGAAAATGTGGAGATAGAGACCACTCTCAACAATGTCGGCATCAAGTCGGAGGTGTCCGGGTTAACAATCAATGTGATAGGTAATTGCTCGATCAAGTCTTACGCTACTGCTGTCAGTGCCTTCGCTCCAATGACGATAACCGGTGCGGGTGTCCTTAAGCTCGAGGGTTCTTCGGCTGGTATAATGATGCAGACCGGATCTTCAGTCACCATTTCCGACGTGGATGTCAGGGTGAAGGGTGCCTGGGGAATCACCAGCCGTCAGGGTCTTGACGGCTATCTTAAGGTCGAGGGAACGAAGACTTATCTTTCGGCGGAAGGAACTTCCGGTTCGATCGCCGATATTGGTGGCCTTGGACTTGACGGGTGCAAGATCACCGTGCCTGAGAGCGCTGTCTTTGACTCTTTCTCCGGCTCAGTAGTCGTTGGCGAGGATGTAGTGAAGACTCTTGTGGAGATCAAGAGTGTGTACGACCTCTCCATCGGAGGAGAGAAAGTCTCCGCTGACAACGCCGCAAGCATCACCGGTCCGTGGCTGAAGGGTGGCAGCGTCTCCTATGAGGTCGCTTCCAACAGCCTTGTCCTGACCAACACGGAGATTGTCTCTTCGTCGGCCGGAATCGTGTCCTCCATCGAGAATCTCAAAATCCGTGTGAACGGGAAATGCTCCATCAACTCGTCCGGATCAGCCATTCAGTCTGCCGGTTCTTTGAATATTCTCGGAGCGGGAGATCTGAATCTGACCAGCGCTTCCGGCAGCGGTGTCGCGCTTACTGAGAATACATCCAGACTCACGGTTCGCGGCGGCAAGGTGAACGCGTCCGGCGTTTATGGCGTCTCCGGTGTGGCTGATGGCTTGACCTATCTGACTGTCACGGGTTCCGAGACCGAGGTGACGGCGAGAGGAAGCTCCGGCTCAGTGGTGAATATAGATGCCCTTGACCTCGACGGCCTTGTCATCTCTACCCCGGAAGGAGCCAAGTTCGATGCCGCTAACAGAGGCATAGTCAAGGATGGCGAGATTGTCACATCGAAGGTTGTGATCGGGAAGAAAACCACTTATGACCTTTGGATCGGTGGTGTCAGGGTGACTGCCGAGAACGCCTCCAGCATAACAGGATCCTGGTACGGAGGTGGTTCAGTCTCCTACAGCGCCGCCAGCAACCTGCTGACATTGAACAATGCGACAATCCAGTTGTCCGACGAGACCACAATCGGGTTGGATTCCCGTATTGATGGACTGAAGATTTACGTCAGCGGCACGTGCTCAGTGGTCTCAAAGGCTCCGGCGATCTCCGTGTCCGGGTCTGTCACGATAATCGGTGGCGGTGTGCTGAATCTGGAAAGTGAGTGGTGCGGATTATCCTTGACCGCCAAGGACTCAAGGTTCAATGTCGCCAAGGCCACAGTCAATGTCAAAGGCAAATGGGGCATTGTCGGCGGAAAGGCCTACAATGCCTACTTGGAACTCTCCGATGCCGCGGGAGAACTGTCGGCTGAGGGGGCCGAAGGCTCGATTGTGGATATTGGAGGACTTGCATTGGCTGATGGATGCGCCATCACTATCCCTGACGGGGCTGTTTTCGACACCGCCAGGAAAGCTGTCGTGACAAGTGAGGGTGAGGTCGTCAAGGCCAAAGTGAGAATCGGCAAGAAGTAGAAGCCGGACTCTGTGACTGGTCAAGCCATTTCGCCAAGGCTCTTTATGGGGCCGGTGAAGTGGCTTCTCCTTTTTCCTCTGCCTCCAAGACCTCCCCTCTGACCCTGAGGATGATCTGGTTTGGACTCGAGGAAACGTACACGGCGATGGACTTGTCGAAGTGGCCAGATCCTATCTGATTGGAGAACAGTACCTTTATCTCGCCGTTCTCTCCCGGTTTTGTCGGTTTTCCCGACCATTCCACCTGCGTGCAGCCGCACGATACGATCACCTTTTGTATGACAATCGCCACGTTGGTGTTGTTTCTGTACTTGAATATGCAGGTCTGTGATCCACCGCTCTCGGCGAACTTTCCGAAGTCGTGCACCTTGTTCTCGAAAGTCAGCGTTTTGTCCACCACCACACTTTGACCTTGCGCTGTCGCGGTGGGATTGATTCCAACCGGCCGCGTTTGTGCCGCCAGCAGCAGAACTCCAGACAGAAGATATTCAATAACAGTTGTTGCTCTCATCTTTTAAGGTTATTTGCCCGGTCTCTTTCCGGCTATAGCTTCCTTTGATCGCCGCTGAGACTGCCGATGCGGTTGTGTCATTGGGGCACAGAAACTGACGTTCCACCGCCAAATAAGTATGCAAAACGTATGTCGGCGGCAAAACCCTACCTATTAATATGTCTGTTCGGAATGCCTGCACAAGTGCATCTGGAAGAAAAAGCGGTGTCACTCGTAGTAATAAATATGTTTTTAGGTGCCCATTCGTAGGCACATAATAACACAACGACAAATATATGAGTTTAATTTTTCATAAGCAAGATTTTTTAGTCAGAAAATGAGAAAAAAGAGGGTGGAATCCATTTATTACTACGAGTAACATGTTTAACTTTTTTATTAACTAATTATCCTTTATGAAACAATTTTTCAGATTGGTTTCGATGTTGGCCATTGCTGGGCTGACATTTGCGTACACCAGCTGTACTGATTATTCAGAGGATATCGACAAGACCAACAATCGCGTCGATAATCTGGAGACCAAGTTGGCTGATGTAGAGAAACAGGTAGCGTCTAACAAGACCGCTATTGAGGATCTTCAGAAGGCTAAGGCTGAGGCTGAGGCAGCCATCAAGGCCCTTCAGGAGACCGTTGCCACACTTGAGACTAAGGAGGATCACAAGAAGGACATTGATGCTCTTCAGTCTACTATCGATGGCCTTAAGAAAGACGTCCAGGCTATTGACACCAGAGTCAAGGCAATCGAGGACAAACTTCCTTCTTACGCCACTCTTGAGTATGTTAACGCCACATTTGCTACCAAGAAAGAGATGGCTGCCGCTAACGAGGAGATCGGTAAACTCGACGCTCGCCTTAAGATCGCTGAAGGTCAGCTTAAGACTCTCTCTGACAAGTATGATTCAGACCTTAAGATCTCTGAGATCATCACCAAGATCGACACCGCTCAGAAGGCTGCCGAGGCTGCCCAGAAGACCGCTTCCGAGGCTCTTGGTAAGGTTGACGCTCTTGTAGAGGCTCTTGGTGTCTATGCTACCAAGGGTGCTCTTGAGGCTAAGATCACGGCTCTTGAGAAGGCTGACAAAGATGCCGCCGCCGAGATTGAGAATCTTAAGAAGACAAAACTTAACATCTCTGACTTTGACAAGTACTTCGATGAGGCTATCGAGAAGGCTTGCAGGGAAGGCGGTGAGGTTTACGAGACCGTTTACAAGCCACTTGAGCAGAAGATCTCTGATGTTGTCGCAAGGCTCACTACTGTAGCCAACGCTCTCAACGCCAGAATCAGCAAGCTTTGGGGTGTGTTCAACACTGAACTGAGAAGCCTTGTCTTCGTTCCTGGTCTTTATGTTGATGGTATCGAGGCTGTTGAGTATTGCTATGGTGACTTTGGTGCCGTTAAGTTTGTAGAGAATGAGTATGAGGGTACAACTGACGCTCAGAAGCCATTCGTTCTTGGTGGTGCTTGGGACTATGCGAATGAGAAGGCTGTTCGCGTGAACCCGGCTGTGCCTGTAGAGTATGAGATGAACCCTTCAAGCGCTGTTGTCACCGCTGACAACGCTCTTAAGGTTGTCGTTAGGGAGGCTAAGTCTGTTTCAACCAGATCCGCTGCCGATCTCTATGAGGCTACTCTGGCAGAGACCAAGAATGGCAACCTGTTTGTCAACCTTACATCAAACAAGGTCGCAGACGAGAGCAAGCCGGATATTAAGAATGAGAAGGAAAATATCACCATTTTCGCCCTTCAGGCCAATGTGAAGATTTCCGCTGGTGAGGACACAACTGTAACTTCAGATTATGCCCGCATCTATGAGTCCAGATTGATGATTGACGCTATCTCTTATAATAGTGTAGATTATGGAACAAAGGCGAATGCTTGCGAATATGGGCTTCCAACAAACCATCTGTTCACTACCGCTCCTGATGCTGTCGCAAACAAAGCTGAACTGAAAGTTGATTACAAAGGTTCTCTTGATATTAAGAAACTTCTTGAGACCCACTACTTTATCTACTCTATCACCTCAAAGAATACTCACGAGGATCACGTTTATGAGACTGACTATCCTGAGAATGACTACGGCCTTTCTTATAAGTTCTCTCTCGTAGATTACTATGTTGATGGTGATGAGGCTTCTGAGAGCAGCTTCGCTGCTATTGATGAGAACACCGGTGTCATCACTCCTGGTGTTAATGGTGAGGTTACCCCTTCTGCCATCGACAGGCAGCCATTGGTTCGTGTGACTGTTGTTACCAAGGCTGGCGATGTTGTCGCTGTTGGTTACATCAAGGTTCAGATCGCTCCTAAGGATTACATCAAGTCAGTCTGACGGATTTAACTGGACTGTTGCCGCTAACGATTGCGAGAACTCTACTGTTGAGACCAAGGCTGACGAAATGACCAAGATCTATGTCACTGTTGACGCTGACGAGGTTGCCTTCGACAAGGTTTACGCTCTCCAGACAGAGGAGTCTAAGGCTGTTCAGTACAGCTTCGCTGACACCAAGTTCACAGAGGCTGCCGAGGCGATCGGTGTTGTTACCGAAAAGGTATCCAACGATGGAGTATCTACTCTTGAGTGGGTTCTCACTCCTGCCGACAAGTCCGCCATCTACAAGAAGGAAGGCCATACCGCTACAATTTGGGTAAGATACGTCTTCATCAGACACAATGGCGAGGAAGTTGAGGATGAGTTCGAGGGTGTTTACGTTCCTCTTAAGGTTACCGTCACCAAGAACGCTGCCGGTACTGTTGGTGTCAAGCTTGCCAACTATTGGTTCGACAATCAGACCAAGGCTATCCTTAACGTTAAAGTTCCTAATATGGAACCAGGTAAGCCAGTTCCTTCTACTTGGGTAACTCCTATCAATCAGGTATGGGAAGGCAACAATCCTAAATTCACTGTAGCTGGTAAGACTGTAACAAATCCTGTTTACAAGTATTACTTCGCTCCTGTTCAGCCTAAGGTAGGAAATGTTCAGTTGACAGTTGACTCTAAGGAGGTAGTTGATCTCTATGATGGCAAAGTCACAATTACTGATAATGCTCAGCTTTCTGTGAATGAGGTTGCGCTTTCAGCTGATTATGAGGCAGGTGTTTACACTAACACTGAACTTAAGGCTAATGGTGTTGTAATCGCTACGATTAATCAGGAGACCGGTGAGGTTACTTATGAGAACAACGAGACAGCTAAGGCACTTCTTAACTACTCTCCATCTGTTCCTAAGTCAGCGGCTGAACTCTATGCTAACATAGGCGTTGTTCTTAAGGCTGCTGATGGCGATTGCAACCTCGTAGCTGCTGTCGCCGGTGGCGTTAACCCTTACTACTTCCTCAGACCTCTGAATATGCCTGAGATCACTGGCAAGGTATATCGTGACGGTGTTGATGCCTACAAGCCGGAGGCTAACCTCAGCATCTTCGATGTATTCGAGTTCAAGGATTGGAGAGGTGATAATGGTCAGTTCGTAACTCCTGACTACAGCAATCTCTGGTACTTCAAGTATTACAATGTCAATAACTTCAAGGTTGATGAGGCTGGTATCACAACGACCCTTAACGGTGGTGTTCTCGGTGAGACCCTCCTTTCTTCCAAGACTAATGACATTCATATTTGGCATTGCACTGGTGATATTACCAACCCAACGAGGGTTCCTGCTGCGACAGGTCTTGACATCACCTACAGCTCAGAGACAATGCCTAACTGGGGTGAACCTCAGTACAACGGTCTGAAGAAGAAGTTCGGTTACCTCCGTTATGTAAACAACGGTAACAATGTTGACTCTGCCTTTATGCTCCGTATCCCTGTACAGGTTACTTACGAGTGGGGTGTTATCTCTACCTATGTTGACGTGACTGTTGAGCCTACTCTCTAGTAAGATCTTAACATAGAATAATTAGGTGCGCATCGTTCTGCGGTGCGCACCTTTTTAATGACTTACGTATGATGAAAATCGAATCATTCGCTTGTTATTCCGTCGCCTTGATCTTGGCGCTTTCCCTTTTGGCTTCCTGCTCAGGTAAGAAACCGAATGCAGAGCCTACTCGTCAGGAGATTTTCCTGTCCGAACTTACGGCCGCTGACACAACCGAGGTACTTACAAGAGCCCAATCGGTGATTGACAAGATAATCGCCGGTGATGTAAACGGCGCTCTTGATGGTTTGGGGCAGGTCGAGAATGACACCTTGTTCCAGATTAGCTCAGAGAAGATTGTCTCCGCGTCCAACCAGTTCAAGAAGATGAATCTAAGGCAGGCTAAGCTTGAGAGCTACACCTTCACGGATCCAGATCACAATGTCGTCAAGTTCCGTGTCTCTTTCGGCCATTCCGAGGATGAGTCCAAGCTCCTTTCCACCGCCTTCGCCATCAATGCCCTCAAAATCGAAGGCAACTGGTACCTCACTTTGATGCAGTAATTTCATCTCTTAAAAACAACCTCTGTAGCCGTATTATGGCTCGGAAGCATAATGAATATGACCGGAAAGCCCACTGTCGCCTCCCGGTCATTTTTCGTAATCTTAGCGAATCGCTCTGCTCCATTCTTATTGAATATCTCTCTATCTGGGCCGAGATCTCTGCTATGAGATTGATGGCTTTTGAGGAGACTGTAAAAGGTGGTGTGTACATTTATCCCCGTGTTATTCCGTCATTTATTCCGTCATTTGCTAAACTGCCGGCTGTTGTGGAGATTCTATTCCGTTACAGTCCCTTTGATCCGAAGGAGAATCGGTCGCTTCCCGGTTGAGGTATAGACAGACACCCCTTTGTCAAAGTGATGCGGCGTGCCTTCGTTGTCATATTTCACCTTGATCTCGCCTTCCTCTCCAGGCTTGATCGGTTTTCTTGGCCATTCGACCTTGGTGCAGTTGCAGAAGACTTTCACGTCGTAGATCAGTATGGTCGTGTCAGTCTGGTTCTTGTACTTGAACGAGCATTCCTGGACCCCGTCTTCGTTCGTTATCTCGCCGAAGTCGTGCACTGTCCTCTCAAACGTCAGTGACCTGCTCTTTTTCTCACCTTGGGTTTGCGCCAAGCAGTTGCCAGACACCCCCATCGTCATAATGATGGCGGCAACGCTCGCCAGCCCTCTTCTCATAACCGCTAAAAACCTATTCCCTGTATTCATATTCAATTCGAACTCTTTCTTATTCTTTATTGATGGTTCCCGCCTTCCTGCCACTTTGGGGAAGTCCTCTCCACCATATCTTTTAATATAATATAGGTATAATTGTTCCCTCCGCTCGCTGAGCCTGCCTATTCCGAATGCTGTTCCTTACCTTACGGTCGCTGAGCTTGCCGAAGCGTCCGCCCCAATTATATCTCCAACCCCAAAGATAATGAATATTTGCGTCAATCCCGTATGCCAGTGTTGCCATTATCAATTATGACTGCATTATTTTACACAGAAAAAGAACTACTACTTCTTTTTCTGTGCAAATATCAGTATATTTGTAAAAAGAATAATTATGTTTAGTCTCCCGTTGAAGCGGTTTGCCGGTATTCCAATAACCAGTGCGGATATTAGGTCGTCTTTCCCTGATCTATCCTCGCCGGAGAAGAAAGTCCTTTCTATGGAAAAGTCGGGCGAACTTATACGGTTGAAAAGAAATTTGTACATTGTCAATCCGGACTTGTTTGACCGCGGTACAGATCCCAGGCTCTGCGCCAACCATATTTATGGTCCGTCTTATGTCTCCCTTCAGTGGGCGCTTCGCTATTTCGGGATGATTCCGGAACAGGTTTTTGTTATGACAAGTGTGACAACAAAACGCTCACACTCGTTCCAGACTCCGATAGGTACCTTCAGTTATGTGCAGGTTCCGGCAGTGTATTTCCCGATAGGTGTCGAGAGTATGGATGCTGATGGTGTGAGTTTCTTGATGGCTGGTAGGGAGAAGGCTCTTTGTGATACGATCCTTTATGACAATTATGTGCCACAACGTTCAGTCAAGGCTTTGACAGTGTACCTTGAGGATGATTTGCGCATAGATATGGAACTGTTGCGTGATTTTAATGTTGAGGTGATCGAGGAATGTGCCAGGGTGGGACGTAAGACACGGATTTTGTCTAACCTTATTAAAATAATAAATAGTTTATGACGATATTTGAATCAATGCTGGCCGGATATCAAGGCGGCAATTCCATAGCTACACCAAACGCAGAGCAAGAGGTCTGTCAGAAAATCGTTCTTGCCGGACTGCATAGAGGAGGGTTCTTTGACCACGCGGCTTTCTATGGAGGTACTTGTCTAAGGCTTTTCCACGGTCTGCCAAGATTCTCCGAAGATATGGACTTTTCTCTTACGGAAAAGAGAGATGATGTTCATCTTGAGAATTATTTCCAAGCGATAAAGGAGGAATTCAAACTTACTGGCTTTGATGTAGAGATCACGAAAAAAGAGAAGAAATCGTTTGGCAGGGTTGAATCTGCTTTCTTAAAAGAGAACACAGAGACTTACGACATCAGATTCCGGACGAAAAGAATGATTAAGGTCAAAATAGAGCTTGATACCGATCCACCGCTTCTTTTTGACACCGAACCGAAACTCCTGCTGAAGCCTCATTCTTTTATGACTCGTTGCTTTGTACTTCCTGACCTATATGCCGGTAAAATGCACGCGTTGGTTTATCGTGCGTGGCAGCGTCGCGTCAAAGGGAGAGACTGGTTTGACTTTGAGTGGTATGTCAGGAACGATGTCTCGCTTGACTTCAGGCATCTTCAAGAAAGAATCAAAGAGTTCAGCGGTGAGGATGTAAGCCGCGAAGGCTTTATTGAACGGCTGCGTCATAGGCTTGCCACAGCGGACATTGAGAATGTCAAGCAGGACGTGTTCCCTTACATCGCTCAAAGCCAGAGACGGGAACTTGATATTTGGTCCAATGAGTATTTCCTGAATCTTGCCGATAGGATCAAATTCCTGTGATCCTTCTCTGGTCGTTCAGACCTTCCCAGTCGCTAGGCCTGCCGCTTTGGGCTGCCTATGACCTCTCCGGTCGCTGAGTTTGTCGAAGCGTCCCGCACGATCGCGTATCCGAGCCAAAAGATGATGAATATTTTCGTCAATCCAGTATGCAAAACGTATGTCAGGAGGCTTGGCTGATTTCTGAATATGTTCGTTCGAGATGCCTGTAAGAGAGTTCCCGGAAGAAAAAGCGGTGTCACTCTTAGTAATAAATATGTTTTGAGCCCCCACCGAGGGGACAACCCATAACACAACGACAAATATATGAGTTTAATTTTTCATAAGCAAGATTTTTTGGTCAGAAAATGAGAAAAAGATGGCTAAAAAACATTTGTTCCTAAGAGGAACAATTATACGTTTTATTTATTTATCAATTTGTTTTTTAGCTATGAACAAAAAGTTTAAGAACTTGTTTCTTGCGGGGGCTATCGTATTAGGCCTCGCGGGAGTAGCCGTATCTTGTACGGACTACGATGGCGACATTAACGACTTGACGGAACGGGTGAAGAAGCTGGAGAGCACTGTCAGTGATCTCCAGACTGCGATCAACAACGGTGCCGTCATCACGGATGTGACGCCTATCACTAACGGAGTCAAGGTGACTCTGAGCAATGGTAAGTCTTTCGACGTTACCAATGGTAAAGATGGCAATGACGGCAAGGACGGCGCTCCTGGCAAGGACGGTTCTGTTGTTACCATCGGTGCCAATGGCAACTGGTTCATTGACGGTAAGGACACCGGATTCGCCTCAAAGGGTGACAAGGGTGACAAGGGTGACAAGGGTGACAAGGGTGATCCTGGTAAGGACGGCAACGACGGCGCACCTGGCGCTCCTGGCAAGGACGGCGTTGACGGCAAGGATGCCCTTCAGATCTGGTATCAGCCTTGCACCGACAAGAATGACGCCAACTACGGCAAGTGGGTTAAGTACACCTATGATCCTGCCTCCAAGGAGACAACTTCTGAGGTCACGAACATCGATGTGTTCCCTGAGGGAACCATAACGGCTGTTTATGACGAGGAGAGCGGCAAGATTACCTTCCACAATGTCGAGGGAGCGAAGGATGGCGTGGTTGAGATCAGTCTTCTTACAACCGTCAAGAGCCTTGCTCTTATTCCAGAGGCTCTGATGGAGGGTCTTGGCTACATCGAGTTCCCTTATGGTATCATCATTGCGGACGAAGAGAATGATACAGTTGTCTTCTACTCTTCTGGCGTAGCCAATGTGACTTACAGGCTCAATCCTGAGAACGCTGATGTTAACGCAAATGAATGGGCTTTCATCAACAGAAAGGTAAAGACCATCCAAATGAGAAGCGCTTCTGACAAGAAGGATCTTGTCTCTATCGTAAGCGAGAATCAGAAGCCTGTCGTTAAGGGTGGAGAGGCTACTTTCTCTATCAAACTCAATGATTTTAACCACTTCCCTATTCATACATGGTTTGGACCTGGTGCTGATAATCCAGAGGATCTCAAGAACGACATCATCGCTCTTCAGACCTACGCTAATGGTGAGACCATCACTTCCGACTATGCCTATGTAGGCATCGCTGGCCTCTATGCTCATTATGGTCTTATCCATAAGGATTTCACAAAAAATGATGTTAGCCCGATTGACAAGACAATTAGACCGTATCGCTCTGAGCCTATCGCAATCAACAATCCTGCTGACGATGAACTCTACGCTCCAGAACTTCCTACTCCGGAGCTTCTCTACACTGAGCCTCTTGATCTTAAAGACTACGTAACGCTTCTTGCTGATGGTTATAATGTTAAAGACGCACTTGCTGAAGAGATCGGTGTTGATGTTGACTACAAGTTTGAGCTCGTTAACGAGAAGGGTGAGGTCAACAAGCCTTTCCTCGGAGAAGATAAACGTACTGATCAGAATCAGTTCGTTGTTATCGAAGGCAGCAAGATCAGGGTTAACGATAAGTTCCTTAATGAGTCAACCCGTCCTGCTGTCAACAGAACCCCTCAGGTAAAGGTTACCGCCACCACCAAGCTCGGTGACAAGGAGTACACTCTTGCTACTTGCTACATCATGATCAGAATCGTCGAGGAGAAGGTTGAACCTGAAGTTCCTGTTGTTTACTACAAGACCTTCACAGATCACTTCGTTAAGTTCTGTGGCGATAATGTCATCAAGTTCACTACTCCTATGACTGCATGCCCTGACTACACTGATGACAAGCTTGAAGTTACTTGGAAAGAGGTTAACCAGACTGTCCTTGGTGGATTGGGTCTCTCTTACGAGGCATTCCTTCAGGATTACGACACGGATAACCTCTATGTCCTCGACATCAAGAAGAGTGCTGATGGTCAGCTTGACACCACTTACGTTCCTGTAAAGCAGTACACATTCCCTGAAGGCATCACATTCTTTGTTGAGGCTCCGGAAGAGTGGAATACTTCTACTAACGTAATCTCTCTCTTGGTTGATAAGAACGCTAAGATCCCTTCAGATAAGACAACGATCGAGTTCGCTTATAAGGCTAAGAAGAACAGCAAGAAGACCCCTAATGTTGGCTTCAAGTTCGCTTACGAGATCTCTGCGAAGACTCCTACGACGCACGAGCATGAGTTCGTAACTCCTCTCAAGCTTATCCTCAACCCTGATTACCTCCTTGGTAAGATGAATGTGCCTGTAGAAGCTAAGCCTGTTTCCAAGTACATCCCGTCAACTGAGAACTACGATGTTTACGCTGGCGTTCGTGTCAAGGGTAAGGCTGATGCCAACAAGAACTTCACTTACTCTTCATCTCTCATCGAGCACTTCGAGGAGTACGGTAAGAACATCAACATCGCTGACGATGCCACAATCTCCTTCGAGATTATGAACAGCACGGCTGATTGGAAGGTTAACTATCCAAAGGATGCTTACAAGTTCATCACCAAAGATGGAAACGTTGATAAGGTAGTCTTCACAGCTGCTGAGTTCAAGGCTATCATTGCAGCTCCTGCGACATCACCTGACATCAAGTTCATGAACAACATTCTTACCGAGGACACCGCTGTTCTCGTGAAGGTTACTGAGACATGTACTACCGAAGCTGATGTGATCACTCCTGCCAAGGAGAAGGTTGGTTACTACTATGTTGTCTTCCAGACTCCTTTCAAGGTCATCACAACTAATAAGGACATTGAACTTGGTACATTCAAGAATGAGAAGGACGTGACCTATATCCCAACCGATGTCAAGGTTGTCGAGAAGGAGAACGAGGCTAAAGTTATCTTCACCTTCGATCCGGCTACAGGTACGATGATCGCTTCTGATTATGCAAAGACTCAGTATGGCCTCAATGACCTCCAGGGCTCTGTCGAATTCAAGGCTGGTAATGCTCTTACCTATCCTTACAAGGACAACTCTAAGGAGTCATTCGGTGGATGTCTCACGTATGGCGAGAATGTAACAACCAAGGGTCTCTTCGTTGCTTGGGAGAATCTCGGTACCGACCTTCTTGTTGACAAGTACGCTGACTATAACCTTGTTGTCAAGATTGGTGATCTCTACACTCTTGACCTTAAGGGTAAGGTAACCGTTCTTTCTACAGCTAACACCAAGGCTAAATGGCCAGGCGGTATCGCTGACAAGAACAAGTAGTTTACTACTCTTGACGAGTATTAATCTATAATATTTCTTAAGAGGGAAGATAGTTTTCTGTCTTCCCTCTTTTGAATATCTCTCGACTTTGTTACAATGTTATTTCGTCTTATGAGATTATATGGATTAATGATGTTGTCGCTTGCTTTTGCGGCAATCTCCTGCCAGAAGGAGCCTTCTGCTCCGGCACCTGATGTTCCAGGGCAAGAAAAGACTTCCAGATTGCTAAAGGCTTATCTTTCGGTTGAGACCAAGGCGGCCATTACCGACAATTTCGGCTCTGTAAGTTGGAATCCCTCCGACAGCATCAGCATTTTCGATTCTGATTCCGGTTCGGGTGGTAATAAGTTTGTCACTGAGAAGGGGGGAACTACTGCTGTGTTTGCCGGACAGGCTTCTGAGCCGGCCGGTGGCTATTACTATGGAGTTTATCCTTACAGTAGCTCGACATCTTTCGCATCTAATGTTGTCAGTGCATCCCTGCCCGCTGTGCAGCAGGCTGTGTCCGGCTCTTTTGACCCGGCTGCGTTCCTTATGGTAGGGCGATCCGCGTCCACTGATCAAATGGGCTTCTATGATGCCTTGGGCGGCATCCGTTTTACGGTTTCAGAATCGGGGTATGACAAGGTCATATTCAGAGGCAATGCCAATGAAGCGGTAGCAGGATCGGTCTCAATTTCTTTCGGAGAAGATGGTATTCCGCTCTGTCATGCAGCCTCTTCGGAAACATCCACACAGATTTCTCTTGAAGGGGAGTTCAATGCGGGAAAGTTCTATTATCTCTCCATTATCCCTCAGTCTTTCAAGAAAGGATTCACTCTGACTTTCTATAAAGGTGGTACGGAGGTAAGCCGCTCTGTCTGCGAATCTTTCGTAAGGGTGCAGAGGTATTATTTCGCCACGGTCCGCGATGCCGATATTCCATCGTCGATTTCGAATATTCTTGATGGTGAGCCGCTGGACGCTAAAGGAACAGCTAACTGTTACATTGTACGCGAGGCTGGTTCGTACAAACTTCCTCTAGTGCGTGGAAATTCCCCTACATCAGTCGGCGCCGTGGATCATGCCGGTGTGGTTTGGGAGACCGACAACTCGGCTAACGCTGTCGCTAAGGGAACTCTGATTAATTCCTCTGTCCGTGTCAAGAACGGTTGCCTGTACTTCAAGACCGCCGAACAGTTCAAGCCTGGTAACGCCCTTGTGGCCGCATACGACTCCAATGACAGGATACTCTGGTCCTGGCATATCTGGATGTGTGATTTCGACGCGGATCAGACAGCACAGCGCTATCAAGGAGCATCTGTGGATATGATGGACAGAAATGTTGGCGCGCTGTCCTCATCTTATGAGGGAGTGGCCTCTTACGGCCTTTTCTATCAATGGGGACGCAAGGATCCTTTCATGGGGACGGCGTCCATAGATGGCACACCTATGGCTTCCACGTGTCAGTTCGAACAGTTGGCTTCCAACGCTGACTGTACGGTTGACTTTGCTGTCGCCAATCCGACTACTTTCATCACTTGCGATCTCAGCACCGGAAACGATTGGCTGTATGCAGGGCGTCAGAATGAACTTTGGACAGATGTGAAGACCATCTATGACCCTTGTCCGGCCGGATGGCGTGTGCCTAAAGGTGGCCCGGATGGGGTTTGGAACCAAGTGAGCGAGGGCTCGTACTCTGCGGACACATCTAATCACGGTGTGCGTTTCACCCTGTCTTCCGGAGGTGTAGCCTGGTACCCTTGCACGGGCTATCTTAAAAGAGGTAATGCGACTATCGCGCTTGCAGGCTTGTTTGCCGATTATTGGACGACAACTACCGCCTCGCAGACTACGACAACTTTTGAGATTCATGTCAAAAATACTGCGGCGGAGTCCGAGATTAACCTGTATTGCAACAACAAATCACGTGGCGATGGCCATGCAGTAAGGTGCCAGAGGCAGTAGAAGTTAGAGAAAAATTGAATCATGATGAAAAAGTATATTCTTTTACTCATTTCGGCCCTGTGCCTTTTTTACGCCTGTCAGGAGGAGTTGATCGGGGTAAGCTCGGTCGCCGTTGACAAGGAGCGTCAAGATCTCTCCATCGGGGCTTCGTTTGTGTTGAAAGCGATCATCTCACCATCGAATGCGGACAATCAGAAGATAATCTGGACGGTTGAGAATAGCTCGGTTGTTGACTATGTTGACAATCAGGACGGTAGCGCCACCATCAAGGGACTTAAGGTCGGGACTTCCAAGGTCACGGCAAGGACTGATGACGGAGGATTCATGTCTTCGTGCAATGTGACTGTCGGAGTCGGGGTCGAGAAGATCGAGCTCGACAAGTCTGAACTGTCTCTGAAAAAAGGAGAGTCCGCTTCCCTTAAGGCCACCATATTCCCTGAAAACGCTTCGGACAAGTCCCTCAAATGGGGCTCCTCTGACGTTTCTGTCGCCACTGTTGACGCGTATGGCAATGTCAAGGCGGAGGGCAATGGAGAGGCGACGGTTTTTGTCTCCTCGTCAGACGGCGGTTTCACGGCCTACTGCAATGTCAAGGTAGGTACTTCTGTCACAGGCATCAGCCTTGACCCACGTGAATTCACTCTTGAGACAATCGGAAGCAGTTTCACGATCAAGCCGGTGATTTCTCCTGAGGATGCATCGGATTTAGAGGTTGTTTGGGAAAGCGCGGACACGAAGGTCGTGTCGGTTGCCTCGGATGGTACCGTGACCGCGATCGGTCCCGGTACGACGACTGTGACCGCCACAACCAACGACGGCTCATTCACTTCAAACTGTGTTGTGAGTGTCAAGAGTCCTGCGCAGCATGTCTCGCTCGACAAGACGAGTCTGAAACTTCTCGAAGGAGAGAGCGGCAAACTCACGGCGACGGTGTACCCGTTGAACTCGACGCAGAAGACCCTTACGTGGGTGTCCGATCATCCTGATGTCGCATCGGTTGACAACGAAGGTAATGTGACCGCCCGCAAGGCTGGCGCGGCGACAGTCACGGTCAAGGTGGCCGAGAAGGTGACAGCTGTCTGCAAGGTTACTGTCATCAGCCGTGTCACCGGGATTTCCATGAGTGAGACGACTGTCGAATTAAAACCTGGTGAAAAACACCAACTGGAAGCGACGGTCCTTCCTCAGAACGCCTCGAATGCCGAGGTCACGTGGTACTCGGACAAAGAATCGGTCGCTATAGTCTCGCAATTGGGACTTGTGTCTGCCGTGAGTACGGGAGAGGCTACGATCCACGTCGTTACCTCTGACGGAGGTAAGATGGCGACCTGTCTTGTAAAGGTCGGGACACCGGTCAAGGGAATCACCCTGTCGATCTCCTCCAAAACCCTTTATGTCGGAGACCCTTCATTGGACATCAGCGCGACCTTGACTCCTGCCAATGCCACAGACAAGTCTCTCGAATGGTCAAGTTCGGATCCTGAGGTGGCGTCAATTGCCCCTGGCGCGGCGTTGCATGCGGTCATCAAGCCACTGAAGCCAGGGAAAACCACTATTACAGCCACTACTAAAGACGGCGGGTTCAAAGCCGATTGTGAAGTGACTGTCAAGCGTCACGTCTCCGGAGTCTCTCTCAGCAAGTCTTCTCTGAATCTGTACGTTGGTGAGACGGAATCTCTTGCCGCGACAGTTGCCCCAGAGGACGCCTCTGACAAGACTGTCTCTTGGTCATCGGGCAATTCCGCTGTGGCGTCCGTGTCAAAAGACGGAAAGGTGACCGCTAACAAGGCTGGCAAGGCGACCATCACCGTCACAACCATGGACGGTGGATTTACGGCCACCTGCGAGGTAGTGGTCAAATGTCACGTTTCCGGGGTCGCTGTCAGCAAGCCGGAATTGACTATGCACGTTGGCGGTACAGAGTTGCTTACGGCTGTGATTAGTCCGGCTGACGCCACTGACAAGTCGGTGACTTGGTCGTCAGACCATCCGGAAATCGCTTCTGTGGGTGAGAAAGACGGAAAGGTGACCGCAAAGAAAACCGGAAAGGCGGTTATCACTGTCAAGACCGCTGACGGTGGACATCAGGCTTCCTGCAATGTGACTGTCCTTGAACCGGTCGTTTATGCCACTTCCCTTACTTTGACATCTCAGACATCGTCTCTGAACATAGGAGAGTCCACTGCGTTGACTCTTAAGATGCTTCCTGCCAATGCGGATGAAACGCTTGTGTGGGAGTCTGACAACGAGTCCGTGGCGAAGGTTGTGAACGGTGATGTCACCGCTGTGGGAGTCGGAGTGGCTAAAATCATGGTCAAGGGAAAGAATGTTACGTCGAATGAGGTGACAGTCACCGTCATCGACAAGTTTGCGGTCACAGGTGTAAAACTGAACGAGTCTGAGAAATCCCTTCAGGTCGGTGACAGCTTCACCCTTACCGCCACGGTTCTGCCGGAGGACGCAAGGGACAAGACAGTCACTTGGAGTTCGGACAAGGAGTCTGTCGCTACTGTAAAGGATGGTGTGGTCACTGCGGTCTCGCCGGGTACAGCCATAATCAAAGTAACGGCCGGTGCTGGAGCTTTCTCGGCAACTTGCTCGGTCACCGTGGAGGAGCGTATCATAGAGATCACTGAAATCTCCTATCCAGAGGATAATCAGACTATCAATCTGAAAATGGGCGAGTCGTACACAATCAAAGTGAAAGTCGCTCCGGATAATGCCAACGAGATATTGAAGGTTTCTCCGGCGATCAATTGCCCTGTGACTTGGAAGCGTGACAAGGTTCAAGGAACACCATATTGGAATGTGACTGTCACGGCGATCTACAAGGAGGGAAGGGGGTCCCTGGCCATTGATTCGAAGAATTATTCCACCCAATGCTTTGTCAGCGTGACCAAGGTTCCAGTCACAGGCATCTCCCTTGATGTGTCTGAAACTTCAATGAGAGTCGGGCAGACCCTCACGCTGACTTCCAGAGTGTCACCTTCGGACGCCTCGATCAAGGATGTCATTTGGGAATCGTCCGACAAGACTGTCGCTTATGTCTCGCAGTCCGGCATCGTGACGGCAAAGAGCGGCGGCAAGGTGACCATAACCGCAAAATCCAAAGACAACAGCAGCGTCGTCGCGAAGTGTGTGATCCTTGTCAGGTCGGACAACGTCGGTGCCGGCGGCTCGGAGGGTGTTGGCTTTATTGAATGGTAACGGTAATTGACGTAGGCGGGCAATCACTCCTATATATTATTAAAGTAAGTGGTTGCCTGCCTATAAAAGTTGAATGAAAAGAAAATGTCTGAATAATGAGAAAAGTATTGTTCGTCGTTTCGGCCTTCGCAGCTATATTCATAACATCCTGCTCGTCAGAGGTCAAGGATGTGGCAAAGAAAATCAAGGATCCTGTTTTCCGCGCCTATTGCGTTTCGTCGATGGATCTTGACGGAGACAGGAAGTTGTCATTGTCTGAAGCGGATTCCGTCAAGTCGATCGATGTCTCGGGTCTCGAAATCAAGTCACTGGCAGGCCTTGAATATTTCAGGAACCTGAAGTCGCTTGACTTCTCCGGCACCCGTGTGGAGTCCTTTGCCTTCCAACTCCCCGCCCTTGAGATGTTCAAGTGTGCGAATAACGAGAACCTCGCCGCTCTTGATCTTACGGGCTGTCCTTCCCTGTCTTTTGTCTATGCGTCGCACACCGGCGTAAAGTCGGTGGCTCTCGGCACCCAGACCGGTTTGTACAGGCTTTGGATTGACAACACCCCGGTCCCGGCGTTGGATATCACAGCCTGCCCGAAACTGAACAACGTCAATGTGCAGTCCTGCCCGAACCTGAAGGAGCTGACCTTCTCCCCGGAGGTGAACCAGAATATCCTCTATCTCGCGAAGGACGCCGCCCTTGTCGTAAGATAGTGGTATGAAAAGGTTAAGCTCTTCTTTTCGGAAATAGGCGCTTCGCGTTATTTTATAAGTCTTGAGACCTTAATTCCGGCCAACGGCACTATCGTGTGTCGGCCTGCTTTTTTCGTGCTTGTACGTTTTTGAACTGGCGCATCCACGAAAACGCCGATTGAAATGCCACGAAAACGCCGATTGAAATGCCACGAAAACGCCGATTGGTTTGCTCTTTATCATTAAATTTCATACCTTTGGCAAATAATTGGATCTGTTATGGAATATCTCAGAAGAATTGCTGATGACATACTGCAAGACAACCTTGAAGCCTCGGGAGCGGTGCTTGTCGAAGGCCCAAAATGGTGTGGAAAGACTACAACGTGCAGCCAAAAGGCGAATAGTTCCATTAGTTTGCAGGATGTTGATATGAGAGATGAATATCTGGCGACGGCGGCTTCCAAGCCATCGCTTCTTCTGAAGGGGGACACTCCGCGCCTTATTGACGAATGGCAGGACGCACCTGTGATCTGGGATGCCGTCCGTACTATATGTGATAAGAGAGGGGGTGTCCCCGGACAGTTCATCCTTACCGGCTCCAATAGGGTGAAAAAAGAGGAGACCAGACATTCTGGAACAGGCCGGATCGCAAAAATGAAGATGCTCCCTATGAGTTTGTGGGAGTCAAGGGAGTCAACGGGACTGGTGTCGGTCAAGGAACTATTCAGTAATCCTGAATATGATATTGACGGGAAGACTTCTAAGTTGTCGGTGGAGGATTTGATTCTCGCGGCTTGTCGTGGTGGTTGGCCAGCGTCACTTATTCCAGTCAAAAATAAGGTTCGGCTGCTTGTGGCCAAGAATTACCTGAAGAGTGTGTGTTCAGAGGACATCTCAAGAATAGACGGGGTTCAGCGTGACGAGAAGACCGCGGCGATGATAATGCGTTCATACGCCCGCAATATTTCTACGGTTGCCAAAAAGACATCTATGCTCTCGGATGTCACTTCTTCCGGAGAGGTCAGTTGCTCTTCGGACACTTTTGATGATTATGTCAAGGCGTTGGAAAAGTTGTTTGTCATTCAGGATATCGGTGCCTGGTGTCCTGCGATAAGGAGTAAGTCAAACATCAGGAGCACCCCTAAAAGATCCTTCTGTGATCCTTCTGTCGCGGTCGCCGCCTTAGGATTATCTCCGGATATCCTGATGACACAGCTGAAAACGTTCGGTTTTTTGTTCGAGCAAATGTGTGTGCGTGACCTTCGTGCCTACACGATGGATCAGGATAGTCACATTTCCTACTATCGGGACAGGTACGGCCTTGAGGCGGACATCGTACTGCATCTGTCGGACGGACGCTATGCCTTGATTGAATGCAAGCTTGGCAGCCGCGAGATCGAGGAAGGGGCCGCGCATCTGCTTGAACTCAAACAACTGATAAAAAAGCATAACGAATCAGAGAGGCAAAACCCGCTGAGGGAACCGGATCTGCTTGTGATCATAACAGGTGGCCAAATGGCCTACACAAGACCGGACGGAGTCAAGATAATACCTCTGGGATGCTTGAAAGATTGAACGTTGAAGTGATGTGTGTCCAAAAAAAACATTCACGTTTATTCGTTATATTTTATAGTCAATTTTGCAGATTGGAAAAATTGTCGTAATTTAGCGTCGATAAATGTGCAATTTATATTCAACAATATTATGAAACGTATTTTTGCGATTCTTGCAAGCGCAGCGCTTGTGGCTTCTCTGTCCGTAGCGAACGCACAGAAGAAGGACTTTGACCCTTATTGGTTTATGCAGCTTCAGGGTGGTGCGGCTCACACAATCGGTGAGACCTCATTCTCTGACCTTATCTCTCCTTCAGCCGCTGTTTCATTCGGCTATCAGTTCTCGCCTGTTTTCGGCGCAAGGCTGAATGTCAATGGATGGCAGGGTAAAGGTGCTGTGAACGGCCCTACCACTGTTTACAAGTTCAATTATGTTGAAGGTGCCGTTGACCTTATGGCTGACATCGCTTCGATCTTCGCTGGTTACAAATATGACCGTACCCTCAATCCTTACATCTTCGGTGGTGTCGGCGTGAACTACGCTTTCAACAACGATGAGGCTGTGGCCGTGAAGGACAAGTTCGTTGACGGTTATCTCTGGGAGGACAACAAGATCTCACCTGCTTTCAGAACAGGTGCCGGCCTCAACATCCGTCTCACCGACGTCATCGCTCTCAACCTTGAGGGTAACTGCAGCTTCCTTGACGACCACTTCAACTCTAAGAAGGGCTC
>ULRB01084639.1_pt1 | contig 29534 bp, 40 predicted proteins | sample 1955051 | NCBI WGS metagenome assembly ULRB01 (sample SAMEA4835671, study PRJEB28245) | human gut metagenome | biome: gut microbiome; material: fecal sample | place: Denmark | collected 2008 | reverse complement strand
CAATTTTTTCAAAATTGTGTCAAGTATTATTGACAAAATCAAATATATGACAATGAATAAGGGGAAGATATGTGGCTGATCATGGCGGCTTTGTCCGCGCTCTTTGCCGGACTTACGGCGATACTTGCGAAATGCGGAATCAAAAAGACTGATTCAGACGTGGCGACTGCTCTGCGGACGGTCGTTGTACTCCTTTTTGCCTGGATCATGGTGTTTATCGTTGGCTCTGCTGGAACGATCACGGAAATATCGGCAAAATCTATCATCTTCTTAATTCTGTCCGGCTTTGCGACAGGAGCCTCGTGGATCTGCTATTTTAAAGCCCTGTCCGTCGGCGATGTGAACAAGGTCGTTCCCGTCGATAAATCCAGCACGGTTCTGACAGTGCTTATCGCAATCATCCTTTTCAGTGAGACAGAACATCTGGCGGTCAAGCTGATCGGTACTGCACTTCTTGCGGCAGGCGTGTTTCTGATGATCGAAAAGAAGAAAACTGAAGCAAAGGACACAAAGCGCACGTGGCTGCCCTACGCGATCGGTTCCGCTGTTTTTGCTGCCCTGACCTCTATTCTGGGAAAGATTGGCATAACGGATGTAGAATCAAATCTCGGGACGGCGATCCGTACTGGTGTTGTTCTTGTTATGGCTTGGCTGATCGTCTTCGTTAAAGGCAAAGGTGCTGAACTGAAAAATACTGATTCCAAAGAACTTGTATTCATAGCTCTGTCCGGGATTGCCACAGGCGCATCATGGCTCTGTTACTATTACTCCATACAGAACGGCGTTGTCAGCGTTGTCGTACCGATTGATAAGCTCAGCATTATCGTTTCCGTCGCTTTTTCCTATTTCGTATTCAAAGAAAAGTTGAGCAGAAAGGCGCTTGCCGGGTTGATTCTGATTGTTGTCGGCACTTTGGCGATGGCGATCTGGGCATAGAAAACAAATAACGGCAAATTCTGATATATCGCGGCAATAGGGCAAGCATAAAGCCCACCCCATTACACATTCAGCGCATTCCGCGTCTGACGATAGATTTCCAGCCGTGACAGTGATTTTGGACTATTATTGGTCTGATTCACTGTGCGGCTGTTGTCGTTATTGTAGTTGTTGACTACCGTTGTACCGCCTGCGCCTGCCATTACACTTGCCACACCGGACATATCCACATTGAAGTCGGAATTCATCGCAATGGTCATTGCATCCGCAACACCGGAGATTGCCTTCTCGACATACTTTTTGCTCTTATTGATACCTTCAGCCAGTCCCTTCATGAAGTCGGGCATCCAACTTTCAAATTCCGTCAGAGGCCCCTTGTCAGGCACAGAGAAGTGCAGATAATCACTGATAGCCCTCGCCACGTCCGCAACCGTATTGATGAGATTGCCGAGCATATAGTTCAGACCGTTGATCAGGTTCTGCATGAGGTCACGTCCCCAAGACCATGAGCTGTTGACTTTCTCCATGACAGCCTGATATACCGCATTCATCGCTCCGGATACTGCATCGCGCACTCCGCCGAGCCTGTCGCCGATGCCGTTTTTGATGTTGTCCCAGATCGACAGCACAGCGTCCTTGACCTGATTCATCGGGTTCCGGACAATATCCGGCATGGCATTCCAGATCGTCTGCACCACGGATTTAATACCGTTTAGGGCTGTATTTACTACATCCTTCGCAGCATTCCACGTTGTCGAGATCACATTTTTGATGTCAAGCTGTCCGGTATTGATGAGCGTTTTCATCGCTGTCCATACCGCAGTCACGATCTTTTTGATACCGTTCAGTGCTGTCTCAATAACAGATGCAGCCGCTTTCCATGTTGTGGTGATGACCTTTTTGATGCTGTCGAGCGCATTTTCAACCACGGAAACAATGGCCTTCCATCCGCCTGTGATGCCGTTTTTGATCTGCGACATGGTCGCATCAATTGCAGTATTTGCATTTGCCCAGACGTTTTTTACAGTATCAAAGACCTGTTCCATGAAGCCCTGCACCGCTGTGACAACATTGGACAGAGCATTTCTGATAACAGTACTGATCGTTTCTGCAAGATTGCCTGCAAAGCCATTGACTGCATCTCCTACAACACCTGCGTTCTGGTTGATACCGTCAGCAAGTCCCTGCATGAAGTCAGGCATCCAGCTCTCGAAATCCGCAAGAGGTCCCTCATCAGGCACCGAGAAGTGCAGGAAGGACTTGATTTTGTTTGCTACACCTTTTACTGCATCCGCTACCTTGCCGATACAGTTTTTGATACCACCAACGATGTTATTGATAATATCCGCGCCCCACTGAAATGCCTGAGAGCCGAGGTTCTTGATGAAATTCACGGCAGCATTGAAGCTGTTGACGATAGTGTCCTTGATTGCCGTAATTTTCTGCGTCACGGCATTTTTTACGCTGTCCCAGATATTTGATACAGTCGTTTTGATAGCATTCATTACGGTGCTGACTGTATTTTTAATGCCGTTCCAGATGTTGGAGACCGTAGAAGAAATAGTATTCAGGACGCTGCTGACAAATCCGCTGATAGCATTCCACACGGTAGAAACGACTGCGTGAATGGCATTCAGTGTATTGGTGATGTGATTTTTAATACTCTCCCAGATAGACGAGATCACCGACCAGATCGCATTCAGCACCCCGGAGATAAAGCCGGAGATTGCAATCCAGACTGTAGAAATGGTATTGGAAATTGCATCCATCACCGTGCTGACTGTCGAAGAAATCGCATTCCAGATCGTCTCGAAAAATGTTTTTATAGCCTCCAGCACGATCGTCACAACCGCCTTTATGGTTTCCCATGTGGTGGTGATCTTTTCGTGTATCCAGTCCATGACACGGCTGATAATAACGTGGATTGCTTCAAAAATCGTTTCAAACAGATATTTGAACGCATCCAGCAGCGGTGAAATGAAGTCGTAAATAGTCTGCCATATAGTCGTAATGACCGACCAGATCGCATTCAGCACCGTGGTGATCGCTGTATGAATGGCATTCCATACGATCGTAATAACCGTTTTGATCAGGTTGATTTTCTCAGCAACGCTATTGTAAATCGCCGTCCAGATGCCGACAAAGAAGTTTTTGATACCAGTCCAGACGGATACAAAAAAGTTCTTTATAGCGTTGACTATGCCTGTGATAAAGCTTTTGATCCCGTTCCAGATATTAACGAAAAAGGCCTTAATGCCGTTCCATACATTTATCCAGAATTCCTTTACTTCGCCAAGACTCGTGCCGAACAGATTACACAGCACATTCAAATAGTTTTTCAGCGTATCTTTGAGGAAATTCCATACCGCTACAAAAATGCCCTTTATACCGTTCCATACCTTATCCCAATCACCCGTGAAAATGCCGATAAACACATCGAGGAGATTCAGGATGATATCTGTAACAGCTTTGAAGATATTTGCGATCTGCTGAAATGTTCCCTCAAAAATCGGTTTCAGGAACTTGCAGAGCCCGTCCCATACAGCCTTGATGACCTCGGTGATATTTTTGAAATCGAAGCCCAGCGCGTTGATGCGATCAACGATGCCCTGACAGAAGCCGGAAAAGATACTCTTGATCTGCTCCCAGATCGCCGTGATCTTATTGCGGAAGTCCTCATTCGTGCGCCACAGATGAACAAAAGCCGCCACCAGTGCAGCGACAACTGCAATGACAGCGACCACAGGCGCACTGATACCGCCAATGGCTGCACCGAAGGATGAAAATGCTGCTTTTGCTCCTGCGATCATGGAAGGGAGGTTTGCTACAAGCTGCATCAGCTTGCCGATACCGACCATTGTTTTGCCGATAACAACAAGCAGCGGTCCCAGTGCCGCCGCCACAAGAGCGATTTTCACGATAGTCTCCTTCGTTGCCGGAGACATCGCATTGAATTTATCGATAAGAGCCTGAATACGGGAAACAATAGACCTGATCGCAGGCATCAGAATCTCACCGAAGCTGATTGCAAGCTCCTGCAACTGAGATTTCAGGATGGTCATCTGTCCAGCAAGGTTGTCCTGCATGGTGTCTGCCATGCCTTTTGCAGATCCTTCACAGCCGTAAATGGCAGTAGAGAGCTTGTTGTAGTCTTCCTCGCTGGCATTGATGATCGCAAGCATACCCGCCATATTCTGTTTACCGAAGATAGCGGCTGCCGCTTGCATCTGCTCTGCCTGTGCAAGACCCTCTGTAGTCGTTGACAGTTCCGCAACGATATCATCGAAATCACGGGCGTTGCCCTCGGCGTCTGTCAGTTCCACATTGACCTTGCCCATTTTCTCACGAAGCATACCCATGATATCTCCGAGCGACCGCATATTGCCGTCTGCATCGGTCATGAGTGTATTTGCCCCGGCGATCTCCTTTGAGACACCTTCCTGTTCTTTGGCAAGCTCCTCTTGTGCACGGGCAAGTTTCAGTTGTGCTTTTTCGTAGTTATTGCTTGCAAGCTGTGCCTGCGAACTGCCCTCGCCGTACTTGCTGATCGCATCATTCAGCTTGATCTGTGCATTATCGAGGGAGATCGTCGCATCCTCAACAGCGTGCTCTGCCTTCTCGACCTTCTCAAAGTCGATTTTCTGAATGGTTTCTGTGCTGATAAATCCCAGCTTCTGCATTGCCGCTGCCTGCTGTTTTGTCGGCTTTGTGAGGTTTACAAGAGCGTTTTTTAGACTGTTACCAGCCTGAGAACCCTTGATACCGCTGTTTGCCATCAGGCCGAGTGCGATAGACAGGTCTTCCGCAGACGCTCCCATAGAACCGGCGATCGGTGCAACGTACTTGAAGGATTCGCCCATGAGAGACACATTGGTATTTGCGTTACTCGATGCTGCTGCAAGGATATCTGCGAAGTGTGCAGAATCATCTGCGCTCATACCGAGCGCCGTCAGAGCGTCCGTACCAATATCCGATGTCGTTGCAAGGTCTTCACCGGAAGCTGCAGCGAGGTTCATAATACCCTCGACACCGTTCAGCATATCTTCGGTTTTCCAGCCTGCCATAGCCATATAGTTCATGGCGTCAGCGGCTTCCGATGCGGAGAATTTTGTCTGAGAACCCATCTCACGGGCTTTTGCACGCAGCGCCTCTAAGTCCTCACCGGTAGCACCGGATACAGCAGAGACTTTGCTCATAGATGCATCAAAATCCGCTGTCGTTTTGACCGCGGCAGTTCCGAGTCCGAGTATCGGAACAGTCACATATTTTGTCAGGTTTGTTCCGACCGTTGCGATCTTGTCGCCGACCTTTTCGATAGATGCTCCCGCTTCACCGATTTTTACAAGTGCTGTCTGAGAATTTGCGGCTTCCTGCTGCAGGTTTTGCAGTTCCTGTTCCGTATCGACAATTTCACGCTGAAGGGCATCGTACTGCTCCGGCGGGATCGGATGTCCGAATTCATCAGAGACATCCTTTGCCTGCTGTTTCAGAGAATTCAGCTCATCGGTGGTCTGCTTGATCTCACTTTGCAGGGCATCATATTTCTCCTGCGAAATTTCACCGCGGGAAAGCTGCTCATCGGCGATGCGGCTCTGCTCCTTCAGTTCTCGGAGTTTGGTTTCAGTCTCGCCAATCTTCTGCTTGATCGGATCGTATTTTGCCTTCCACGCATCGTAATTGTCTTTGGTTTTGGCGGCCTGTTCGCTGGCTTTTTTCAGCGTTTCGAGCTTATCACTGGTCGATGATACGGCATCGGCAAGCAATCGTTGTTTCTGTGACAGCAGTTCCGTATTGGTCGGGTCGAGCTTCAGCAGCTTTTCCACATCCTTGAGCTGTGTCTGCGTGTTTTTGATATTCTTATTGACACCTTCAAGGGCTTTGCTGAGTTTCGTGGTATCGCCGCCGATCTCAACGGTGATGCCCTTGATTCTGTTTGCCATGCGGTTCACCTGCCTTTCGCATGGGTATAAAAAAGCAGCCCCGAAGGACTGCTTAGTGTATATTCTGTTAGCCTCTTGCTCTTACCTGTAGGTATGAGTCAAGAATTCTTGGGAAGTTTCTTTCATTCGGAACAGTATGTTGCTGAATGAAAAGCGATTTTTCACAATACTTTGCATAGCAATAATCTGCACCGGAAGGACAACTCCATTTTCCTTTGCTTTTTACGATTCCATTTAGTTCGCTGTCGGAATATGAATCGAAAATATAAAAGAGGTTCGGACAATGAAAATGCAGATACTTTGAAACAAAGGAGCGTTTGTCCATTTCAGTTGCTTTTTTCAGTAGTTCTTGCAAATACAGATGTGTAGCAAGAATTTCATGCAAATTCTCCGTTGTTGGTGTTTGATATTGCCTCAACGCATCCAGTCGTTCATCTAAATTCGAATCAACAATAAGAGGAGCAACATATCCGTAATAGAAATCACGATCACTTGTTGTTTCAGCGTTTTTTCGTCTTTCGACAGATGCAGAATATGCTCGACCAATCATTGCGATTTTAGCAACAACCTCATGTGCATTATCATGTCGAGGATATTGCTGGCACAGATCATACAATACCTTATCGAAAAGAAACCAATGAGTACTAGCATCTCTTTTCTGTTTTGACCATTCCAGAATTTCCTCAATGGTGCTTTTTTCACGGAATAAAAAAGTGTTCACTTATACATCACCCCATGCTTATATTTTATCACAGCATGGCGAAAAAGTCAATCTGGGTGATGCAGCATTTTTATCGTTTCTTTCAGGCTTTTGTGTTTTAGTTTTCTCGGCTCAAAGCCGATGGCATCGTAGAAGATGTGAATGACAAAGCCAGCACCTAAAATAGACAGAAGTGTTCCGATACCTACAGAGCCGCCGAGCATCCAGCCGATCAGTGTAACAGCCGACCACAGCAGAATTCCGATGATTCCAATCGGTATCATTGGCAGCTTTTTCCCGATAACGACCATCAGACCGTCTTTAGGACCGCTGCCGAGTTCCGCTGACATATACACATAGATGCCGAGGTCAATTATCAGAAAACCGAGTAACAGCAGCACGATTCCGAGCCACAGACTGTGGTTTTTGGGATACGGGGAAATATCGATATAAAACTGTGTGAGCCGTCCTGTTATCAGCGCATCGAGAATCGTTGCAATGCCGATGCGTTCCCGGAACAGAAGCTGTATCAGAATTGCTGTGACGGAAACAAGCACCATTGTGCTGCCATAGTTCTGCGTTGTATGCTGTGATATGCCCATGCAGAAACAGTCCCACGGTGCCAGCCCTATATTTGCCACAATGGTCAGATATACGCCGAAGGAGTATATAAACAGACCGAGCAACACCTGAAACAGTTTTTTCAGGAGTATCTTTATTTTGGACTCAAAATCGGTCGAATGCGGCCTGATCTGCTTTGATCGGGTAATCATAGTCGTCATTATCCTTTTCAATGAACATTTCGTTGACCATCCCGATAGTGAGCAGATCAAGGTCGGATAAACTCAGCCCGATCTGCACACATCGGAGAAGAAACAGCGGCGTTGTCATCTCGCGGTCAACTGGGCGAGACTTTTTTTTGACTCTGCCTGTGTCTCCAGATTCATGCCCCAAAGCTCAAAGAGCTGCGGCAGCACCTCGTAGATTGAGAAGCAGTTGAACTGTTCGAGCCAATCATCCGGACTGTCGGGAACATTTTCCGGATCAGCGTGCTTTGCCATTGTCCAGGCGATGTTCTCGAACACCTCAAGGCTCTCGATGCCGAGACCGGAATTCTCCTCATCGCTCTCATCCACGGAATCCTTCAGGGCGGCGAAATCCTTGAAGATGTCCTTGCGGAACTTCGCACGATAGAGGCGAGGCAGGGTTGCACTCGCCTTGAAAGGAACCTCGATACCGTCAACGGTGATGATCTTTTTAATTGCCATATTATTACCCTCCGAATCAGTCAGTAGTGGTTGCTGCGGCAGTGCTGCTCTTGGTTGTAGATGCAGAGCGTGTGCCGGTGCTGTTGTTGGTGGTTGCTGCGGTCGGGATATACACAGCATTGTACCAGTTGTTGTAAGTGGTCTCATCCGTAGACTCACAGGTCTTGGACTTCACCAGACCGGACGGGAGTGCTGTTGCCTTGAGGCTGAGTGTCTCCGTCTTGACAGACTTACTCTCCTCGGTAGTCTCACCCTCGGTTGCAGGGCGGGATGCCGAGCAGCAGTACAGCACATGACGAATGTGGTTCTTGTCTCCGTCAAACTCGAACATGAGTGCGAACTGCGAGGTCTCCGCATCGTTGCGCTCCACAAGCACGCCCTTGCTGTCAAGCTGTTCGCCGAGAATTGCGGTTGCAAAGTCAGTGGTGATGAGAGCAACTTCGAGGTCACCATCATAGCCTGCGTTGTTGTTGATGACGTAGTACACGCAGTTGTCTGCGTAAAAATTCTCATTTTCGCCGTTGGCGTCAATACTCAGCGAAACAGCACCGGGCAGACGGACAGGCGTTGCGAATGTCGGCACACCCTCATCGCTCCATGCCGTGATCTTTGCCCAGTGAACCTTGTTCAGACCGAACTTGACCTTGTTTTTCTTCAGAGCCATATTCATACCTCCAATGTGTACAGGACCTCATAGAGCCGTTCGCTCTCGATCCATGTTTCGGATTTTGTATAATAAATGTTGTACTGATGCAGTACTTCCTCTACACGCTCCTCTGAATCCGGGGATTTTTCATCGGTGTAAAGCTCGATGTGCAGCCGCTTGAAGCTGACATACATCAGGTTATCCGCACCGAATGTATTTTCACCGGGAGACAGAAACAGCGTGAACGGAGGATCAGGACTTTCACCCTCTGCGAAATGATGATACGCAAAGGGCAGCCCGATCTCCTGCATCATTTCGTTGATCTCTTCGTAGGTCACGATAACTCCTTTTTAATGAGCGTTTCGAGCATATCTGCGCCGTTTGCTTCAGCAGGAGCGATATGCGGGATCGCCGCCACACGACCGCCTCCGCGCTTTGCATGACCGTGTTCGAGCAGATGTGCGATCTGATAGCGGTCTTTGCTGTGGACGGTCATTTCCAGTGTGTGGCTGTTTTCCTTGGTTTTCTTTGCTGTCCAGCTTCGCTTGTAGCGACCGGACTTCACAGGAGCTTTTGCGGAGATCTCATTCTTGACGGCGGTCGCAGTCTTGCGGACTGCCTTTTTCATCGCTGTATCCGCAAGCTCTGCGTACTCCGACAAGCCCTCCATGATCTCCGCAGCCATATCGTCAATAGATGTCATCCTTTGATCCCGCCCTTCGTGATTCGCATATCAGCTTCATATAGTCCTGTGTCTGATAATTCGGCACAATGCCCTTGATATCATAGTCGATACCTTCAAAGCGGATGCGGTATACGGTAGAAGCCATCTTTTTTGTCTGCGGAGTCTGACGGATAATGACCTCCAACTTTTGTATCTCTCTGGTCACTCCGGTATTTGTTTCCTCAGCTGCACCGCCGACAGTATTTGATACAGTCACAGAAGCCCAGAGGGAAAACACCTCCTCCCACCGGGCTTTGTGATTTCCTATTGCATCTTTTTTGACATGGTTTTCAAGGACGGCGATCCGCTGATTCAGTTTCCCGATCTCCATCAGACCACGCCCTCTCTTTGTGCAAATAACAGCGCCCGCAAGGTAAGTGTCAGCGCATGATAGTCAGCAGTATTGCGGTTCTCATAGAGGTACGAAACAGTATACAGCATAGCCTGCCGGGAGGTTTCCTCATTTTCCGCGAGTTGCTTTTCATTCATTCTGCCCACATCCATCACGAGCCGCTGCGCCGTATCGATCAGAGTGAGGATGAGCTTGTCATCCTCACAGTGGTCAACACGGAGGTAGTTTTTTGTTTCAGGCAGTGAGATCAGATTCACTTATCTGCCCTCCGTTCTTATCAGCCGTTGCCGCCTGTGTTACCGCCGGTCGATGCCTTGGTACCTGCCATCTTGAGGACCTTGACGGACTCAGGAAGGATGAGACGACCGTCCACACGCTGTGTGGTAAGGAAGCCGACCTGATCGGTGCGGGCATACAGCTCGTTGAGACGGCGGAAGGTGCGGTTCTGACGGTCAGCGACCCAATAATTCTTCATGTCACCGAAGAGAAGAACACGCTCGCCCCTTGCAATACCAGGCATGAAAGAGCTGGTGCGGATGGGGCGACCGAGCAGTGTATCCGGCTTTGCAATGTCGAGCGACGGCTTCCAGAGGTAATTGTCGTTCTTGTCCTTCAGCTTCATGAGCTGAAGCAGGATGGTTTCATTGCAGACGAACTGTGCGTTTCTGCGGTAAGGAGACTTCAGGCTGTAGTAGAGGTCGAACACCTCGTCAAAGGTGATCGCAGTCTGGGATGCCGCAGTGACACCCAGCTCTGCGCCGCCGGTCTCATCGAGGATACCGAGGGGCTTTTTGTCGCCGTCACCCGTGAAGAACGCACGCTCCTCGGCATTGCCCATCGCCACACCGAAACGTGCAGCGATATAGCTTGCGAGGTCGAAGGCGGAGTCGTGCAGAAGCTCGTTGCTGATCTTGATCATTGTACCGAGCTTGTATGCGGAGAGGGTCGTCTGACCGAAACGGGTATCGGTCTCCGGGATCTCCTCACCCTCATCGATCCACTGCGCCTCCATCGTATCGTTGGCAATCGGGATCTTACGGGTACCGCTGTTTGTCTTGATGACCGTTGCCATCTGGCGGAAGATGTTGTTCTCTTCCAGTGCCTGAATCAGTCTGCGCTCGAACTCGTCCGGCACAGTGTATCCGCCCTCAGTGTCCTCACCGACAGAGAGCGCGTTGCGGACTGCAAGCTGATCGCCCTTGTTGCGGATCATATCCCAGAAGGCGCTTTTGTACTCGTCGGTAGCGGTCGGGTTGGTGGGCGGCGTATTCTTTGTGCCGGGAGCGTTGGTGACGGGCTTGCTGGTCGGTGCGGAAAGTGCCGCATCGAGTGCTGCCTGCTGCTCAAGACGCTCGATCTCTGCGCCCAGTGCCTGCACCTCACCGGCCATTTTGTTGTACTGCTCCACTGCGGAAGCCTCCACGAGACCGTTCTCACCACGGTGCTTTTCGAGGAATGCCTTTGTCTGCTCCCACAGGGTATTGCGCTTGCTGCGAAGTTCCATGATCTTGCTCATATCTTTTCTCCTATTCTCCGGAGGTAAAACTCCGGCGGTCATAAAAATACAGCCTGCTTATCTCATGAAAGCAAGCTGCTGTTTCAGAATTTCATACGGCATAGCGCCGTCAGCGGTTTTGCCGTCCATACCGATCACAGGCATATCCGGCACTGTAACTGTCGGTGCGGTCAGCCCTTCCTCGGCAGATTTCTGTGCATCATCTGCCTTGCTGTCATCGGGCGGCTCTGTGCCTTCCGGTGCTGCGGAAGCGGTAATCTTTCCCAGAATGGTCTGTCCCATGACACGGGTACTGTACTCCCAAAGGGCATCGCCGGTGTCCAGCTTGAACGGCTTCTTTTCGGTCTCTTTCTTTTCATCGCCCTCATCGTCACCGCCTTCCTGATCGGGCTTCTCAGGCTCGTCCGGATCGTCAGGCTCATCCTCCTTCTTGTCCGGTTCCGGCTTTTCGTCAAAGAGGATCTCATCTGCAAAGCCCAGCTCGACCGCCTTTTTCGCATTGATCCATGTCTCATCAGACATGAGCTTGCTGATGCGGTTTCTGCTGAGTCCGGTTTTTGCCGCATATGCGTTGATGATGCTCTCCTTGACCTCATTCAGAGTTGCAATGGCTTTTTCCATATCCTTTGCATTACCGAAAGCAATGGTGGACGGGTCATGGATCATGAGAAGTGCGGTCGGAGACATCTGCACGGTATTGCCTGCCATTGCGATCACACTTGCTGCTGATGCAGCGATGCTTGCGATGCGCACCGTGACATTGTGCGGATAGTCACGGATCATTGTGTAGATCTCCGCAGCGGCAAAGACGTTGCCGCCCGGCGAATTGATCCAGAGCGTGAGGTCACCGTCCTCGGCATACAGCTCATCTCTGAAATCCTGCGGCGTGATCTCATCGCCCCAGAAGGAATCCGAGTCGATCGGCCCCTCCAGGCGGAGCACTCTGCCGCCGCTGTCATCGTGAATATAGTCCCAGAATTTCGGCATTTATATCCCTCCGTTTCGTACTTTCTTCCTGCGCCTTTTCCGCAGGAATCTGTCATCGGTTTCTTCTTCCGGTGTATTTTCTGTATCTGTCTGCTCCTCAGTGTCATCTTCCCCGGACTCGTCCAAATTATAGGCTGCGCCCGCATCTTGAAGCTTATTATATGAACCATTGAGGTAGTAATCATCACCGCCGAGATCGTGCGGAATGAGGTCCATGTTTTCAAGCCTGCGCACATCATTCGGGCTCATAAAGCCGTTACCGACACCGATCGCATAAGCGTTCATTCTGCTATGATAATCGCCGCGCATCAGGCCGTCCACATTGAATTTCGGGAAATATACATCTTGTTCCTCTTCCAGCAGAAGGTCTTTGATGATGCCTTTTTCAATGCGGATGATCCACGGCATGAGGGAATACTGAACGAACGCAATGCCCTGATGCTCGATGTTATTGAAGGTGCTGCGTTTCAGATCCTGCACCAGATGCGGCGGCACCTGAAACATTCGGCAGATCTCCTCTACATCGAACTCGCGGGTAGACAGGAACTGCGAATCCTCCGGCGGCAGCGATATCGGTTTATACTGCATTCCTTCCTCAAGGACTGCGATGCGGTGCGCATTGCGGGAACCGCCGTACACTCTCGTCCAGTTTTCACGGATCTTTTCCGGATTTTTCAGCACACCGGGGTGCTCCAGAACGCCGGCAGGCTGCGCTCCGTTTTTGAAGAAGGCGCTGCCGTAACGCTCCACCGCCATTGCTGTGCCCAGTGCATTTTTCATCATGGCAATGGGTGAAAATCCCACAAGTCCGTTGAATCCCAGACCGGGAATGTGCAGTATTTCGTCACGCTGAAAGATGATATCCTTGTCATGTTCACCGGGCTTTTCATCGGTGTATGCGTGATAAGTGTAGATCAGGTCACCGCTTTTCGGGTCACGGTCGATCTCGACATTCTCCGGCAGCAGCGGATACAGACCGACAATGCCGTTTTTACCGTCACGGACGATTTGTGCATATGCGTTGCCCCAGAGAAGCAGATGACACATCAGCGCTTCCCAGAACGAGAATGAACTCATTTCAGGATTCGGCTGCCGGTATAGTATTTTATACAGCGGATGATCGGTCGCTCGTTCCTTATCCTCGCCGTCACCTGTATATCTGTACAGATGCAGCGGAAGTCCTGCGATGGTATTTGACAGCAGTCTCACGCAGGCATAAACGGTAACGATCTGCATTGCCGTTCGTTCGTCAACACGCTCTCCGCTGTGTGTCATGCCGAATACAAACAGATTACCGGAATCACGGACATTGTCCCGGATATCCGGCAGTGACGGCGCATCTCTCGGCTTATTGAAGCCGAGCCAGTTGAGTAAGCCCATCTGCATCCCTCCTACAAAACGATCAGGTCATGATCGGGTTCGTCATAGACACTGCCCTGCATTTCATGGCGGATCACTCTGTCGAGTGCCATGATCCATGCAACAATGCCGTCAATTTTTTCAGTACTTTTCTTTTTGCTCGGCTTTATATTTTCAGCCGCATCAATTTCAGCGACCACATTGCCTGCCATCCAGCGGAGAACCGGGTTACCGCCGTGAATAAACATTCCGCCGAGCAGCAGCTTATACAGCTCCTTCATCGGCGGGGACATATCCTTGAAGCCCATGCCCATCGGCACAACGGTAAAACCGTCACCTTGCAGGTCGGTAATAAGCTGTGTCGCATTCCATCGGTCGGCTGCAATTTCCTTGATGTTATACATCGTGTGCAGCTCGTTGATCGTTTTCCGCACGAAGTTGTAGTCCACCACATTGCCCTCAGTGATGTGAAATAGTCCCATGCGCTCCCAGACATCATATGGCACATGGTCTCGGCGTACACGGAGGTCAAGTGTTTCTCTCGGCAGCCAGAAGTGCGGAACAACGATGTATTTATCGCCCTCATACAGCGGAGGAAATACCAGAACAAAAGCCGTGATATCCGATGTACTTGAAAGGTCGAGTCCTGCATAGCATTCTCTGCCCCTGAGTTTTTCAAGGTCAATCGGAAGATTGCCTCTGTCATAGATATGCTCCGGAACCCATGCGACCGCACTTCCGACCCACTGGTCGAGACGAAGCTGACGGAATACATTTTCTTCCGCAGGGTTTGTCAGTGCCTCACGGTGGGCGTCCCGCACACGGTCAATGGTAATTGTGTATCCGAGGGACGGATTTGCCTTATACCATGATTCCTCGGAATTCCAGTCATCGCCGTCATCCAGACCGTAAATTACCGGATAGAATGACGGATCAATGCGCCGTCCTTCGAGGATGTCTTTTGCTTTTGTGTGGTACTCGTAACAGATGCTGTTGCGGTCGGTGCCGGCTGTGGTGATCAGGAAGTACAGCGGTTGCGTTCTCGCATCGCCGGAGCCCTTTGTGAGAACATCCACAAGGCTGCGGTTCGGCTGCGCGTGCAGTTCGTCAAGTACCAGACCGGATACATTCAGACCGTGCTTTGTGCCGACTTCAGCCGAAAGCACCTGATAGAATCCCACATTGCTGTAGTTCACCAGTCGTTTTGTCGCCGCCATGATCTTGGAGCGTTTCAGGAGCGCCGGTGTCATTTCCACCATACGCTTTGCAACGTCAAAAACGATAGAAGCCTGCTGGCGGTCAGCCGCTGCGCCGTAGACTTCGGCAGACGGCTCGTTGTCGGCGTACAGCAGATACAGTGCAATGGCCGCCGCAAGCTCCGATTTTCCGTTTTTCTTCGGTATTTCGACATACGCCGTGCGGAACTGCCGGGTGTCATCTTCCTTGACCACACCGAAAATATCCCGGATGATCTGCTCCTGCCACGGCAGCAGCCAGAACGGTTTTCCTGCCCAGCGGCCTTTGGTATGGCAGAGGTTTTCTATAAAGCGAACAGCCCTGTCCGCTTTTGCCGCATCGTAGTGAGATTCCGGCAGCATAAAGCGGGTGGGCTGATAGTTGGTGAGTTTCGGATAGTTCGCCGGTCTTTCTCTTGCTTTTGCTGTTCTTGCCATCAGCCGCCTCCCAGAAGTGCGTCCATATCGTCAACGGCAGCGTCCTTCATGTCTGCACCTGCGGTGATCCTGCTTCTTGCGGCGGGAGTCAGACCGAACTGTTCTGCGATCTTATTCATGATCTTCAGATAGGTCTGCGCAATGGATACCTGCGGAACCTGCTGCCAGTAACCGGATTTTGTTTTTACTATAGTGCCGTGCTGCGTCATGAACTCTTCGGCTTCCTTCCAACGGGCGTATGCCTGACAGTAGGATGCGAACGCCGCCTGATCGACTTCGGTCAGCACACCGATCTGTTCGAGCTGTTTTGAAAGCCTGCGCCATTCTTTTTTCGCTTCGGGCTCCAGCCACTTCGGACACGGAGGTGCTTTGCGTTCCGGCTTCGGTTCATCTGCGTTCAGCGGTCGCTTTCCGGGATTGCCTTCCAGTTCTTTAATTGCTGTAGGCTTCGGTTTTCTGCCCCTCTGAGCCATCCGCATCACTCCTTCCTGTAAAATGTGCATAAAGAAAAGGCCTGCGATCTGCAAGCCTCTCCTATGTATGAAACCACCATGTTTACTTGTTCAGCGCATCGAGCATGATTGCCGCACCGTTTCGGAATCCTTTTGTGTAGCTGTCCTCTGAAGAAATCGCTTCCATCTGATGGTGAATATCCACCAGTTCCTCCAGTTCTTTCACGGCTTCTTCGGACAACTGTTTTTTCAACGACTCGAAAAGCTGCTCGGCATGCTTACTCAATGCATCGAACTCAGCGGCATTGACCGTGATTTCGGTCGGTGCGCTGATTTTGCCGCGATAAATATCGCTGATTGCTCCCATCGTTCTCACCCCCTTTCGGCGGGAGATGGGGCGGCTTTGTGCTGCCGCCCGCCGTCCGTTTTCTTCAGTTGAACTTGTCAAGGAGCATCTGGAGGACTGCCTTGGTGTCTTTATCCGCTGCCTTGATATCCATCCCGCGGTCGTAGTTGAAGACCGTCTCGCCGTTCCGCTCGATCCAGATCTTCGAGGCTCTGCCCTCGCTGTAGCCGAACTCGCTGGGTTCCTCGAAGTGCTTTACGCTGTAGCGGTATGCGCTCCCGTTGTAATTGATCGTGCCCTGTGTCCACATGGTGTATTCCTCCGTGTTCTGTATTCCGGCGGGCTGTCTGCCCCTTCCGTTGTACCCATATTACCATAGGTTCCGATTTATATCAAGCGGCTAAACTACCAGAATGTGCAAGGCGATATTTCGGCGTCTGTTGTACATATTATTCCTTGCCATAGGTGGCGCACAAACGCGCCGTGTGGGCGGCTTTCATCGCGGGGCAAGTTATCCGCTGAAAGACCGTAAGCACCACACGGACGAACGTGGCGCAAGTCAGGGCTTGCTGTCCCTTCCCAGCTCGTAGGCGCGTTCCAGCATCCGGCTGACCTCCCGCAGGCTGATGCCGGGGAAGTTATGCTCGGCATTGGTCTCGTCATGCTCATCATCCGAATCACCGTAGGGTGTCAGCCCACCCACAAACCTGATGCCGTAAGATTCTTCTTTGGCGATCTGCTCCAGTGCGTTTCTTGTTGCGTTATCCATGTATGCGCTCCTTTCGGTGTCGCCGCCCCTCCGGAGAAGGGCGGCTCGTTTTTCTCAGTCGGCGAAGTTTTCAAGGTAGTCGCTGATCGCCTTTGCCATTTTGTTGTAGTCTGCTGCAGTTGGGCGGTAGTTGTACCATTCGCTTTCCCCGCGGTAGGTCCAGGCGTGAATGACGTCTTTGCTTGCCCAGTGATCGCTAAAGCGGATGGTGATTTCGTCAACCTTGCCCTCGCTGCGGTTCAGCACTGTGATTCGGATCGCGGGGTAGTTTTCCGCAACCCCCAGCGTTGTGAAGGTCGCCTTAACCGTCGTGGTGTCGGTCAGGCGGGCGATGCAGGCTCTGCCTACCAGCTTGGCGTTCTTCAGCAGGCTGACCTTTGCGGTCATCTTCTTCAGTTCGGTCTCAAAAAAGTTCATGGTGGAATCCTCCGTTTGTTTTATTCGGAAGGGCGTTTGCCCTTCCGTTGTGTCACATATTACCATGATCTCCCCGGAATAGCAAGCGGCTAAACTACCAGAATGTGCAGGTCGATTTTTCGCCGAATGTTGTACATATTATTCCGTTGCCCGAAGGCGCGGAGCAGAGCCGAAGCCCTGCCCCTGATGCGGTCAGTCCACGATGTGCAGCACCACCATGCCGTTCGGTGTCGGGATGAAGATCTCAGGCTCCCAGAAAAGCGCCTTGTACTTTTCGATCTGCTCATCGGTCAGCCCTGTGAAATCTTCAAAGCCCAGACCGCAGACGAAGAAGGTGCCTTTGATCGGTCCGTACTTCTCAACCGTTCTGTTCCATTCCAGACCCTCGATGAACAAGCCCTCCTCGTTGCATACCACCGCAACTTCCTCCTCGAAGGGGTACAGCGCCTGAATATAGCCGCCGACCTCTTTCTGAAGGTTCTCAAGGGTGTGTTCGATGTCCTTGACGTAGGGGTGCTTGCCGGGTTCGCATACCAGAATTTTCATGTAGATTCGCTCCTTTGTTTTGATTCCGCTTCTCCTGCGGTAGTGACATATTAACTCTGAACCGCAGAAATAGCAAGCAGAATCGGCAAAATAAATGTGACAAACATGAGTCTGATTATTCGGCAGAAATGTACATCGCACAAAACGCGCACAGTCGCGCCGTGTGCCGAGGCTTTCCGTAAGGGCAAGGTATCCGCAGCCTCTTTGGAAAGCCCCACACAGGGCAACGTGGTGGCTTATTCCGCCCTCTGCCGAGCCATTTCTGCTCTCAGCCGTGTCAGTTCGCAGAGCATCTCAAAGGATCGTCCGTACTGCTCCATGTATGCGGCGATGTCGTAGTCGGCGCAGCACAGCAGCTCGAATTTGTCGGTCACACCGTTCTTTCTGACCGTGAACTTTGCCTTTCTCGGAAACTGCCGGTCGAGGGTTCCCTCAAAGCCGTGCTTGTTGAACCAGTCGATGGCGTACATCTCCTCGTTGGAAAGTACCCTTGTCGCCTTGATCAGGTCGATCATTCCTCGTCACCTCCGTATTCCTTCAGATAGGCGTTCACGCGGTCGCCGTAGCCGAGTTCAGTCAGTTCCTCCGGCTCGAAGACCTCCAAAAGTGCCTCCATGACCGTGCGCTCCGACCAGAGACCGACTTCTGAAAGGTCGGCGATCATCTCCACCAGTGCTTTGATCTTTTCGTATGTATCCATGATTCTTCCTCCTTCGGGTTTGGCAGCCCATCCCTGTGGAAGGGCTGCGCTGTTCCGTTTACTTGCTTTTGCGTCCGGCCTCGTAGGCGTCCTTGAGGGCGGCTTCCAGTCCCCAGACCGGAATCTCGATGAAGTCCTCACTGTCGCAGTGGCGGGCTTCAAGGTCTCCTCGCTCCTGCACCGCAACCATGTGCTTAGCGGCAATGTCGTAGAGCTGCTTGTCGATGCCGGTCAGCGGATGCTCGGCTCTCTCCAGCTCGCGCTCATACTTTGCGATGCTGCTGTCCATGTTGGCGAGCGCCTGCGCCTTGGAAATGCCGTAGACCTCAAGGCAGGTCTCGTCGGTCATCTGCTCGGTGGCGGCTCTGCCGTTGCGCAGGAAGTTCAGGGTGGTCTTGATCTCGTTCAGCTTCTTCTTGGTCATGGTGGTTTACCTCCGTGTTTTGTTTTCGGCGGGCTGTCTGCCCTTCCGTTGTGTCACATATTACCATGATCTTTTCCAAATAGCAAGCGGCTAAATGTACAGAACAAAATCGGCGAATCTGCGTCCTTTATTGTACACATAGCACCAAGTCCACGGGAGGCACCAGAACGCGCCGTGTGTGGCGGTTTTTCGCAGGGGCAAGTTTATCGCTCACCGCAGGAAAACCGCACACGGGCGAACGTGGGGCAAGCCTGCCCCGTTATTTACTCGGTCGGCGGCAGCCAGTGTCCCTTCTGCTCATCGAAGAGGTAGTAGTAAGGGATGCCCCAGTCGGCGCGCATCAGGGAAACGATGCTCTTGTGGGTGACTGCCGGGCTCATCGGCTCCTTGCGGTCGCGGTGGTAGGCGACCGTCACACCCTCCGCAGGCTTCTCGAAGCTGTGCTGCTCGTCAGCATCGGGGGCAAGGCGCTCGCCGAGGATGCTGATGTCACCAAGGGCAAGCAGCGCCTTGACCTTCTCGGCGGTGTCGTAGTGTTTGGTGAGGATGGGCATCTGGTGTTCGGGGTAGCCGTCCCAGTGGCAGTAGATCGTCTCCGTGGTGCCGTCCTCGTGCAGGATGCCGATTCTTGAATTCGTGCTCATGTTCAATTCCTCCAAGGTTTGTATTCGGTGGGCGTTTCGCCCTGCCGTTGTGTAGCATATTACCATGATCCCCGGAATATAGCAAGCGGCTAAATGTACAGATCATTTTGCAGGGAAATCCGCGCTTTTCTGTGTATATTATCGAGGCTGTTAGCCCTCCCCGCAGGAAGGGCTCCGCTGTGTTCCGTTCAGGCTCTCTTCACATCGACCAGCCACTCGGCTTCCTTGTGGGCAATGCCCGTAGCCTTCTCGGTGATGTCGCTGTCCTCATCGATGTAGTGCAGCCCCTTGCCGACCTTGATAAAACGCACATCCTCGTAACCCTCGATGGTGGTGCGGTAAACATAACCGCTGCGGCTTTCACCGTCGTAGCTTTTGCCGTCCCAGCCGTTGAAGGTGAAGGTGATGCGCTCCGCAGTCTTGCAGAAGTGGGTCTCGAAGTCCTCGCGGGTGATCGCCGTGTTGGCATCGATCAGGTTCAGGCTCTTTCTCAGTGTGTAAGGGTTCATGTTGTTATCCTCCGTTTCGTTTTTCGGTGGGCGTTCCGCCCTTCCGTTGTGTAACATATTAACTCTTTCCGGAAGATATAGCAAGCGGCTAAATGTACAGAATCTGCGTGCTTTTTCAGCCCTGCACTTTGTCGGATGTACACATCTGGGAAAAGCGCGGAGCAGAGCCGAAGCTCTGCCCCTTTTCGCTGTCAGAGGGTAATGCGAATGCCGTCATGATGCTCACGCTCGTTCTGGCGGTGTGTATCCCATGTGGTAAATCTGCTGATCGTGACAGGTTCAAAGCCGGTGCAGCCGAGCCGTGCAAACTCGTTCAGGATGCTGAAGAGATGCTCGTTCGCTTCCGTGATGACCACCGAGGTGATGCCCGCCTTGCGGAGCGTGTTCACAATGAATTCGATGTGGCAGAAGAACGGCAGCTTGGAAAGCTGAAAGACTGTGCAGCCATAGTCGAGGCTGTCGCTGTAGTGGTGGAAAAGGTAGGTCTCCGCGCTGTTCTTTTCCTTGAAGCGCAGGTCCTCGAAGTAGGCGTTCTCTCGCATTTTAGTGTCCTCCAAAAAGTGTATTCCGCAGGCGGTCTGCCTTTCGGTAGTACACACTATAACTCTTTCTGTCGAATATATCAAGCGGCTGAATGTACAGATCATTTCGGGCGTATCTGCGGCGATTCTTGTACATAGTGCCGTGCGGAAGAACAGCCCCCGGAGGGGCTGCATCCGCTTGTGGCTTATCCGAAAAGGTCAGCCCCGAACATCTCAGTGTTCATTTTGCGCTGCGCCATCAAGAATGCGCCGCCGTAGCTTTTGCAGTGCTTTTCGTAGCCCTCGGCATCCATCTCCCGCAACAGGTCATCCGGGAATTCGTAAAGCGGGTAGCAGCAGAAGCCGCTGTATCCGTAGACCGGCTCTCCGAAACGCTCGTACTGCTTTGCGCCGATGCTCCGCAGGAAGTCCTCTGCGGTCGGATTGTTGTTTGTGTCGATGAAGGTGCAGTTGCGCGGGATCAGTGTGCCGTTCCCGATGCTGCTGCCGATGTTGACCGAAAGCACCGCATCGAACTCGTCATCCTCTGCGATTGCGGTGATCGCCATGACCATCGGGTCGGAAGCGTAGTCTGCGATGCTGAAACGCACCTTGATGCCGTTCATGTAGTAATCTGCCATTTTCGTATCCTCCAAAAGAATGTATTTCCGAGGTTTTCCCTTCGGTAGCGACATTATAACTCTTCCTGCCGAGTATATCAAGCGGCTGAATGTACAGATCATTTTTGGCGTATCTGCATGGATTCTTGTGCAGTATGTGTATCTCACCACACCTTGAATTCCGGCATTTCCGTTTCCGGTGCTGCCGCCTGTCCTTCTTCAGTATCAAGGTCAATCAGCTCGACCTCGGTGTCTTTTTCGGAGCTGAAAACCTCCTGCACCAGTCCGCCCTCGACCACGATCACGATTTTTGCCATGCTGTTCACCTCCGTTCTGCTCCGCTTATGGGGCAGGCGGTTCTGCCCGCCCCTTTGCGGTCGTATTCAGTTCACTTTGAAAAGGATGCCCTGTGCCGTTTCGTATTCTTCCTCGCCCCAGCGCAGGCTCTTTTTTGTGATGGTGTGCGTTCCGACCATCGTGCAGCCCTCTGCGATAAATCCGTAGATGTTTTCCATCAGCGCCGTGCTCTGATTCGTAAGCGTGAACTCGGTGATGCCCAGCTTGCGGAGCGTTCCGATGAAATCGTGGAATTCCTTGTCCCAGCAGTAGTCGCTCATCTCGAACTCGTTGTTGTCGTTCTCGCGGCGCATCTTGTACACCCAGTAGGCTTTCATCTCGCCGCCGCTGTAGGGGTAAGGTCCTGCCGCCTTTTCCTCGGCGTACCAAGCGTCCATCTCCGGGCTGTCGTAGCCGTGTGCCGCAGCGATCTGCTGCTTGCGCTCGGCGCGTTCCTTTTTGGCGCGTTCGTAGGCGGCGCAGCGGAAGGTCATCTCCTCGAAGTAGCTGTCGTTCATGTTCGTATCCTCCGTGTTTTGAATTTCGGCGGGCTGTCTGCCCCTGCCGTTGTGTAGCATATTACCATGATCTTCGCAATAAGTCCACGCCTATGTGCAAAATAAATCGTAGAAGAATCGCCGATTTTCGCCGTTATAACTGGTACATATACCAACGCCCCACAGGAGGCTCACAAACGCGCCGTGTCGCGCCCGGAATTCAATGGGCAAACAATCCGCAGAAAAGCAGAAAGGGGCTGTGAAGCCCCTTCGTGCCACCTTATTCGGGAATGTACTTGTCGTGGATGATGCCGAGGATCTTGTCCTGCTCATCAATGCTGATGCCCATGCTTTCGAGGGCTTCCCTCGTGCCGCAGTCGGGGCAGATCAGCGTATCGTTGTCGTAGCGGGACAGCGCCGGTCGCTCAGTGTAGGTGCGTCCGCACTTGGGGCATTTGCGTGGTTCGTTTACTCGGTCTTTCATGTGAATTCCTCCTATGTAGTTGGTGGTGTGCCGCCCGAAGGCGGCAGGCTGTCATTCTTCGGTTCGCTCGGTGTGGCTGAGAATCTCATCAGCGCTGCCCGATTCTGCGTATCCGCAGTCCCAGATCGCAAGGAGCATCTTCTCGTCGGTTTCGGGGACCTTAATGCTGTAGGTGATCTTCCGTGCCCGAATGTCGTTCAGCATCTTGGTGGTCGTTTCGAGGAATTCGGCGGGGATCTCTCTGGTCGTGCCGTCCTTTGCAATCAGGCGTACTCCGTGGCAGCGCAGGCTTTCAATATGTTCTTGGCTGGTCATGTTCAGGACTCCTTTGCGTTATTTTCCCTTGCGGTAGTGACATATTAACTCTTTTCGGGGCTGATTGCAAGCGGCTAAATGTACAGATCATGATGGGCGATTTTTCGGCAGTCATTGTTCAATTTATGCCTTGCCCACATTTGCGCCGTGTCGCGTTGTGTGGCGCGGTTGACTGAGATGGGATACCGATTCGGAGGATACCCCTTCCGCCCCACACGGGGCGACGTGGGCGCTGTGTGTGCGCCCGTGCCGTTCCGCTTTGCATCCGCCCCGCAGGGCAGGCCTTTAAGGTCTGCCGAAGCGGAATGCGTTGTCGCCTGAAAGGTTTTCGGTAAGCGTCTCCCTCGCGGTCTCAAACTCGCTTCCGATAAAGCCCATTCTCATCAGCCAAGTCCGCATTGCGAACTTTTTGTTTTCCTTCTGCTGTTCCTTGGGGCTTGCGCTTCTGAGGTCCTTTGCCATCTGGCTCATTGCGAGGCAAAGCTGAATGTAGCTCTTGAGCTTGCCTGCGTGGAGTCCGTTCTGCTTGCCGTTGGAAGGCGGTGCGAACTTGAAAAGTCTGACCTCGACCGTACCCTTGGTGAAGGTTGCGTGCAGGTTGAGCATGTGGTAGCGGCTGCCGTTGTAGTGGTGCGTTCTGCCGCTGCTGTAGCCCTGCGAACCGTACCAGATGTCCGCAAGCTGTGCCATCGTGCGGGGCTTTCTGCGGTTGAGCTGTTCAAGGAATCGCGGGTCAACTGTTCTGCAATACTGGCTCATTCTGTAGCTGTCAACCTTGATTGCCTCGGCGATCAGCGTTTCGTGGCTCGCCATGATGTTCGCAAGGTTTCTGAGGCTCTGCGGTGTGTGTCCCTGTGCGCCGATGTGAATGTGAACTCCGCATCCTCTTGTGTAGTCGCTCTTTGCGCCTGCCTTGCGGAGTCTTCTCACAAGCTCCTGCAGGGTTTCGATGTCTGCGTAGTGCAGGATCGGTGTGACCAGTTCGCACTTTTCGCTGTCGGGGCCTGCGATGCTGACGTCCTTTTGGAATTTCCACTCGCGTCCCTGTGCGTCCCATGCGCTGTAGGTTTCGTAGCCGTTGCGGTGGCCGGTGTACTCGGTGCGGTCGGTGCCGAAGAACTCGGCGGCAAGCTGTGCGGCAGCCTTGCGGGTGATGTTGTTCATCTCGATCTCAACCCCGATGGTCTGCTCCTTCATTCTGTTAATCTGCTGTGCGGTCTTCTCAGTCATTTTTGTATCCTCCGTTTCGGTTTTCGGAAGGCGGTGTGCCTTTCGTTGTGTCACATATTACCGTCTTTCGGAGGATATATCAAGCGGCTAAATGTACAGATCATTTCGGTGTATTTTTGCCGTATCTCTGGTACTTTTACATACTTGATATCCTTGCATTTTTATGGTAAACTTGGATACAATGGAATAGGATCTCTCATTTTCGGAGGCCCCCAGTGAGGTATAAAATCAGCGTTCAGGACAGCGGGGCGCAATCCCCGCAATGCCGCCGCTTTTCTTATCGGTACAGATGCCTCGTACTGCGTTCATAGGCTTCGTAGAGGAATTCCGGATCGAATCCGAATGACCGGTAGCCCTGCACACAAGTCCAGAAATATCTTGGTGTCGGTTCTCCGAGCCGGCGCTTTTCATTCATGATGTACAGAAAACCGTTGGTCTGGAGTGTCCTGCCGCTTTTCGCTCTGCGCACCGGAAGGCTGATCTCTTTCTTATAGTAGCAGACAGGGCAGCCCTCGTAGCGGTCAAGCATTCGCTCATGCTCTGCCGTGACCTCCCAGACTGCGACAGGAACAACACCGTCGGCTTTGGGCTCGATGGTCAGGTAAAAACCGGTCTTGCTGCCCTTGAACAGCAGTTCGTAGCCTTCGAGCAGTGCCGTCCCGATGGGCTTCGCGCCGGGGCAGCGCATCTCCATCTGCTTGCGGTTCAGATTGCTTCCGTATGCGAGGTAGTATCTCTTCTTGTTCATGTGATCTCCTCCGTTCAGGTGTTTGGCGGGCATCCGCCTGCCGTTGTGTGACATATTACCATACCCTGCGGAGGTTATCAAGCGGCTAAATGTAGAGATCATATCGGGCGATTCTGCGCTGTTGTTTGTTCATTATATGACTCGCCGTAAAACGCGCCGTGTGGGGCGGAGACCGAAACGGGGTAACTTGTCGGAGGATACCTATAAAGCCCCACACGGGCGAACGTGGCGCGTTCAGCGTTTGGTCAGGGATTCCTGCCGGGCCTGTTCCAGAACTGCTATGTCCAGTCCATTCATTTCATAGCCCTTGCGGATCACATCGTAATAATAGGGGCTGGGCGGTGCGATGCCCTTGGGGTTCATGATGTAGACCATCGCATCGACAGTCCTGCCGTCCAGCTCGACCTGCACAGTCTCCCGGCGATAGAGCCGAGGATACCCCTCGTAGCGGTCGAGCGGGATCTCGTCGGCGGGCTTGATGTCCCAGAGCAGGACGGGGACGCTGCAGTCGGGATCGGGCTCAATGGTCGCAACGCTGTTGAATACCAGTCGGTAGCCGTGAAGCGTGCTTGTGCCGAGGACCTCGGCAGTGGGGCAGCGCCGCTGCATCTGTTCGATGTGAAGATTTGAGCCGTAGGCTAAGTAAATCATTTTCCTTCCTCCTTGTCATTGGTGATAATGGTGAAATCGTCCACGCCCTCGATCAGCGAAAGCGTCCTGCCGTTCTTCCAGACCATGTGGATGTTGCCGGCGTCGTCAACATACTGAACCTCGCCGACCGTTCCTTCCGGAACCGGTGCATAGGGATCGTCCATATGGTTCAGGCGGATGCGTGTGCCTGCGGGATAACGCTCCCGCAGGGCTTGGAGCTGTCGTTCATTCGGAAACTGCATCGTTTTCATCCTCCTCGGTAGTCCGGGCTTCCTTTGCGGCTTCACGCTTTGCCTTCTGCTTTGCTTCCCAGCGCTCACGCTCCGCATCGTTGCGGAAAGCCGAATGACCGGAAAGGTTCTCCATCAGGCACTTTCGGTCTGCCTTGCAGTCTGCTCCGTTCAGTCCAAGGCGGATCAGCCAGACGCGGAGCGAATATTTCTCGTTGCTGTCGTCCACATCCTTTGCCTGCTCCCGCTTCTGCGTCAGCGCCATACGGTTCATCGCTCCGGCGAGCTTCATGAAAGTCTGTATATGGTCGGCATCTGCCGCCTGCCCGAAACCGTCAAAGGTGAGCTTGTCGCTGTCAAATGAGATGCCGGTCAGAGGTGGATTCGTTTCGCCCCATTCTCTGATAAAGGCGATCAGTTCGTGGACGCTGCGGAATTCGTGCTTGCCGATCTCATCAGCAAGGCTCTTGTCTGCGGAGAAGTTTCCGCCGGTCGCCTTGCTGAGCAGTGCGCCTCGTGAGTGGATCATGCAAATGAGATTTGTAAGGCTCTGCACCGTGTGGTCAGCAAGCGGAAAGCTGATGCTTGCGCCTACCGGAAATCCGCTGTGCGGCTCGGTCGGTTCCGGCTCTGCATCGGCTTCCTCCGGCTCATCTGCTTCTGCTGCATCCGTTCCCTCCGGCGGTGTGACTGTCTCGCTGGTGTAGCCTGCATCGGCAAGGCCGTCCAGCACCTTTTCCACGATTTCCGTGTCGCTGCGGTCGCTGAAGCTGAGGACGGCATCCTTGCTCAGTGTGAAGATGTCGATCTCGTAGGCACAGCTCGGAACGCCTGCATATCTAACATCCGCCCCGATTATGTCTGCGATTTTCTGTGCCAGTGCCTTGCGCTGGCTCTTTTCGATATTGTACTTGATTTCCATATTAAAACCTCCGTTTTTGTCACCGCCCCTCCGCCTTGTGCATTGGGCTGCGGCGTTTTCGTAGTCACATATTACCGTCTTTTGCCCCGGAATGCAAGACTGTAAAACGGAGAATGTACGGGACGTATTCACCCATGAGATTGTGCATAGTACAGAATAGAAAGAAGCCCTGCGGCAGAACAACTGATTTAGTATCAGTCTGTTCACAATTTGCTGCAAGGCTTCTTTGATTATCTTTTTCTCGGAGCGAACACTTTAACCGGAACACCCATCTCCCGGCAGTGGTCGATCACGTATTTTGTTCCGCGGGACTGCCCATCCCAGAATGCAAGCACCACATCGGCGTATTCAATAATAAGCAGATTTCGCTTCAGCGGAGCACTCCTGCCATACTTTTCGTATTCCGGCAGAAACTCTTTCAGTGGGATGCCGTGTGCCTGTGCGTAGGCTCTTGCATCTGAATCGATGCCCCTCGCTCCTCCGCTGACGATTTCCGTGACATTCTCCGGCAGATACTTTTCAAGGTCATTCACATGAAGTCCTCTCGATCCGATGATTGCAATTTTCATAACGCATCACTCCTTGTAGATATGTTTTAGATATACTTTGTATCTATTTCAAACATTATACCACAAAATGCGTCTAAAATAAAGTCATAGTAAGTTTGAAAGGAAGTCTTATTATGGCTATTAAGAGTTTATCCATCCGAATCGAGCAGGAAATGCTTGACAAATTACACATTGTTGCTGACTATGAAGGGCGTTCTGCCAACAGTCAGATTCTGATTTTGATCCGTGACTGCATCGAACAGTACGAGGAAAAGCACGGCAAGATCGAGCTTGGCGGAGAAAAGAAATCATAATAAGTGTATCTCTACGAATATAAAGTAACGCAGAATCGGGCTTATTCGCTATCACATTTCAAAACGGGCACGTTATGCGTTCACTTTTGTGTATCTCTCTGCGCCGCCCATGCGATGCCGGAAAGCACGAAATAAGTGCAAGGAAGCGCCACGCCATTTCCCCAGAGCTTGTACTCGGCACTGTCCGTATACGGATCAGCCAGCCATTTGCGGATCTGCTTTTCCGTTTTCGGCTTTCCCTTGGGATTTGTGACACTGCGCCACGTTTCCCAAACCTCAGACCAGAATGCAATATCCGCATCGGTCGGATCGGGGATCGCAAGGTCGGCGCACCACCAGTCCGGGAATCCCTGCAAGCGTGCGCACTCCACCGGAGTCAGACGGCGGACGATATACACCGGCTCGTCATTCGGAAGGTCATTCACAAGCGGAGGATCCTTCCAGTCGGAAGCGACCAGCGTGTTTGCCTGTTCATGCGCCGCCACGGTATGGTGGGAATTCTTGCTCGTGGAATAATGGTCAGGCTCTGGTGCTGCGACCGCATGATGATCGGTGGCATTCAGCGTAAAGCAAACACCCTTGTTGATGCCGTCACCCTGCGGACCGTTCTGGTCGGCACGACCGATCATTGAGCCTTGCAAAGAAAATGTTTCGGGCATCACGACAGCCTGCTGATTATCTCCTGCATTCGCTCGGAGCGTGCCGCTTTTTCCGTCACTATACACATGACCGCCGACACGGGATGCAGCACCCGGTTCGAGAGCGACCACCGCAACTCCGCCGTGATTGCTGTCCGGGTTTGCTTCGCTTGTATCAAGACAGCGGGAGATCGCGGTCGGATAACAATGCCCTCTGGCATTTTTTGTGCCGTCCGATGTGAAACGTACATCGAATGTTTCCGGCGCAGGTGCTACCACGCAGATACCGCCCTGATTGGATGTCACGGAATTTCCGCCGCTCTGATCGAGCGTTCTGCTTGTTGTCGCTTCGTAAAAGCCGCTGTGCGGGTTGTCCGACATCATCGCATTGGAATGCTTGCTGCATACACCGAAAGCCCTGACCTCCGGCTGAAATAGCGTCTGGTCGTTATGCGTTCCGAGTGTCGCTGACATATCCCTCTGCCAGAGAGCGCCCTTGCCGCCGCCCTCGCAGCCTGACCTGATCTTCAGCGTAACAGGCTCCGCCACAAGCGGTACATTATTGCCGCCGGTTCCGGCTCTGCTGCAAAGTGTCTGACAGGTTTCATCTTCACGAATCTTTAACCGACCGTCTGTCGGATGATTCTCCACGGAAAGTGCCGCCGGAACAACACCGGCTCTCAGTGTGGGAGATACCTCTTCCTCGTAGCCGATGCTTCGTGCCTTTGCGCTGTGTTCCGTTGAAAAGCCTGCCGCCTGCAGGACACCGTTTCTTCCGGTAGACATCCCGCAGTTCACACCGAGCGTTGCTGCTGTATCATCGGTGACCGCTGCGTTATAGCCGTCAATGCCGACTGCATGAAGTACAGCCGGATGATTGCCGTGATCCTGTGCGACCAGTGCGAGTGCCTTTTCCTCTGTGATGCCGACACCGGAAGTGCCCTGACAGTTTACGCAGAGGGTTCCACCTCCAGCGTCAGTCCGTCCGCCTGTCTCTCCAGTGCCTTCTTCAGCACCTCCGGCAGCTCCTTGCCACGAACGGAAGCCCTGCGGAGTATACCCAGACACGCCTTCGGACTTAAATAATACTTCTCCGGCACTTCCGCCAGCAAGATCTGCGACAAGGTAGATTCTTGCCCTTCGCTGGGGGACACCCCAGTATTGAGCGTCGAAAACTCGGTAAGCCACGCTCCATCCGTTTCCCAGATATACGTCCGACTTTGGCCATCGGTGATTTTCAGGCGAAGGCACCTCGATCCCTTCTTCTTTAATTCCGATAACTGCTTCGAGGACAGCTTTGAAATCATCTCCTCCGTGGGAGGAGAAAGCGCCGGGGACATTTTCCCAGACGCAGTATCGCGGATATCGTCCAATTGTTGCATCCCTCATTTCTTTGATGATACGGATCGCCTGAAAGAACAGGTTCGACCGATCACCGTCATGGATTCCGGCACGTTTGCCGGCGATCGACAGGTCCTGACACGGACTGCCGAATGTGATGATATCCACCGGCGGCAGCTCTGCACCGCTGAGTCGGGATACATCGCCGTAATGCTTCACGCCCGGAAGCCG